>Ga0247611_10011666_pt1 | contig 10095 bp, 9 predicted proteins | sample 177DNAGHGhighgp2_FD_192422 | JGI IMG/M metagenome (GOLD analysis project Ga0247611, IMG submission 192422) | Sheep rumen microbial communities from Palmerston North, Manawatu-Wanganui, New Zealand - 1770 DNA GHGhigh gp2 | ecosystem: Host-associated > Mammals > Digestive system > Stomach > Rumen ... | reverse complement strand
CACCAACCGAAGTTGCATGAACAGGTTGATGGCATTATACAACGTCGCCTTGCTCACCCTGAAGTTGTCAGCCTCCATCTTGGCCCCCAACTCTTCTAAGGTGAAATGTCCGTTGATATGGTAAATGGCATCGAGTATGGCATAACGCTCGGGAGTCTTTCTACGCTTGTTCTCCTCCAGGTAGGATGTCAGCGTCTGCCTTGCTCTCTGCAATATGGTATCTTCCATCTGATTCTACTATGGCTATTCTGATGATGCCAAATTCCGTGCAAAGGTAGCAAAAGCAGAAGACAAAACAAAAAGAATACAAAAAGAAAAGCACAAAAAGACAATAAAATGCCACGATTGGGAGTTTTAATAATAAAATTACAAATTCTCAAACAAACAAATAAAATGAAAACATACTTGGTGACAGGTGCCGCAGGTTTCATCGGTGCCAATTTTATCAAATATCTTTTATACAAAAAATACAAGGACGAAGACATCAGAATCATCATCCTTGACGCACTCACCTATGCCGGCAACCTCGGCACCATCAAGGACGACATCGACGGCGACCGCTGCATCTTCGTCAAGGGGGACATCAGGGACCGTGCCCTCGCCGACAGCCTCTTTGCAGAGCACGACATCGACTATGTCGTCAATTTCGCTGCTGAGAGCCATGTAGACCGTTCCATCGAAGACCCTCAGCTCTTCCTGTCGGTCAACATCCTGGGCACACAAAACCTGTTGGATGCCGCACGAAAGGCATGGGTGACGGGCAAGGGAGAGGACGGATATCCCGTATGGAAGAGCGGCAAGCGATTCCATCAGGTGGCCACCGACGAGGTGTACGGCTCACTCGGTGAGGAAGGATTTTTCACAGAACAGACCCCACTGTGCCCGCACAGTCCATACAGTGCTTCGAAGACGGCTGCCGACCTCATCGTCATGGCCTACCACGATACCTACCATATGCCGGTCACCATCACTCGCTGCTCCAACAACTATGGTCCATATCACTTCCCCGAGAAACTCATTCCACTGATAATCAACAACATCCTTGAGGGTAAGAAACTCCCTGTCTATGGAAAAGGTGAGAATGTGCGCGACTGGTTGTATGTCGAGGACCACTGCAAAGCCATCGACCTTGTGGTGCGCGAAGGACGCGACGGCGAGGTATACAACGTTGGAGGGCACAACGAGATGAAGAACATTGACATCGTCAGACTGACCATCAAGACCATTCATGACATGATGGCTGAGAACAAGAATCTCCGCGAGGTATTGAGGAAAAAGGAGTTGGATGCCGATGGCGAAATCCGCTACGACTGGATCAACGACGACCTCATCACCTTCGTCACCGACCGCCTGGGCCATGACCTCCGCTATGCCATCGACCCCACCAAAATCAAGAACGAACTGGGTTGGGAGCCTGAGACTTGTTTTGCCGAGGGCATCGTGAAGACCATCCGTTGGAATCTGGAAAATCAAGACTGGATCAGGGAGGTGACCAGCGGCGACTACCAAAAGTATTACGAACAAATGTACGGCGGACGGTAATGCGGAGAGAATTAGGCCGGCTTATCGACCTTCCCAAAATCATCGACCCCCGGGGAAACCTCACCGTGGCCGAACAGTTGCGTGAGATACCCTTCAATGTGGAACGTGTCTATTGGACATACGACGTTCCTGCGGGTGAAAGTCGCGGCGGCCATGCCCACAGGGAGTGTGAGGAAGTCATCGTTGCCGTAAGCGGTTCCTTCGATGTAACGCTCGACAATGGGGAGGAAAGAAAAACATACCATCTCAACCATCCCTACCAAGGACTGTATGTAGGAACGGGTATCTGGCGTACACTTGATGATTTCTCTTCCGGTGCCGTGTGCCTGGTGATTGCCTCACATCTGTTTGAGGAAGAGGACTATATCCGCGATTACGACGAATATCAGAAATGGACAATGCAATCGAAATAGTAAGATATTCGTCCCAAAAGGAGTCGGAGTGGAATGAGTTTGTCGAAAAATCAAAAAACGGCACATTCCTCTTCGACCGTCGTTATATGGACTATCATGCTGACCGTTTTGCCGACCATTCCCTAATGTTTTATCGTGACCATGAATTGTATGCCGTCCTCCCAGCCAACCAGAAAGAGCACACGTTTCTGACACATCAGGGACTCACATATGGCGGTATGGTCATGGGCGAGTCTGCCACCGTCTCCGGGATATGCCAATGCTTCAATGACCTCAACCATTACCTTATTGACAACGCCTTCCAATCAGTTGTCTACAAGGCTGTTCCATGGATTTATCACAGGCAGCCATCAGAGGAGGACCTCTATGCACTGGTCAATGTGGTGCATGCCCAACTCTCCGTACGCCATGTTTCTTCCACCATCTACCTCCCCAATCCCATCAATTGGCGAAGAGACCATCGCTATGGTGCCCACAAATCTCTGTCCAGTGGCGTTGCCGTCAGCCGCAGTGATGATTTTGAGGGTTTTTGGAAGGTTCTATCTGACAATCTTCAACTCAAATATGGGGCAAAGCCCGTTCACTCATTAGACGAAATGCGCCTTCTCCACTCCCGTTTTCCCAACCATATCCGTTTGTATACAGCATCATTGGAAGGCACGGTGATAGGAGGAACGGTGGTGTATCTCTGTGGACCGACCGCCCATGCCCAGTATATTTCCGCTTCACCTGAAGGAAAGAAGCGCCATGCCATAGATGCCATCTTTGACCTTGTCCTCAAGCATGAACTTGCCGGCTACCGCTTTTTTGACTTCGGCAAATCGAGTGACGGCGACGGTGAACAACTAAACTCCACCCTAATTTCCCAAAAGGAGGGGTATGGTGCACGCGCTGTTTGCTACGACTGGTATCAATGGAAATTGCAGTGACTTTTTGGTCAATTCACAATTAATATGTAAATTTGCAGATTGAACACATTCCATCTCATTTGCAAATGAACGAAAAAATCAGAATCAAGGATATTGCTGCTCGTGCAGGCGTATCTGTTGGAACCGTCGACAGGGTGTTGCACAACCGTCCGAATGTCTCTCTCCCAGCAAGGGAAAAAGTGGAGAAAGCCTTAAAGGAAATGAATTACCAGCCCAACATGTATGCAAGCGCCCTGGCATACAACCGTTCCTACACATTTTATCTCATCATGCCCAAGCATGCCTCTGAGGCTTATTGGGAAGAGATAGAAGAAGGCGCCAACAGGGCTTGTGAGGTGCGCAGGGATTTCAATGTTGACGTCAAGATGCTCTACTATCACCGTTTTGATGACGAGACTTTCATCAAGGCCTGCGATGACTGCTTTGCAGAGAATCCCGACGGAGTCATCATCGTTCCCTCATCACTCGACAACACCCGTATGTTCACGGACAAACTGCATGAGGCAAACATCCCCTTTGTGTTGCTCGATTCCTACATGCCCGACCTCAAGCCCTTGTCATTCTACGGGCAGGACTCATTTTGCAGCGGCTATTTTGCTGCTAAGATGCTAATGCTCATCGCTTCGGGCAGCACAGAGATTATGGTGATGAAACAAATGAAGGGAGGACGTGTGGCCAGCAAGCAGCAAGACAACCGCGAAGTGGGATTCCGCCACTATATGCACGACCATTTTCCCAATGTCAGGATTGAGGAGGTAAACCTGCCTTTGGAGGAAGAGAAAGCCACATATGACGACATTTTGGAAGAGTATTTCCAATCACATCCGAAAACACATCACTGCATCACCTTCTGCTCAAAAGCTCATATCGTAGGCGAGTTTTTGCTCCGCACCAACCGTCGCGACGTACAGATTATGGGCTACGACATGGTGAAGAAAAATGCGAAATGCCTTCGTGAGGGAAGCATCTCATTTCTTATTGCCCAGCATGCATACATGCAAGGCTACTACTGCGTGGAGGCTTTGTTCAGCGCCATCGTTCTGAAAGAGAAGGTAAGGCCTGTCAACTACATGCCCATTGAAATCCTCAACAAAGAAAACGTGGATTTCTATCAACGGACAATGATTTAGCAAACTATATACTACTATTATGAATCAAACATCCTTTATCAAAATCAACCCTGCCGACTCGGTGGTGGTATGCCTCAGGCCATTCAAAAAAGGAGAGGCAATCATGGTGGACGACAAAGAAATCACCATCGTTGAAGACATTCCAATGGGACACAAAATCCTCATCAAGGACACACCGGAAGGTACCGACATTATCAAGTATGGATATCCTATCGGCCATGCCTTGAAAGAACTGAAGGCTGGTGAGTGGGTCAACGAACACAACCTGAAGACCAACCTCTCGGGCACTCTAACCTATCAATATCACCCTGTGGATGAGAAACTCAACATTCCACACGAGAGCCGTACCTTCAATGGCTACAAGAGAGCCAATGGTGAGGTGGGCATACGCAATGAGATATGGATAGTGCCCACTGTCGGATGCGTCAATGGTATTGCCGAGAGACTGGCTGCACAATTGCAGGAAGAGACTGGCTGCAAGGGCATTGATGCCGTTCATGCATGGCATCACAATTATGGCTGCTCCCAACTAAGCGGCGACCATGAGAATACCCGGAAAGTGCTTCGTGACATCGTACTCCACCCCAATGCAGGAGGAGTGCTCGTGCTGGGGTTGGGATGTGAAAACAACCAGCCTGATGACTTCATGGAAATGCTGGGCGACTACGACAAGAATCGCATTCGTCTCCTCGTCACCCAGAAAGTGGATGGTGATGAGGTGGAAGCCGGCATGGCCATCCTACGTGAACTTTATGCCCTCGCCTCGAGCGACAGGCGTGAGGAGTGCGACCTCAGCCATCTGCGCGTCGGACTGAAGTGCGGAGGCAGCGACGGACTGAGCGGCATCACCGCCAACCCGCTCGTCGGAGTGTTCTCCGATTACCTTGTGGCACAAGGTGGAACATCCATTCTGACTGAGGTTCCGGAAATGTTTGGCGCGGAAACCATACTGATGAACCGCTGCGAGACCCCCGAACTGTTTGAGCAAACCGTTCAACTCGTCAATGACTTCAAGGAGTATTTCCTCAGTCACGGAGAACCTGTAGGTGAAAACCCCTCACCTGGAAACAAAGCAGGAGGTATCTCCACACTGGAAGACAAGGCTCTCGGCTGCACTCAAAAATGCGGACGTGCCCCAGTCAGTGGTGTACTCTCATACGGTGACCGGCTGCAGACCAACGGACTCAACCTGCTTTCTGCTCCTGGCAACGACCTGGTGGCCTCCACAGCACTGGCGGCAGCAGGATGCCAGATTGTACTGTTCACCACTGGGCGTGGAACACCTTTCGGGACATTCATCCCCACAATGAAAATCTCAACCAACAGCAACCTCTATGCACGTAAGCCCAACTGGATAGACTTCAATGCGGGAAAATTGGTTGAGGGAGTGTCGATGGACGAACTTGTCAGGGAATTCATCAACAAGATTGTCGCTGTGGCAAACGGAGAACGGACACGCAATGAAGAAAACGGATATCGCGAAATATCCATTTTCAAAAACGGCGTCACCCTATAAGCCACCGTTTTGTAATTATCCTTTGGCAAGCAAATCTTTCCGATGAGCAACAAGAGAGGCATTTTTGCACTCAGTCCATTGATGGTCTTTATGGTCATTTATCTTGTAGGGTCACTCCTGGCGGGTGATTTCTACAAGATACCACTGACCGTCGCCTTTATGGCTGCCAGTGTATATGCGGTGGCCATCTCTGGCGGAATGCCTCTCAAAAAGCGCATAGAGCATTACAGCAAGGGTTCGGGCGGCCCCAACCTCATGCTCATGTTGTGGATATTCGTCATGGCTGGAGCTTTTGCTCATTCTGCCAAGCAGATGGGCAGCATCGACGCCACAGTGAATCTCACCCTGTCGCTCCTCCCCAGCAACATGATTTTGCCAGGACTGTTCGTGGCAGCATGTTTCATCTCACTCTCCATAGGCACAAGTGTTGGAACAATCGTAGCGCTCACCCCCATCGCCACCGGACTGGCAGCAAGTACGGGAGCGAGCATACCTTTGCTGACGGCAGTAGTTGTTGGCGGCGCTTTTTTCGGCGACAACCTCTCGTTCATCTCCGATACGACTATTGTAGCGACCACGACACAGCACTGCAGGCTCAGCGACAAGTTCAGGGTGAACCTTTACATCACGCTGCCTGCCGCCTTCATTATCCTCTTCGTTTATCTCGTGATGGGAACCTCTATCCAGTCGCCCAAAGAAGTGCCTGCCGTGGAGTTCGTCAAGGTGATTCCATACTTGGTGGTGCTGGTAGCTGCGGCTTTCGGCATGAACGTGATGGCTGTTCTCACCCTCGGTATCCTCTTGACTGGATGCATAGGTATCGTAGGTGGCAGTTATGATATTTGGGGATGGCTTTCATCGATGGGAGATGGCATCAAGGGTATGGGAGAACTGATTATCATCACCATGATGGCAGGCGGACTTCTTGAGATGATCAGGGTAAACGGCGGCATCGACTTCATGATAGAGAAAATAACCTCAAGGGTGGCAAGCAAACGTGGCGCCGAACTCTCCATTGCCGCATTAGTCAGTTTGGTCAACGCATGCACAGCAAACAATACAGTTGCCATATTAACCGTTGGCGATATCTCCAAGAAGATAGGCGACCGTTTCGGACTTGACAGCAGGAAATGTGCCAGCATACTCGACACATTCTCCTGCTGCATCCAGGGTTTGCTGCCATACGGAGCGCAAGTACTGATGGCAGCCGGATTGGCAAATGTCAATCCTATAAGAATAATTCCCTTCCTTTATTACCCCATGACTTTGGGCGTGATAGCCACCTTGGCTATTCTCCTCAGGTATCCTAAAAGATATTCGTAACCCCTATGCAGACAACAAGCATAACCATCAGAAATTTCATCAACATCCTCAGAAGCGGAGCCTTTGACGATGTCAAGCCTATTGGCATGCTCTCCAACTACAAATGGCGCAAACTGGTGGATTTGGCCAAGATGCACGGACTCATCCAGGTTTTTGCCAATGGATTGGAGCGTTATCATTACGACAACAACCTCAATATCTCAGAGTCGCTGATTGATGAGATAGGGGCTGAACTACGGGTCGCTCCCATAACTGGATTTGCCGACCTCTACGACTTCAACCATATGGTATTGCAGAGCAAGCCCCTCAACCAACAGCTCAAGGACATCATCCGCAAGGAGTTTGCTGATACTGAAAGGTCTTACGAGACTTTACAAGCCATGGCCATCATCTTATTCAATGCGGAACACATCCTCACAGGCAGAAGCTATCTTAAAGGCATTATCGACCTTGGCAGATATCTACGCCTTGAGGGTAACAAGGTTGACTTCGTCAAACTGGAAGAATGGTTGAAGAAGACTGAGATGACCGGTATGGGAAACCTTCAGGGCAGCCTCCTCATCACCGGATTCGGTTTTACGATAGAGGAGCTGCCCTTTGTGGTCAAATTGGTAAAAAAGCCGATGCAACAGTTGCTCTCCGCCATCAGCCACGACGACCTCAGTCAGTTGCGGCCATGGGCTCTACACGAGAGCAAAGGTGGTTTTGTGGTGGGAAGCCCGCTGAAGATATACCGTTCTGTAAGACATTCACTGCGTTTTCAGCACTTTGCTCCCCGTGAGACCTATGCCACCATTTTCCGTGGTTTGGCAAGAGGTATTTCAGAGATAGAAGAATGACCTAATCTTTCTTGATTCCATCAACCACGTCCTGAGCATTCTCGTTCAGGTTGATGTTGCGTGTGGTCTTTGCTTCAATGGTTCCTGCGCGGAGTATGTCTGCCATGCTGACACCCGTTGCCGACTGGATGACGTCAAACGCCTGCTTGATGGCGACAGGAACGTTGCCCGACATGGATGAGATACCTCCACCATCGCTGCTGTAGATGTTGACATCCTTGATGGCACTGATGGGTTTGGCCACGTTCTCAACAATCTGAGGAAGAACCTCGATAATCATCTGTACGACAGCAGCATTGTTGTATTTCTTGTATGCCTCAGCCTTGCGGTCCATCGCCTGAGCCTCTGCCTCACCTCGTTTCTGGATGGCATATGCTTCTGCTTCACCTTTTGCTTTGATACCCTGTGCCTCTTGTTCCAATTGATAGCGTGAGGCATCGGAGGCAGCATTCTGTGCCAATGCCCTTTGTTCTGCCTCATAGCGCTGTGCCTCAGCGACACGCTTGCGTTGCTCAAGGTCGGCTTCCGCCTGTTTCTGTATCTGGTACTTGTCGGCATCAGCCTTTTTCTCTATCTCTGCGGCAAGAGTGTTGATTCGAATCTCAATCTGCTCACGGGAGAGAATCTGCTCACGGCGGGTTTTCTCAATCTCTGCCTCAACAGTCTTGATGTTGATGGTCTTTTGCTGTTCCTGCTGCTGTATGGAGTATGCTGCGTCAGCGTCAGCCTGTGCTGTATCTGCCTGCAGCTTCAAGGCTGCCCGCTTGAGGGCAAGTTCATTGTTCTTAATAGCGATGGCTGTATCAGCATCCACCCTGGCAGCATTGGCCTCACGGTCGGCATGAGCCACTTCTATTTTCACATCACGCTCTGCATTGGCACGGTTGATGGAGGCATCTTTCTTGATTTTGGCAGTGTTGTCTGCACCCAAGTCATGAATCAACCCCTCTTTATCCGTGACGTTCTGAATGTTGCAACTGATGATTTCAATGCCCAACTTGCTCATATCGGGCGAAGCCTTCATCATCACCTGGTCGGAAAAGCCATCACGGTCGGTGTTGAGCGACCTGAGGTCAAGTGTGCCGATAATCTCACGCATATTGCCTTGAAGAGAGTCCTGCAACTGTTCGGCAATTTCTGTGGGTGACATGTTGAGAAAGTTCTTGGCAGCCAGACGTGTCCCTTCTGATGTTGGAGTGACTCTGATTTTCGCAACGGCATCAACATCTACATTGATGAAATCGTTGGTCGGTACGCTCTCCTCTGTCTTGATGTCAACGGTGATTTGTCCCAGGTATACCTTGTCAAGACGCTCCAAGAAAGGTATTCTGAATCCTCCAGAACCAATCAGCACACGGGGTTCACGGCTTAAACCAGAGATGATAAACGCATAAGATGGCGGTGCTTTCACATACGACATGCCGATAAACAGGGCAAGGATGATGACGCCGATAACAATACTTAATGTAACTACGGAATCCATAATAATGATATTAGTTGATAAAAAAATGACATCTGTTTAATAAAAAGAATCAATAATTCTCATATCCTATCACCAAAGGTACAACAAAATAATGACATAAAGCAAAAAAAAATTAATTTTTTGCCATAATGAATAATTAGTGGGTTAGGATTTCTTAAAAAGAATTTTTTTATGTATCTTTGCCACATTGAATTGATGGAAATGAAAACATTCTTGCTTTCTTTATATAGCCTGCTAATGGCTACGACGCTTTGTGCTCAAAACTATGGTGTGGAGTGCGAGGACACGTGCAATCATATACACGGTCTGGACATGAGCCACTACCAAGGTGATGTATGGTGGGAGACATTGGGAGAGAACAACCATATGGCCTATGTATATTTCAAAGCCACAGAGGGAAAGGAGACACAGGACCAAACTTACAAGCGCAATATCGAACTGGCTCACCGCTACGGACTAAAGGTGGGGTCATACCATTTCTACCATGCCAATGTCCCACAGCAACTGCAACTTCATAATTTCATGAGCCAATGCCGCCCGGGAGATCAAGACCTTATCCCGATGATAGATATAGAGACCAAACCCAAGTCAATGGGTACAGGGCAGTTTTGTGACTCGTTGATGAAATTCCTATTGCTCATAGAGGAGGCTTATCATCAAAAACCGCTCCTGTATACAGGAAGGAACTTCTACAATAAATATCTCTTAGGAAAGGTTGACGACTATCAACTGATGATAGCACAATATTCTGAACCAGAGCCTCAACTTGCCGATGACCGCGACTATATCATCTGGCAATATACCGGAAAAGGCAGAATCAACGGAGTCCGCGGCTATGTGGACAAAAGCCGTATCATGGGGCAGCATAGCTTGCGCGAACTACGTTTCAAACGATGGTGAGGAAGCATATTTAACAGACT
>Ga0247611_10011665_pt1 | contig 10095 bp, 8 predicted proteins | sample 177DNAGHGhighgp2_FD_192422 | JGI IMG/M metagenome (GOLD analysis project Ga0247611, IMG submission 192422) | Sheep rumen microbial communities from Palmerston North, Manawatu-Wanganui, New Zealand - 1770 DNA GHGhigh gp2 | ecosystem: Host-associated > Mammals > Digestive system > Stomach > Rumen ... | reverse complement strand
AACTTGAAATCACAGATTTAAATAGAATCTACCTTGAGAATGAAAGCTTAAATGTTGAGCTCTTAGGACAGGGCTTCACATGGCTTGATACAGGTACACATGAATCATTAGTAGATGCTACTAACTTCGTTAAGACTGTTGAAACACATCAGCATCGTAAGATTGCTTGTCTTGAAGAAATTGCTTACTTAAATGGTTGGATTTCTAAAGATGATGTATTAGAAGTATATGAAGTATTAAAGAAAAATCAGTACGGTCAGTACTTAAAGGACGTCTTAGACGGCAAGTACCTAGACCAGTTAAGATAAGTGTGCGCGCCTTTAGGCGCGTGCCAAGTATCGTCGCAGACGATACAGAATGTAGGCCCTTCTGCTGCAAAGCAGCACTCTTATAAGGGCTCTCAATATGTGCGCGTCTTTAGGCGCGTGCCGAACAAATTATTATAAGGAGATTAAAATCATGACAATTATCGTTACAGGTGGTGCCGGTTTTATCGGTTCTAATTTCGTTTTTCATATGTTAAATAAGTACCCAGATTACAGAATCGTATGTTTAGATTGCTTAACATACGCTGGTAACTTATCTACACTTGCTCCAGTTATGGACAACCCTAACTTCAGATTCGTGAAGGAATCAATCACAGATAGAGAAGCTGTTTATAAGCTTTTTGAAGAAGAACATCCAGATATGGTAGTTAACTTTGCTGCTGAATCTCATGTTGACCGTTCTATCGAGAACCCAGAAATATTCCTTGATACTAACATTAAGGGTACAGCAGTTCTTATGGATGCTTGTAGAAAGTACGGTATTAAGAGATATCATCAGGTTTCTACTGATGAAGTTTATGGTGATCTTCCACTTGATAGACCTGACCTATTCTTCACAGAAGAAACTCCAATTCATACATCAAGCCCATATTCATCATCTAAGGCAGCTGCAGATTTACTTGTACTTGCTTACCACAGAACTTATGGACTTCCTGTATCTATTTCAAGATGTTCTAACAACTACGGACCATACCACTTCCCAGAGAAGCTTATCCCTCTTATGATTGCTAACGCATTAAATGATAAGCCACTCCCAGTTTATGGTGAAGGTCTTAACGTTCGTGACTGGTTATATGTTGAAGATCACTGCCGCGCTATCGATCTTATTATCCATAAAGGTCGCGTTGGTGAAGTTTACAACGTTGGTGGCCACAACGAAATGAAGAACATCGATATCGTTAAGATTATTTGTAAGGAACTTGGTAAGCCAGAAAGCCTTATTACACATGTTACAGATAGAAAGGGACATGATATGCGTTACGCTATCGACCCTACTAAGATCCACAACGAACTTGGCTGGTTACCAGAAACTAAGTTTGAAGATGGTATCAAGAAGACAATTAAGTGGTACTTAGATAACAAGGAATGGTGGGAAACAATCATTTCTGGTGAATATCAGAACTACTATGAGAAAATGTATGCTAACAGATAATTAGTCGCGTTGACTTTTACATTTTCATAAAAATAATAGCCTGGCTCTAGCAATAGAGTCCGGGCTTTAACAATATTAACGACTGAAAGGAAGCTAATAGATGAAGATTTTTGTTACAGGTGTTGGCGGTCAGTTAGGCCACGACGTTATGAACGAATTAGCTAAGAGAGGCTACGAAGGTATCGGTAGTGATATCGCTCCTGAATATTCAGGTATTGCAGATGGTTCTTATGTAACTACTGCAAGCTACTGCCCTCTTGATATAACAGATGCAGATGCTGTATCTAAGACTCTTAATGAAGTTAAGCCTGATGTAATTATTCACTGTGCTGCTTGGACAGCTGTTGACCTTGCAGAAGATGAAGATAAGCAGGCTAAAGTTAAGGCTATTAACGTAGATGGTACTAAGAATATTGCTAACTGCGCTAAGGCTCTTGATGCTAAGATGGTTTACATCAGTACTGACTATGTATTTAATGGTCAGGGTGAAACTCCTTGGGAGGCTGATTGCAAGGATTATGCTCCACTTAATGTTTACGGTGAAACTAAGCTTGGTGGCGAACTTGCAGTATCAGAAACTCTTGATAAATACTTTATTGTACGTATCGCTTGGGTTTTCGGTCTTAACGGTAAGAACTTTATTAAGACTATGGTAAATGTTGGTAAAACACATGACTCTGTCCGCGTTGTTGCAGATCAGATTGGTACTCCAACTTACACACTTGATTTATCAAGACTCCTTGTTGATATGGTTGAAACTGACAAATACGGTTACTACCATGCAACTAATGAAGGTGGATATATTTCATGGTATGACTTCACATGTGAAATTTACAAGCAGGCTAAGGAACTTGGCATTGAGGGATATGTAGATAGAACTGTTGAAGTTAATCCAGTTACAACTGCAGAATATGGTTTAAGCAAAGCTGCTCGTCCTTTCAACTCAAGACTTGATAAGTCTAAGCTTGTTAAGGCTGGCTTTACTCCACTTCCAACATGGCAGGATGCAGTTCATAGATATTTAACTGAGATCAAAGATCAGTTATAAGATTTCAAAAATAAATTTAAGAAAGAGGATAAGATAATGGGACAGATTAAGGTAGAGAAAAATGTTGGTGGCATTGAAGGTCTTCACGTAATCACACCAGCAGTTCATGGTGACAACCGTGGTTATTTCATGGAAACATACAATCAGAACGATATGCATGAAGAAGGTCTTGATATGGTTTTCGTTCAGGACAATCAGTCATGCTCAACTAAGGGTGTTCTTCGTGGTCTTCACTTCCAGAAGGAATTCCCACAAGGCAAGCTTGTAAGAGTAATTAAGGGTAAGGTTTTCGACGTTGCTGTTGACCTTCGTAAGGATAGTAAGACATACGGTAAGTGGTATGGCGTTGAACTTACAGAAGAAAATAAGAAGCAGTTCTACATTTCAGAAGGATTTGCTCATGGTTTCCTTGTACTTTCAGATGTCGCTGAATTCTGCTACAAGGTAACAGACTTCTATCATCCAGGTGATGAGGGCGGTCTTGCTTGGAACGATCCAGCAATCGGCATTGAGTGGCCAGAACTTGTTGGCGAATACAAGGGTAACTGCGAAGCTACAGGCTACACACTTACAGATGGTACTCCACTTAATTTATCTGACAAGGATCAGAAGTGGGATACATTAGAGAATACATTTAAGTTCTAATAATACAATGTATTAAAATACGCAGCTTTAACAATTATTGTCAAAGTTGCGTTTTTACTATATATGATATACATTAACTAATATAAATTGCCAACCCTGGAGAGGGTTTACAATACTACATTTATAAAGGGGAATTATGATTAGATATCTAATCATATTATAAAACAATGATAAAATCTATTTTTTATACAGTAATGTTACTGTTATTTTTTATCTGTGCTTTATTATGGAAAAGAAAAGAAACAAAAATCAACATAATTGAAAACATTGCAATTGCGATAATGACAATTTTATGTTGGAATGCTTTCGCAACAGGTATAATCCAATTATTTTCTATTAAGATTTCTCTAATAGCAATTGGACTTACTTACTTTATACCTATCTTATATATATTATTTACTATCAAGAAAAAAGGAATACAACATAATAATTACTCACTCTGGGATATAGTTCCTATAGTTATTGGTGGCATATTATTATTTCATTATATAAAAAATTACTTTGGACTAGATTTACAGCTTCATTTCATAGCAAGTGATGCGGCTAGACATTTAGACTTCGCTCTTACTACGGTTAATTCTGGAGATATAGCGCTAAACATGTATTTTCATTCGTTAAACGATAGCTTAGCAATGTTATTCTTTAATCCTTTCATCTCAACAGTTATGGGACAGGCTAAAGTATTTACTCTTATGAGTTTGTTTGATTTAGTGCTATTTGGACTAGTTTTTTATGCTATAATTCGACCTTTAATGAAGAGCACACTAGATTACATCATCGGCAATATTTTACTTTTCATGTACGTTTGCGGATACCCATTATATGTAATGCAATTTGGATTCTCATATTATGTATCAGCAATTATATTAATCGAATTCATTATTTTAATTGCAACTAGATATCTAAATGATAGTTCATTAAGCTGGTTAATATTACTTAATTTAGCATTATATAGTTTATTTGTATGTTATACTTTCCTAATTCCAGTAACATATTTATCATTGTTCATTGCGGTTTTATGGAAACGATTTAAGCCAACTAGTAAGGTTCTTCTAAAAACAGCTTTAGAAGAAATAAAAATATTTATAATACCCTGCATACTAGGACTTTATTACTCTTATAAAAACCTCTCTGAGCTTTCGTCATCAGGCGGAGGAATAACTAACGAAGGTGGAAGCTATTTTGATTTGTTTTCCAACTTTATATGGCTATTACCTATAGCATTTGTTGGTTTAACCGTTTGCTTCAAAAAAATAAAGCACTATGTGTTAAGTTCATTTATAATCACAAATGTGTTATTTACACTATTAATTTTTATCCTTTGTATGAAAGGAAAAATGTCAGCATATTATTATTACAAAGAATATAATGTACTATGGCTTTTAGCTTTTTTAGCATTTTTCTATGGCGTGTTAGAATTAGAAAAACATAGATTAGACTTAATATGTATCTCAATCGCCATACCAATTGCATTAATTTCTATGGTTGTATTTAGAATAGAAGATAGAATTACTGAGCATAATCCTAATATTATGAACATAAGTGCAAAAAATTTTGTAAATATATATGCTTTCAATTATAATTACTATAAAAATTTTCCTATGTTCAATCCGTTGTATATTGACTTAATGAATTATGCAAATGAAAATATATCTGATTCAAAAAAAATAGCAGTTGGTGATGAAGTAACTAATGCTTGGTTTCAAACATTAACTAATTCAAAAAAGAGTTTTGCCTATGGAACACATGAAGACTTAGTTAAATTTATATCTGAAGAAAATCCTGATTACATTTGCATCTTTGCTTCTGAAAGATATAACGAGAACAAAGAATATCTTGATTCCCTAGGTGAATGTATCTATAAAAACGAAGGTGGATTTATAATCAAAATAAAATAATTAAAATTGTAATGGAGTTGAAAGTTATAGATAAACTTATTGTATATCACGGAAGCAGCATGGAAGTAAAAGATCCTAAAATCATTCAAAATGGTTTTTATAAAGATTTCGGGTACGGTTTTTATTGCAACATAATTGAAAAGCAAGCTAAAAGATGGGCTTTAACTAGAAACGGGAATTCAGTTGTAAACAAGTATTCATATACTATAGATGAAAGCTTAAATATAAAAAACTTTGCTGAAATGACTGATGAATGGTTAGATTTTGTTTCAGAATGTCGTATAGGCAAAGTACATGATTATGATATTGTTGAAGGGCCTATGGCTGATGATCAAATGTGGAATTATGTTGAAGATTTTATTTCTGGATTAATTTCAAGGGCAGCCTTTTGGGAAATTGTAAAGTTTAATCATCCGACGCATCAAATAGTCTATTGCACGGAAGCAGCATTAAAGACTCTAAAATTTGAAGGGAGCGATAGCTATGAAAAATAAATACTTTCCTGATGAAGAAATTGAAGAAAATGATTTATTCTTTGTATGTTCCATGATTGAACGTGTCGCAAGACAACTACATCAAAGAAATAAATATGTAGTAAACACCATAGGAAGGGATAACTTATATCACTTGCTAAGTGTTGCCAATGTATTACATTCGGATATGTAAAGTTATTGATAACTATAATTGCAGCGCATTCTACGAACCGTCATATGTAATTGCAAGAGCCTATGAATCAGGCGGTTTTTAATGATTAAGAACGAAGAACATTTATTTTAAGATAAGTGTTCTTCGTTTTCTATTTTAAGTAATATGCTTTTCTACATATTTCCTTTATTAGGTCAACAAGTCAATTTTGTCCCCATTTTCCTCAGCTATACTCAAAGAATCTTTCTCCACCTTACAAGTCAAGAAAAGTACCTTAACCCCTGCTGCCTTTGCTTCCATTAAGATTTTCTTGTTTGCATTTTCAATATAAAAATCAATTCTTGAATCTCCATAGCTATATTCCGCTTTTACATAATCAAGTCTCTTTTTTTCAAGCCATTCTTTAACTACTTTATTAGAAGCTTGCTTCCTCTATTTTTACAATTTAACTAGATATTAAAATTACTAAATATTCTCTTTCTTTCTGTTTTAGAGACAACTATATTCTGAAGTTGCTCATAACTTCCATCAATCAAAGATTGCTCATCAATAAATATATCATCGATAACAATATACTCATGTGCCATAACACATTTTGTTATGTCATCATATTGTTTTTCAACACACTTATTGAAAAAATTAGCAGTCAATTTATTATCCGAAAAAGTAATAACACAATATGATTGATTCATAGTCTTTAGACTTATTCCATAACGTAACAACATCAAATGCTTCGTCAACCCTATAAATTTAAATCTTTTTCCACATTTCAATAATTTTTGTGTTATAAATATAGCCAAAAATGTGAATACTACTAATAATAATAGTTTTCCAAGTATAATTTTCATATTTTGTGATTCGCCTAAAATTGCATCTTCCAATTTTAATATTGCTATAAAAAAAGTTAACATGTATGCAACTAAATATAAGGCAATAATTACTAATAAAAACCTCTTTATCATCGCACTTTCGCGATTGATAATATTAAATCTTCTTTTCCAATATTCATTATCTGTTTTAAATTTAAATTCCACTTTATTTCACCTCAATTAATAATGCAGTTAATGCAGCAACTGCTGGAGTTCCAGCAAATACAATTATTAGCACTACTATTAGCAGAATTAAATAATCTGCTAAATGATATTTTTTCACCACTTTACCAGCCTCATTTACAGTTTTTTCTACAGCGTTAAATGCATTACTAATACACATAACTGTACTAGCCACAAACATCTTAATTGTTTCCTCCGTTTGCTCTTGCGTTGCGATTATTTCCTCAATTTTCCTATATTTTTGCACTTCTGCTTCGCTTAGCCCATCATCAAATTCAAACTCAAGACCTAATTCAACATATTCCTCAAGTCCTTCTTCAATAGACATATTCTTATGAAATAGAATAAACCATTTAAACGTACCATCATCTAACAATGATACTCCCATTTCAATATACCCATTATTTACCATAAACTGTACTTTTGACTGAAAATCAAGAATCCCAGACGCATCTACCATCATTGAATTATCTTCAGATACATTTTTAAATCCTTTAGTAGCAGTAATATATGCTTTATCTTCAATCTTACCATCCACGATATCAAACTTAGCTCTTGTAAAGCCATCACCAATTGATATACTTTCTCCCTGTGTAGCCTTATATTTAACAGTCACACCAGGTAAACTAACCTCTGTTTCAGCATTGAACTTAACAACATCTACATCAATACCTAGTAACTTCAATGTATCTACACAGAATCCATTAGCTACATCTCTGCTGCTTGGTTTAATCTGCTGTTCTGGTCTATCAATTATGTGATTAAAACCATTGTATTTTCCTGAAGTTGCTACACAATCAAGAGCAAATGCTCCATCAGCCGAACCTTGCGTATACTCACGTATCTGATCAAACACCCAATTATCAGGTAAGATAAAGCCTTTATTGCCACTATATCCTGTGGACATATCACTTACAAAACTATACTTGGCATAACCATAGTTGCCAATACGAGTGCATATGTTACGTGGGCCATAACATCCAATTGTATATTTATGACCATTATCCCTTATGTACTTAGCAATTCCCTGAAAATGTGGAATTATCATATCCGTTGTCTGGTCATCATTAAAGTCATAATCCACTGCAAAAAATATAGGTTCCCCATAAGGAATACCCAAGTCTTCGGCAGCCTCTACAGCTTTCTTAGCATCAGAATAACCCTGATCATAATTGTAATAATGTACCGTTGTTTCTTCATCAGGATGACTATTGTAGTACTCCTTTTCATCCTGATAAATAGCAAATACCGATAGTCCTTGATTGAATAAAATAGACAATTCTTCTCTTGTTAGATTCTTAGGGCCATTAGCTGTACGACCTGTGAGATATCTACCAATTATTCTAAAATCATTGGCATAAATTCTCTTTGCCTTAGTTTCCGTAATCTGTGTTGATGCATCACAAGCAAGCACATCTCTTTTAGGATATCCTGTACTTACAAAAAGTGACATCCAAACCTTGATATCTACCACACCATCTATATTTAACATGCCCGTAAATTTCTGAAACTCTTTTACTGCATTTGCCATTCTCTCATCAAAAGTTTCAGTAAAATTATTACCATCACTGCAATCAAAGGAATTTTCTTTGAATTTTCTTACACCATTAATGTATAAGCCAAACTTAGCAAGTTTTACAAGCTTCCCTTTACCTGTTCCTACTGTAAGGGTATTCTGCTTTGCTAGTTCCTGTGTTGCTGGGCCAAAATTTCCGTTAGCCGTGTAAGCATCCATACCTGCCGATATCTGGAAGGCATATATTAATGCTTTATTCGTGTTGGCATTGTACTTACCATCACATGGTATTATATCAAAATAACCACCATAATATCTATTAAGATACTGTTGAATAAGTCTAATTTTACTATCTCCACCTGGCACCAATACTAGTGCATCAGAACATAATATCTCTTTAAATACCTTAGCTGACAATCTTTCAGTTATATAATCTTCACTAAATCCAGCATCAAGCTGCACCTTTGTAACAGCCTCCATGGTACCATCGCCAAAAAATCCTGTGACAGCACTAGGATTATAACCCTTACAAAAAAGACCATATTGTAAAATTCTTACAAAATTGTTGTCACTATCTCTATCTCCCTTTTTTATGGCTTTACTATTGTAATTTTTAGCTGTTTCTTCCCCGAAGTAACCTGTTATGTTACTCATATGTAATTCAATCTGCAGAGCACGAACCAAGGCATTCATAACTGCATTACCAGTGCGTCCATTTTCCTCTACTTTAACAAATCCTTCTCTACTACCATAAGTTTTGTTTAACCACACTTGTGCTTCTTTTACTTTTTCGTCCATATTCAAGTCTCCTTTTTTAGCTAGTTTTCATTTGTAAAATCTGGATTTCAAATGTCTAATATGGTTATAACTCTTTTGTTAATAATATGCAAGGAAAATAGTTGGTTATATGATTTATTTTATAATTTTTATAAAAAATTAACACTTTTCTTATCACACTAACAAAAATCCTCCAAATTCTGCCACCTGACCTTATGTCATACAGAATTTGGAGGGGTTCTTTTATTTTAAAATTCTTTTGGATGATATGTTGGAACTACTTCCTTAATCAAGCTTCTAATGTCGTCAGTCTCTGAATAAGATGCCTCTTTTAATCTTTCTAGATCTTTGAAAAGTTGCTCTCTATCAAACTCAATTGGCTTGCCAATGTGAATTAACTTGTTATTAGTATCCTGCATGCCTTCTTCCTTCATAAGAAGCTCTTCGTATAACTTCTCTCCTGGACGGAGGCCCGTATATTTGATTTCCATGTTAACACCAAGTGTGTAACCTGAAAGTCTAATTAGGTTCTTGGCTAAATCATCAATCTTAACTGGTTCACCCATATCAAGAACAAAAATTTCTCCACCCTTAGCATAGGCACCTGCCTGTAAAACAAGGGAAACTGCCTCAGGGATTGTCATAAAATATCTAATTATATCCGGATGTGTTACTGTTACTGGACCGCCATGTTCAATCTGTCTTTTAAATAAAGGAATAACTGAACCATTACTTCCAAGTACATTACCAAAACGAACAGCAACAAACTCAGTCTTAGAAATTTCATTATAAGCCTGAACAATCATCTCACATATTCTCTTAGTTGCGCCCATTACATTAGTTGGGTTAACTGCTTTATCTGTACTAATCATTACAAATCTCTTAACACCATACTTATCAGACATCTGTGCTAATTTCCATGTACCAACAACGTTATTCTTAACAGCTTCATTAGGACTATCTTCCATAAGTGGCACATGCTTGTGAGCAGCTGCATGATAAATAATCTCAGGTCTATATTTTTTAAAGACTTCT
>Ga0247611_10011661_pt1 | contig 10100 bp, 2 predicted proteins | sample 177DNAGHGhighgp2_FD_192422 | JGI IMG/M metagenome (GOLD analysis project Ga0247611, IMG submission 192422) | Sheep rumen microbial communities from Palmerston North, Manawatu-Wanganui, New Zealand - 1770 DNA GHGhigh gp2 | ecosystem: Host-associated > Mammals > Digestive system > Stomach > Rumen ... | reverse complement strand
CTCTTGTCTATTTGTATCGACAGCAAGGGACACCGGTGGGTGGGAACACGCAGCAACGGTGTCTATGTGGATGGTCGCCAATATGCCAACAATACGGGCGATGCCTCGTCGCTCCCCCACGGAAAGGTGTTCGACATCCTATGTGACAAAAAAGGCCGTGTGTGGGTGGGCGTAAACATGGGAGCGCTATGCCTCGCCATGCCACAGGCCGACGGTTCCTACCGATTCCAGCGCTTTCTCGAAGACCAACCGCTCATGCGCAACATCACCGTGCTCATCCAAACCAAGGCAGGACATATCTTCGCGGGCTGCGGCAACGGCATCGTTGTCTTCGACCCTGAACAAATCATCCGTGACCCCAAGGCATACCATTACTACACGGCAGAAAACAGCAGTCTGGGGTATTTCGAGATTCGCGACCTTTTTGAGGACAAGGACGGAAAGGTGTGGCTCGCCTCCGCAGGCGGTGGACTCTACCGTGTGGACAACCCTGCCGATGTGGGGCATCTCTCCTTTGAGCGCTTCACCACCGACCAGGGACTGGCCGACAACACCGTCAACAGCATCATAGCGGACAAAAAGGGAAAACTGTGGATAGGCACGCACTACGGTCTGTCGAGGCTTGACACCCAGTCGATGCGTTTCTCCACCTATTACCTTTCAGCCGACAAACTGGGCGATGTATACAGTGAAAACTCATCGTGCCTGTTGGCTGACGGAACTCTTGTCTTCGGCACCAACAACGGAGTGGTGTGTTTCAGTCCCGACCAAGTACAGCCCCATCAGGTGGGAGACAGCCATCTCGCCATCACCAGTCTGCTCATCAACGGCACACCCTACCGCGAGGGGGATGCCGAAGGGCGGCTCAAACTCTCCCACCGGCAGAACTCGCTCACCTTCCGTTTCTCCGACCTTGACTTCGGCTATCCCCACAATACGGAGTATGTTTATTGGCTCGAGGGAGCCGACAGGGGATGGAGCCAACCGACACGCCAGAACGAGGCGGTATACAAAGACCTTCAACCTGGTTCCTACGTCTTTCATGTGCGTCGCGCCGATGACCAGAAGGAAGTCGTGATGCGGGTGCTCATCCGTCAGCCATGGTGGAATACTTGGTGGGCATGGCTCATCTACCTCACCCTCATCGGAGCACTCGCTTGGTATGTCATCCGTCTGCTGCTCATCACCTATTCAATGCGCAACCGCATCAGGATGGACAAGGAGATATCCGACTTCAAGCATCGATTCTTCATGGATGTGAGTCATGAGTTCCGCACACCGCTCACCCTCATTGTGGGGTCGATGGAGCGCATCAGGAAAGCCGGCGACATGCCGGCAGCCATCCGGCAGCCCATTGCCAATATGGGAAGGAGCACCGACCGCCTCAAGCGGTTGGTCAACCAACTGTTGGAGTTCGACAAACACCAGCATGGCAAACTCTCTCTGCGCCTGCAACAGACCGATGTGGTGAAATTGCTGAGGGACATTACCATGGGATTTAGCGATATGGCATACAACAAGGAAATCAACCTACAGTTTGTGCCATTCGCACAGCATGAGGAGATGTATGTGGATCGCAGTTTCATCGACAAGATTGTCTATAACCTGCTCAGCAACGCGATGAAATACACGCCGAGGAAAGGCGACGTCACCGTGAGGGTGAAGAAGGATGACGGGCATTTAGTGGTGCGTGTGGAGGACACGGGTATCGGTGTGCCCAAGGAGAAACAGCCTCAATTGTTTACCCGCTTCATGCAGACCAATGTGGTGGCTGACAGTATGGGTATCGGACTGCATTTCACAGCGCAGCTGGTAAAGGCACACCACGGCACCATCCATTATGAGGAAAATCCACAGGGAGGAAGTGTCTTCGTTGTCGCCATCCCCCTCTCCACAGATGGCTATAAGCCCGAGGACTTCATGGAGGGCAGCAGTCTGGAGGAAGAGATGCACCACGATGAACTGTTGCACCAATACCGTGAGGTGGCCGCCCAACCTCTCAACGACCGCACAGTGCTTATCGTGGAGGACGACGGGGATGTGAGAGACTTCCTCAGGGGTGAGTTGGCAGCATATTTCAAAGTCGTCACCGCACAGGATGGGGCAGAGGCCCTCACCCTCATCCGTGAGGGAAAAATGGTTGACCTTGTGGTGAGCGACATCCGCATGCCCGTGATGGACGGCATCGAACTCCTCAAGCGTGTCAGGGCAGATGATGACTTATTTGACATCCCCTTTATCCTGCTCTCCGCCATCACTACTGTGGAGAAACAGTTGGAGAGTGCCCGCTTCGGGGCGGATGCCTATATCGCCAAACCATTCAGTCCTGCCCTGCTCATCGGCAAGAGCATCTCGCTCATCCAGCAGCGCGACAGACTGAAGGCTGTCTATGGAAAGGGCAGGGAAGACACGACAGGAGTTGGCGAGGATACCGTGGCATCAACAGCCTCATCTTCATCAACTTCCTCCACTGCCGCTGGTGAGGCTCCCCTGCTCACCAGCGAGCGCGACAGGAAGTTCCGCGACATCGTCGACATCAAAATCTCGCATGAGATGGGCAATCCCGACTTCATGGTCGACGACTTGGTGCAGTGCACGGGATACGGTCGCTCTCAGTTCTACAGCAAGATGATGGAGGTGACGGGAAAGACGCCTAAGGACTATATCCGCATGCGCCGCATGACGCGGGCAGCTGAGTTGCTGCGCAGCGGTGAGATGATTACTGTCGCCGAGGTGGCATACAAGGTCGGCTTCTCCGACTCCCTCTATTTCAGCCGCTGTTTCAAGCAGTATTTCGGTGTCACACCATCGAAATACATGAAGGACTAAAATAGCAGGAAAGACCAAAATAGATGAAAAACGGCGGCCATCTGTCACAGACGGCCGCCGAATCTTTTTACCTAAAAACCTAATACATTTTTAACTACTAAGTAGAATAACCTATCTGATTAATTAATAGCCAGGGTTCTGCCATGCCTTCTTCTGAGCCTCGGACAGGTTGGTGCCGTCCTCGTTCTGAAGGATGTCGATGAAGGCCTGTGGGATGGGCCTCAGTTCATGCTTGTTGGCAGTGATGTTGGGTGCTGCCTCGGGGTTGAAAGCCTTGGCGCGCTTGATGAGCAGGCCTGCGCGGCTCAGCTCTTCCCAACGGTTCCACTCACCGAGCAGTTCGCGTGTGCGCTCGTTGAAGATGAAGTTGAGCATGCGGTCGTAGTCGGAGGTGCAGCCCAAGGTGGCAAGCACGGCCTCATCCTCTGCCGGCAACTGCTTGTAGCTGGCAATCTGGAGGTTGGATGCCTCGGTGGTGCGCTCGATGCCAGTGGAGAGGTAGTAGGAGCTCTTCCAGGGGTTGGAGGCCTCCCACACCTTCTGGTTGGTCATCTTGGTGTTGCTCTCGTTGACACAGCCGCTGGTGGCACCATTGGTGGAGTTCTCGGTGAAAGCCTTGGAACCATCGACATAGTATTCGCGGTCCTCGTTGGCCTTCCACTGACCACGGGCACGCAGCACGTTGACGGTGTTGAGGGCGTCCTGATAGTTGCCCAGTCGCACCTGTGCCTCAGCCTTGATAAGGTAAGTCTCGCCTGAGCGTGCCATAATCACGTCGCGGTGGGCATCGCCCTTCTCTGCTGTACGTGAGCCATCGGCGCATTTGTTGATGCCGCAGAACACGTTGCTGGTGGCGGTGTTGCCGCTCACGCCGTAGTTGTAGAGGGCATATTTGCCGCCGAGGTATACGGGGAACACGTTGGGTACCCATTTGCCAGTCTCGGGATGTATGAAGGTGTGAGCCTGTGCGCCACGTCCGAAGGTGCCGTAGGTTGACTCATCCTGGAAGCGTGGGTCATCCTTCTTGTTGAGGATGAACACGATGCCATAGTCGCCGATGTTGGGCACAGCGTCAACAGAGATGCCGTTGGTCTCAGCCACCTTGTCGGGGTCGTATACAGAAACTTCCTTGCCATCAGCATTCTTCACTTTTTTCATAGTGGGGATGTTGTTCAGACCATAGACAGTCTTGAAGGTCTTCCACATACGGGCGTCGTTGACGTTGTCGAAGATGGCGTAGGTATACTCTGTCGGACGGCAGCGCTGGAAGTCCATCTCACCGATGAACTGACCGCGCTTCACCCATGAGCCAGAGAAGTTGGAGAACTGCGGGCCAAAGTAGTTGTAGGTGCGGTTGCCGAAACGTCCCTGGGTGGAGGTGGCGTCGTTGTGCTCAGCGCACATGAGTATCTCTTTGGAACCCTCGATGGCACAGTCGACACCGGTCCAGTTGGCATAGAGGTTGGCATAGTCGGCCTCCAGTGGGCATGCTTCAATCACCTCATTGCAAAGGGCGATGACGCGGTTGAGGTCGGCGTTTTTGTCATATTTGCTGTTCCAGCTGGCGCAGCGCTCGCTCTGACGGAAGAGAAGGGCCTTGGCGAGGAAGTGGGCAGCGGTATATTTTGTCCAAGTGCCGTTGCCACGCCATTTGTCAGTGCGCAGGTTGTTGTATGCATTCTCAAAGTCAGAAATTACCTGATTGAGTGTCTCCTCCTCACTGGCGCGGGAGTAGTTCTTGCTTACGCTGGATGCTGGTTCGGTCTGCAGCACAACGCCACCATACTGAGCAAAGAGGCGATAGTAGTTGTATCCACGGAGGAAATAGGCCTCGCCCAAGGCGCTCTTGCGTGAGGTCTCGTCACTCACCTGTTCAGCGCGGGCAAGCACGAGGTTGGCGGTGGAGATACCATAGTACATCTGATTCCAGAGTCCCGACACAGGCGGGCAGTTCTTGTTGGCGGCACCTATAGCGGGAGTACAGTCGAGAGGCTGCAGACGGTTGTCATAGGTGTTCCAAGGCTCGGAGGTGAGGTCGGCACCGTTGGTGAACTCATCGCATCCGTAGAGAGTGATGCCGTATGCCCACTCATAGCCAAAGTGCCAGCGGATGTTGCCGTAGAGGCCGGCAGCCATGGAGAGGGCGCCTTCCTCGGTCTTGAGCAGGTCCTCGGAGAGGAGGTGTCCGCCGTTCTCCTCAAGGAAGCTGTCGGTGCATGAGGTGGAACCGGCGGCAATCAGCACGGCGACCACACAGGTTGTGATTTTATTGATATATTTCATGATTGTTTCCTTTCTTGGGTTGTTTTCGACTATTGATTTTCTCCTCATATATAATTAGAAGTCAAGTTGAAGTCCGACGGTAAAGCCTCTGTTGAAGTAGGTAGCTCCGGTGTCGAGGTCCATGAAGTCGACCGAGGAATAGAGCATTCCCAGGTTGCGTCCCTGAACATAGAACTTAGCACCTTGGATGCCGATCTTGTTGCAGGTGACCTTGTTGAGGCGGTAGCCAAGAGAGAGGTTGCGGATTTTGATGAACGAGGCATCCTTGAATCCCAGGAGGCTTGAGTATGAGTCGCCACCAGCTGTGCTGTAGACAGGCTTCTGCCAGTCGGCATTGGGATTGTCGGGAGTCCAGTAGTCGATTTGGCGCTGTGCGTACATACCATACTGACCTTCACCACCAGTGCTGATCATATACTTGAAGCGTCCGAAGAGGTCGAGGGTGAGTTCAATACCTTTCCATGAGAATGTGTTGCTCCATCCGAGTGTCCAGCGCGGGTTGCGGTTGCCGAGGATGACACGGTCGTTCTCATCAATCTTGTAGTTGCCGTCCTGGTCGACAGGTTTGATGCTGCCTACAGAGAACTTATGGCCGTTCTCATTGAACTTCGCCATCTCTGCGGCGTCGCTCTCCTGCCAGAGACCATTGTTTTGGTAACCATAGAACACAGCGATGCTCTCGCCGATGAACCAGCTGTTGGCGATGTCGTCTTCCTTGCCGTTGGCAAGTTCGACAATCTCATCCTTCTGATAGGCTGCGTTGATGGTGCTGCTCCACTCGAAGTCGGCTACGCGGACAGGAATCACGTTGAGGGTGAGGTCGAAACCTTTGTTCTTCGTAGAACCGATGTTGGCCATCATTGCTGGGTAGCCGGTGAGTGACGGCAGTGATTGCTGCAAGAGCAGGTCCTTCGTCTTTGAGGTGTAGAGGTCGAGGCTACCGTTGATGCGTCCGCGCAGGAAACTGAAGTCGATACCCAGGTTGTATTGTGTGGTCTTCTCCCATCCAAGTTTCTTATTGGCGAGCATGGTCTGACTATTGGTGTAGTAAGGCTCATTGGTGATGAGGATACGCTCGTTGCCGGTGCTGAACGGCATGTAGAACGACTGGATGGTGCCCAGTGTGCCGTAGGCGCTCACGGAAGAGTTGCCGGTGGTACCCACACCGAAGCGGAGCTTCAGTTGGTCGAGCCAATCAACGTCCTTGAGGAAGCTTTCCTGCTCCATGCGCCAACCGATGGCCATTGAGGGGAAGAAACTCCACTTGTTGCCCTCTGCCAGTACGGATGCTCCGTCATAACGTCCGGAGACGGTGAGCAGGTAGCGGTCTTTGAATGCATAGTTGAAACGTGCCATGTAGGAGAGCAATGTGTTCTGCGAGAAGCCGGAGCTCATACCTGCCTTGTTGTCGGTGTTGGTCACGTCGATGTCGCCGAAGTTGTTCCAGAGGAACGAGGGCATGTAGATGCGCTCAGCGCTCATGCCGCTGCTCTCAGCATTGTATTTGGTGGCACTGTGGAGAAGAGTCACGCCGATGGTATGGTCGCCAAAGATGCGGTTGTAGAGCAGCATGTTGTCAAGGGTCCATGTGAAATGGCGGTTGTCGTTGCGACGAGCAAAGTTGTTGCTGCCCTTGCGGGTGGCGGAACTGGCATCGAGGAACATGCCTGAACGTGAGTAACGGAAGTCGGGACCAAACTGCATCTTGTACATCAAGCCCTGCAGCGGCTCAAGAATCTTGCCGAAGTCAATCTGTCCGTAGAAACTACCCATAGCGCGGAAGTACTCGCGGTTGTCGCTCGATTTCTTCCATTCGTCCATGATGGTGTAGGCGTTGACCACCGAACCGCCCGGCTGGTCGATGATGTCGCCCGATGCGTTGTAAGGTACGGTGTAGTGGGGCAGAGCCTTGGCGGCGCTGTAGATGTCAACAGGACCGGAAGAGGTGCCTACCTGACCTGTGCGGGAGTAACCATATTTCTGCTTGCTCCATGATGCGTTGATTGAACCACCCATCTTAAACCACTTGGTGGCCTGTATGTCGGTGGTCATGGCTACGTTGTAGCGCTTGAATTGCTGTCCCTTCTGGGTACCTTGGTTGTCGAGATAGCCAAAGGAGAAAGAGCTCTGCAGGTCTTTCGTGCCGCCTGCACCGCGGATGTTGTGCTCCTGGGTGATACCGGTCTGGGTGACAAAACCTTCCCAGTCGGTGTCGCTGACGAGCGAACCGTTCCATGAACCGTTGGCCCAGCCTTTGTTCACATTGGCAAGGGCGGCGTCATCACCAGAGAAGAAGTCCTGGTCGAGTTTCTGGTCGGGCTGGTCGCCACGGGGATAAAGTTCGGGGTTGGAGTTGTGGTATGCCCAACGGCGCCATGTGATGTAGTCGCTGGCGCTGAAAGCGGGACTCTTGTCCACCAATTTCTCGAAGGTCATGCTGCCTGAGTAGGTGAGTTGCAGTTTGCCTTCCTTACCACGTTTGGTGGTGATGAGCACCACGCCGTTGGCACCGCGGCTACCATAAATAGCGGTAGAAGAGGCGTCCTTGAGGATGTCGATGGCCTCGATGTCGCGGGGGTTGAGGTTGTCGATGCCGTCGACGTCGCTCACGGGGATACCGTCGACGACATAGAGCGGTGAGTTGGAGGCGTTGATGGAGCGGCTACCACGGATGAGGATGCTGCCCACTGTACCAGGACGCTCGCTGGTGGTGATGTCGACACCGGCGGCCTTGCCCTGAAGAGCCTCAAAAGCATTGCTAACGGGACGGCTGTTGAGCTGCTCCTCGTTGACACGGGTGAGGGCGCCGGTCACATCGCTCTTGCGCTGGATGCCGTAACCCACCACCACTACTTCGTCGAGCAGTGCGTTGTCTTCCCTGAGCACCACGTTGTGGGTGGACTGACCTGCCACCTTCACGTTTTGGGTGAGGTAGCCCACATAGCTGAACGTCAGTGTGGCATTGGCGGGTGCCTCGAGGGAGTACTTGCCGTCAAGCTCGGTGATGGCTCCTACGTTGGCGCCATTCTCGACAACGGTCACACCGATGAGAGGCTCGCCTGACTCATCGGTCACCGTGCCTGTCACTTTCTGCTTCTGCGCACCTTGCGCAAACACTGTCTGCTGAACGCCGAAAAGCATGCCCAGACAGATGAAAAGCATCAAAAAAATGTGTTTCTTTGACATAGGGTTTTAGTTAGGTGATTGATTATTTTGTGAAAAATTTGGTCTTCTCTTGGTTATTCCCAGTGTTTCTCGATGGGGTTTTTCGGTTTCTTTGCTGCAAAATTAGATGGATTGCAACTTTCGTACTATGTAAAAACGTACAATTTGCAATGAAAAACGTACAAATGTTTGGTCGTTTGGTCGTTTAGTCGTTTGGTCGTTTAGTCGTTTGGTCGTTTAGTTGTTTGGTTGTTTAGTCGTTTGGTTGTTTAGTCGTTTGGTTGTTTGGTCGTTTGGTTGTTTGGTTGTTTAGACAATAGTTAAGCTTGTTGGAATGTAGTGGGGATTTTGATTATCGGTCCTTCATATTATTATTAAGGAAGAAACGATTAGGAAGAATCTGCAAAACGGGCAAAGCAGGCATCAAAAGCTTATCTATGCACAAGATTATTCCAAAATTGTGTATATTTATTAAGATTCTGTTATTTGTATACATTATTTATTCATGTGTGCGTAAAACAATGATTTTTTATTCAAAAACATTTTGCCATATCAATAAAAATTGTGACCTTTGCACGAAATTTTTTGCAAAAATATAGAATCTATGGCAGAACAATTGGAAATCAAGGAATTGGACAACGTGGTCGTTCGCTTCTCTGGCGACTCCGGCGACGGTATGCAGTTGGCAGGCAACATCTTCTCTACGGTGTCCGCCTCTGTAGGTAATGGCATTTCGACATTTCCCGACTATCCCGCCGACATCCGTGCCCCGCAAGGGTCACTCACCGGCGTGTCGGGATTTCAGGTACACATCGGTGCGGGGCGCGTATTCACCCCCGGCGACCAGTGTGATGTGCTCGTGGCGATGAACGCCGCGGCGCTCAAGACACAATACAAGTTTGCCAAACCCCAGGCGACCATCATCATCGACACTGACAGTTTCGAGGCCAGTGACCTGAAGAAGGCCAATTTCGCCACTGGCGACTATCTTGGCGAGATGGGCATCGACCCCGATCGCGTGGTGGCCTGTCCTATCTCCAAGATGGTGAAGGACTGCCTCGCCGACAGCGGCATGGACAATAAGGCGGTGCTCAAATGCCGCAATATGTTCGCCCTTGGTCTCGTATGCTGGCTCTTTAACCGCGACCTCAACTTGGTGGCCAATTTCCTCCGTGAGAAGTTCGCCAAGAAACCCGCTATTGCCGAGAACAATATCAAGGTGGTACAGGCAGGTTATGACTACGGACACAATGTGCATGCATCGGTGCCCGCTACCTATCGTATCGAATCGAAGTCGAAGGTGCCCGGACGCTACATGGACATCACCGGCAACAAGGCTACAGCTTACGGACTCATCGCAGCCGCAGAGAAAGCTGGACTGAAACTCTATCTTGGTTCGTACCCCATCACCCCTGCAACCGACATCCTGCACGAACTCTCCAAGCATAAGTCGTGTGGCGTCATCACCGTGCAGTGTGAGGATGAGATTTCGGGATGTGCCAGTGCCATTGGTGCCTCTTTCGCAGGAGCGCTTGCCGCCACCTCCACATCCGGTCCTGGCATATGCCTTAAGTCAGAGGCCATGAACCTCGCCGTCATCGATGAGTTGCCGCTCATCATCATTGATGTGCAGCGCGGCGGACCCTCTACCGGACTGCCCACCAAGAGCGAGCAGACCGACTTGTTGCAAGCTCTGTGGGGACGCAACGGTGAGTCACCCATGCCTGTGGTGGCCGCCACCAGTCCCACCGACTGCTTCGATGCTGTCTATTCCGCTGCCAAGATTGCTCTCGAGCACCTGACTCCCGTCATCCTGCTCACCG
>Ga0247611_10011659_pt1 | contig 10101 bp, 12 predicted proteins | sample 177DNAGHGhighgp2_FD_192422 | JGI IMG/M metagenome (GOLD analysis project Ga0247611, IMG submission 192422) | Sheep rumen microbial communities from Palmerston North, Manawatu-Wanganui, New Zealand - 1770 DNA GHGhigh gp2 | ecosystem: Host-associated > Mammals > Digestive system > Stomach > Rumen... | reverse complement strand
CGAGAAAGTTCATGAGGACCTGTATGATGACATTATTCTCATCAGCGACGGCGAACCATTCGAAAAGGTGGAGGATATTCTGGCCGTTGCCTTGCAGCTTGAACAGCCGCTCAATACCATTTCCATCGGCACCGACGGTGCGGATGTCATGAAAGAACTGTCCGAAAGGACTGCTGGCATCCAGATTGTCGTTGACGAAGTGAAGGAAATCATCCGTTGGGAGGGCAAGATGCAGGCCATCGTCCAACTGGGCGAGGTTGGAGAGTTTTCCTTCGGCCAGCTTCTGGCCAAGTGCCATATCCCGGGCTGCGCCAAGGCGCTCCGTGCTTTTGTGCGCTCCAGAATGCGCCAGGAGGCCGTTACGCTGAATTCCCTCATAGCCGATTATCCCGGGCAGGGACTGGAAGAATGGGCTTTCATCACGAAGAAATGCGCTGCGCTTTCCCACACGGCCAATGTTCAGGAGGAGCAGTATTTCCTGGTGACGAACGAATGCGCGTCCACCGATGAAGACTTCCGGAAAGTGCTTGACCGGATGGTATCCGCCCCGGAGCAGGTCGCCCTGGAGGATCCGTTCATCCTGGCGACGCTGTTGTATCTCAGGGCTTTGAACCTGAACGATTTCGCCTGGGCCGGCCTGGATGAGACCTGCGCGGATCTGAACGACCGTGCCGCTCTCAAGGCTCTCCTTCCCGAAGGGACCATGATATGCAATTTGTTTGACAGACCTATCCGATAAGCGCCATGATTCAGTCCATCCTTTTATTGTTGAAAGCGCTGGGTGAAATTCTCGGCGTCGGCCTGTTGCTTCTGGGCCTGTTGTTCCTGATCTGTCCGTTCGCCATTGTCTGGCGGGTAGAGCCTTCCGGAAGGAAGCGTAAAGTCGGTTACCTTTGGAAGATCAAAGGTGAATGCATCCTTTACGATTCCATTCTTCCCATTTTCTCTTCGTCGAGAATCGGTTTTATTCGTGGATATGAAGTCCGTCCGCTTGTGACCAACATCCAGCAGAACAAAGTTCAAAAGACGCTGGGCACGTTCTCGGATGACGGCAAAGTCATGGATTTGACCGGTCGGGAGGTCGCGTCATGTGAAACCCCGGGTGAGAAATCTACAAAAGTCACAGACAATAGCGGTGAACTCGTCGGATATGTGAGAGGTTCCCTCCGTTCAGGGCAGGACCTGATTGTCCGCGCCGCCGGATTCGCCGCGCTGCGGGAAAAAGAACAACAGGACTCTTCCGTTTTCGATGTCCGTGTCGGTTTCATGGATTTGATGCTGCCGTCGGCTGTGATTTACATGATCCTGTTCTATCCGTTGATGCTTCTCACGAAGGCCATTACGGAGAATGTCCCGAACCTGTATATGCTTGTGATGCTCCTGTGGTACGCCCTCATCATCATCGTGATGTACGTAGTCAAATATGAGAAGACGATGAAGAACGACTCCATTGACTACCTCATCGGCCTCATTGACCGCAACGTAGGCGTGAAGGGCTGGAATATATGCATCATTATCGCCGCCTTTATTGCCTTCCGTGTCGCGGATGCCACGATTTACCCGCTGTTTGCCGTAACGCTGATTGCGTTCCTTTGCAATATGACGTGCTTCAAAGGGCTCTGGCACATCGAAGAACCGTCATCGGGCTGGTCCGGAAGGATTCCGGCAGTTCCTGCACCCAAGCCTGTTCCTGCCGGGACAAAGCTTGTCACGCGTGACTATTCCTGGAAGAAAACGCTTAGTTTTAAGGGCATCACCGCGGACGACACCCTCCAGCTCAGCTTTACGGAATCCGATTTCAACGGAGTCAATTCTCCGGTGCGTCAGGCCAATCCCTTCCGTACTGGCCCCATCACCTCGGACGAGGACCTGGTGAAACGTGCCAAGGAGGTGCTTGCCGGAGCCAAGACATCAGACGGCTGCGAAGAGACCGCCCTTGCGACGATTCTCAACAGCGCCTACCAGCTTACTTTGCAGTACGGTCTGGCCGACTTTGAAATGTACGACCTTCTGCTGGGCTTCGTCCAGGCTAACGTGCATTATGAGACGGATGACAAATCGGAGTCCATCGGCAATGTGCTGGAGTATTTCCGCTATGCCTGTGAGACGCTGTACGACAAGGAGGGTGACTGCGATTGCAAGTCCGTCCTTGCATACCGGCTCTTCAAGAAGCTGGGCGTGGATGTGGATTTGGTCGAAGTCGCTTCCGGTGAGACCGACCATCGCAACCATGTGGCCGTCGTGCTCCATAGCACGCCTGGGGCCAAGGTCCAACTCCCGCCGGACTACAAGGAATATGCTCCCGGAAAGGGCGTGTACTGCGAGTCGACGGGGGCCGGATTCCACCCTGGCGATGTCCCCAAAGATATTGACAAAGATTCGATAACCGTTATAAGTTAACTTATACTATGGCAAGTGCAGAGATCAAGTCCATCGGCCTGTTTATCGATGGCAATTATTTCAAGCTGATTGACAATGGCCTCAAAGCCGAGGCCCGCAGGGTCAATGTGAAGAACCTCATTGCCTTTATTCAGCAAAGCATAGCGGAAAAATATGAACTGGAGCCCGGTTCCTGCATCGTTACGGAATCGCATTTCTTCCGGGGCCGCTACAAGGCATACGATGCCAAGAAACTCAATCTGCTGCTTGAGGACCGTAAGTTTGAGGACCGCCTGATAGAGAACGATGTGGTGCTTCATTACAAGCACGTGTACGACCTCCCGGACGGAACGCCGCACGAGAAGGGTATCGACGTCTGGTTCGCCCTGGAGACGCTTGAACTGGCCATGTACCGTGACTTCGACTTCGTAGTCATGATTACCGGCGACGCCGACTACGAGATGCTGGCTCGGAAGCTGAAATCCCTCAAGATTCCCGCCATCCTCCTCTCCTGGCATTACGACAACCAGGACCCCACCGCCAAGGCGCTGAAGGACGAAATCTCCTTCCAGATCAATATCAATTCGCTCCTTAAGGCCGATCCGTCTTTGATCAACAAGATTACGGAAGCCGTAAGTGTGTTGAAAGGCTAGTTTATGGCAAAGAAAAAAGAAATAACTATACGTTCCAGTGCGGCAGAGTACTTGTCCTATGTCGCATCTGTTGGCGACAAGCCATTGAGCGTTGAATTGCGGTATGAAGATGAGAATATATGGCTCACGCAGAGGCTGATGGCTGAATTATATGGAGTTGAGGTTTCAACAATCAATGAACATATTAGTAAGATTTTCAGCGATGGAGAACTTTCCGAGGAAGCAACTGTTCGGAATTTCCGAATAGTTCAACCATGGCCATGAGACACATTCCCATGACCATGGAAGATTGGGAGACTCGTCTCAACGGATTCCTTACGCTGATGGACCGGGAGGTCTTGCAAGACGCAGGAAGGGTTTCTGCAGAAATGGCAAAAAGAACTAAGTTGATTTGCTGAATTCTCATTTACGGAAGAGTGGAGATTATATTTGATACACGAATAAAATGACCGACCAGGAAATCCTCCAGGGCCTAATCGCCCATGACGAAAAGATAACGCGGTACTTCTTTTTCAACAAGTGCCAGCCCATCTTTTTCCACGTCCTCAATAAGATATTCGACTCCAAAGCCGACTACGACGAGCTGGTAAACGAACTGTATGCCCATCTCATGGCCGATGATGCCCGTCGTCTGAGAATGTTCGAGGGCCGGTCCAATATCTATGTCTGGCTCTCGTCCGTGGCAAAAAACTTCTTCCGGGATAAAAAAAACCGGGAAAGGGTGATAGAAAACGGGCATGACGACAGTCTTTATAATGAAGCCCGGAAATTGGCGGACGACAGTCCCGACCAGCCGGACAAGAAACAGGAGGAAGAAGACATGCGGGTTGCCGCCATATTGGATCAGATCGATAACGAGCGCTACAGGCTGGTTATCGAAAAGCATGTTCTCGAAGGGATGAGCTTCGACGAGCTGGAAAAGCTCACCGGCATCAGCAAAGCCAATCTGTACAACATCAAGAAGAGGGCGCTCACGAAGCTGGAGCAAATCATAAAGATTGCCCGCTCCAAGAGCGACTCGCTTTGCGCCGTCCGCTGCGAAGAATACATCCTGCACTGCTTCGGCATCCATAAGCCGCTGGAGGAGCTGCGGGATCTGGCCCTGTCCAAGGGATGGCTGGCCGAAGACGGCGCCCGGATCCAAGACCTGGGCAACATCTCGGCAGAATATGGACTGACTGTGAAAAGGGCGCATGACGCCAACCTGCAGGACATCATGAAGGCGCTGGACGAAGGCAAGCAGGTCATTGCGGCCGTCGACGGAGGAGAACTCATCGGAGACCCCGTTGAAGAGCGCATCGAAGATGTTTTCGTCGGCGAAATCGTGGACCACTGCGTCGTGGTGCTGGCGGTCGATATTGACATGGACGAAGTCGCCCTCTTCGACCCTGCCTTCGGCCCCATCCCGCTGTCGGTCTCCATCGCCCACTTCATGGATGCCTGGGCCGATTCCAACTACCATTGCGTAGTGATAAGCAAGTAAGTAGCTGAAAAGTTTTTTCAAATTTGTTTTAGCCAGGTGATAGATTGCAGCCACTACTGCGTCTTTTATCCGGACTAAAAAGAAAAATACCATGCAGAAAAACACAATTGCCACCAAGAACTACACCCTCACCTTCACCAAGGAAATCGGAAAACTCTGGATTCTGAAGGACTTCGCTCCTCTCGGAAAGAACTTCGCGCGTTTCTTTGATGAGAACCTGGGACATGACATCGGCAAGCTCATGACTGTTGGCTGCCCCAACTATGTTCTGGACACCCTTGCAGACGGGCAGAATCGGCTTGAGATTGACCTCCGGATTGCAGCGGAGCGTGTGGACCTTCCCGGCTATGTCGAATTCGAGCGGGTGGATACAGGCAGCCTGTCGGCCAAATACCATGTGAACAACTGCCCCGGCAAGCCCCAGCTGGAGGCCTGGGTGAGCAATACCGTCAAAGCCTTCCTGAAAGAGTATCCCGCCTTTGCCTATATCAAGAAAATCTAGATGGACATCAACCCCTGGCTGGCCGAGGTCATCATGGAGTATCGGCAAAAGCATTCTGACGACTACCTCCGGAAGCGCTATATCTCCTACCTTGCCGACAGGCCTGAAACCTCATGGAGCAGCTTTCTGGCCAATGTCTCGCTGGAATACAAAATGCACCGGGAGCCTTTTCTCAAGACGCCTCGCAGGGAGTTTGGTTTTCCGTCGCATCTTCAAGACCTCATGAACGTGATGGAGATAAACATCGTAGCCGATATGCTTCAGTTCACAATGGAAGAGATGTCTGATTTTTGCGTGCAGGAGGGAGAGAGCGTCGCTCCAGTGGTTCAGTTCCTCGATGCGTACGGGTACGGTTTTCTCAGCTATCCTGAAAACACATACAAAGAGCCCTTGGCCTCGGTAGAGCAGGAGAAGATTGAGATGTCGTGCGTGATAAGAGATGCCAGGTCAAGCGCCGAATCCATCATGAAGCACGAGGAAGATCCCCTGGCCGTGCGCGTGGAGAAGGCCCTTGATACTTACAGGGCCAACGAGCACATGGCCCGTGTCGTGGACATTGACCTCAAGACGCAACTGGCACTGGAGATTGACTACGGCCGTTTCTGTGAGGAATACATGGAGCAGTTCCCGGAACTTGCCAAGGAGGCGCCGGGTGTGGCGCAGCGGGCGCTCTATCTTTCGGAACTGATCCACGGGAAAAATGGGCGGAAGACAGCGGGCGTTCACCGGCTCAACGGGGCCATCCTGACCAAGCTCGAAAAGCATAGCGAAGCTGCCATGCACTATGCGGCCGCCGCGGCAATTATGGAAGAAATCGCGAAGCCGGATGACATCTGGGTGGGTAAGGACTCCCGTTCCGCTGCCGTATGCCATACGCGGATTCCGGATCACCGGAAGGCGCTTGAATTGTTTTTTAAGGCCGCCGAAGTGTTCAAGAAGCACCCGGACGAACCTCGGGAGCTGGAGGAAACCTACTGGAACATTGCCGAATGCTACCGCCAGCTGAAGGACAAGAAGAATGAGGAGAAGTACCGGCTTCTGGCGGCGGCGACAAGGACCACCGACGAAATCTGATTACTTCACCTCGTCGTACACGAAGGGCGGGAAGCTGAACTCCTCTTCCAGTGCCCGGATGACCGCTGTGCCCCACTGCGTCCGGGGAATGCCATGCATCCGCTTGTCGAAGGCGTCGATGGCCATGATGTCATCCGTCCTTCCCATTTCACCTAGATAGGCCAGCATCCGGCGCACATAAGGAATGTCATAAATGCTGCAAACCGGCTTGTCGGAAGCCTCCTCATAGAGGTATTTCCGCACCCACTTATAGACAACCTCTTCTCCTTCTCGGAAGCGGAGCTGCCCGCCGCTGGTCTTGAGCACATACAGGTAGGTCCAGGAAGGGAGCCGCTCCGGGTCGGGCGTAATGCCGGTGCGGAGGCACAACGTGGCGTAATTGCATTTGTGGTCCAGCTCCTCCAGGTGCTCAAGGATGTATTCCCGAGGGCAGTACTTGACCACCACCTTGCCCATCTTCCCGTCCTGAAACTCCTCCCACCACTTCTGAACAAGGGGGATGTATTTATCCACCCAGAACTCCTCGCCGTAGAGCTTGTCATAGATGAACTCCCGCTCCTTTTTACCGCCGTGTTCCATAAAGGCCATCATCACCTTTTCCTGCATCCTATGGTCCAGCCCGTCGAAGCGCTTCTTAAGCTGCCGCTTGGCTTCCACCACCTTGCCGGTGCGACGGTTCACATAGTCGTCCAGCACCTCCTTGATGGGATAGTTGAGCCGATGGGTGCTGTTTTTTACCTTGGCCCGGTCCTTCCGGCCGTCCAGTATCCGCCCCTTTGTGACTTTGACCGCGAACCAGTCGGTGCATTGGTCAATCAGCTCCATATCGTGCCCGTCCAGGGATTCCAGCAAGCCGGTAAGCGCCGACGGGTGCAGGTCTATGACGTTTTTCTTGATATAGTCATAGACGGTGCGGTTGTGCAGTCCTTCGGCCACATCGTCGAAGAGCTGCGCATTCCCACTGTCCACCATCATCTCATCAAGGCTGACATAATTGAGCATCGATTTCATAGACATCACATTACTTGCGTCTTGCGTTAATATAGACGATACCCTGCCCGAAATCTATCAGTCGTCAAACGGCTCGTCCGAGACCCAGCCGAAATCAACCTCCCAGGGCCACTCGCCGAATTCAATCAGTTGATCGCGGGCGGCATCGTCCGAGAAATAGACCTCTCCGTTCTCCATCCACACATAGCGCTCATAGCGCTTCTTCGAGGCCGGAGTCTCAGGAACGACGATGAACGGCATCCCGTTTATCATGGCCTCAAGGGCGTATTTGCGTGCATCCAACATAGCACAACAGGGGGCAGCATCCCGCAGGCACCACCGTGGTGCCGCTTTGGCTGACGATTTCTGATTGTACTGATAAGATGATACGCTCTTATAGGCGCGTTCTGATATAAAGACGGATTGTCAGACGAAATCTATCACGCAAAAATTAATTTATCACCGTGATAGATTTTCCAGCCCGCCGCGTCTTTATTGCAAATCCTTTTTTATGGCAAAAAACAAGACGCTCCCCAGGGACAAGGAAAATGGCATTCTGGACTATACGGAACACATGCCCCTTCTCAAAAAGATTATCTGGAACATTCTCCGGCGTGGCGGAGAGAAAGAAAGACAAAGAAACTCCTATGACTAAAACAGTATCAATATCGGCCATCGCCGACCTGCACGGCCATCTTCCGCAAATGCCCAAAGCTGATTTGGCAGTAGTATGCGGGGATATATTCCCGGGAGAAATGGATAATGATCCAGATTCTCAGGGAACTTGGTTCCGCGACGTATTCCTTCCATGGGTAGATAAGATAGAAAGCCAGCGCGTCATTCTGGTAGCCGGAAACCATGACCAATGGATAGCCGCACATAATGGCCAGCTGCTACAGAACTTTGCCCCACCGGCCGGAAAGAAGCTGGTCTATCTCTGCGATAGCGGGATGGAATTCAAGGGGCTGACGATTTACGGTACGCCCTGGGTTCCGACGCCGTTTGTCAATAAGGCTTTCTCCTCCAGCAATGAGGAATTCCTGCGGGAGAAGTATTCGCAGATTCCACAGAAAGTGGATCTCCTGCTCACGCACACGGTTCCTTACGACTGCAAGCATATCGGGTTTTCCGAGCGGGACATGCAGGACCTTGGCAGCAGGGAACTGCGCAAAGCGGTTGAGTCGCGCGACATCCGCTTCCTCATAGGCGGCCATATTCACAGTTCATCAGAGCGAATCGCCCACATGGATTTCGGTTTCCGCCATACAGAAATGGCCAACGTTGCCTGCTGTGATAATTTCAAGCAGCCTTTCCGACTGCCGATTTGTTTTACAATTATTGTCGAATAAGTGATAGATTCTCTTTGCTGTTCCGTCTTTAAAGCGTAACTTTGCCAGCCGAAGCAGATTCTATGCACACGTGAACATTCTATAAGCCATAACAGGCACGTATTTCAACAACGCCGGACGATGGTCCACTCCCTGGGGGTATTGTACCCTGACGCGAGCGGCCGGGTGGCCGGTGAAGTTCTTTGAAATACGTGAGAAATGTACAGCTTCTTAAAAAACAAGGAAGGTGAGCTCATGCTCATCTTCACCCCTTCTCTCGGGGAAGCCCCCGAACTCTCCATGTTCCTCTACGACGATTCCGGCACGGGCCTGCTGCTGCAGGACCTGTTTTCCGGCATCCGCGTGAAAAACATCAGTCCCGAGACGCTTGCCGCCCTGGCCGATGTCACGCACATCCACGTAGTGGAAAAGGACGGCGAGACCGTCACCAGAGACTATCTCGCCGTCGTCAAGAAAGTATCCGATGTAAGATCGATGGTACTGTAAGTCAAACCTTTAAATTGTACACTGTTATGGCAAAATCTTATCAACTTGTAGCTTGGACCGACAAAGGCCAGGTCCGTATGATTCCTTCCCAGCTCAAAGCTTACATCAGCGAAGAAATAGAGCATCTCAACCGCATCAATGACAGCGTCCGCTATGGGACTTATCACGAGGTTAACGACCTTCTCAAAGTGAGCAGTGCATACGAGAAGCTGGCGCTAAATCTCCTGGACCTGGGAAAGGTGAAAGAACCATTCCTGCTCCTTGCCGAAGCTGCCCACTGCTGCACGGCCTCGCCGAACAACTGGCGGGAAACGGAATGGGGCGATGTACTGGAAAAGTCCCTTCGGGGCCGATTCTTCGCGATGTTCTGCGCCTGCAAGGACCTGGTCCGCAAGTATCCGCGGCTCCAATACATCTGGGAGGACAGCGGCCTGCAGCAAACCTGTACCCACCTCACTTATGCCGACAGATGCTTCGAAATCGCCTGGAACGGCGATTCCGGCGACTTCTGGGAAGCCTGGAACTACTCCAAGGCCCTGCAGTTTGGCAAGAACGAAGTCTATCGCCGGCGGAGGGCGTAAAGTCAATTCACCCTCCTCGCCCCTCCCTTCTCATACTGGAGCCCGCGCTTGGTGCGCCGCTTGCTCTCCACGGCAAAGCAGGGCGCCGACAGCTCATAACTCACCGCAGAGCCGTTCTTGAGCGAGATCAGCAGGAAAAGGGCATGTAAAGGAATATCCCTACGATTTTACTTGCTGAGTACTTGCCAAAGCATCCAGCGAACGAACCTGGAGTTCCAGCCGGTCGCCAATCTTGCAGATAGCGTCCAAATGGGTGTTGGCCGGGATGCGGATTCCGTCGGTATTATAGTCTTCCAGCAGGCGTAGCGTCACCCGTTGGCCTGATTTGAGTTTCTGATCCTTTACGAACATACAACGGAAGGGCCTCTTGGCACCTTCATACTGTACGGCCGCATCGGAGAAATCGTCATCTAATGTGGAGATTATCCCATCGGAAGAACAGACTGCCGACAGGCCAATGGACTGTGGCTCCGGAGCCGGTGATTCAGCCGGGGTATCTTCAGAGGTCCCGCCGGTCAGAACGTCCCGAAAGTCACAGGCGAAGTAATCAGTCCCACTATCTTTTGTTTTCAAGAATACTTCCAATAAACCTCTAACAAAAAAA
>Ga0247611_10011658_pt1 | contig 10101 bp, 24 predicted proteins | sample 177DNAGHGhighgp2_FD_192422 | JGI IMG/M metagenome (GOLD analysis project Ga0247611, IMG submission 192422) | Sheep rumen microbial communities from Palmerston North, Manawatu-Wanganui, New Zealand - 1770 DNA GHGhigh gp2 | ecosystem: Host-associated > Mammals > Digestive system > Stomach > Rumen... | reverse complement strand
CAAAAGTTAAGAGAGCATTACAAGGTGGATGAAGTATATGACATGTTGGCGAAAGATGAAAACTATGACTTTATCGAGTCGGACATGGTTGGGGTTGTATTAACGGATTCTGAATGGGCATTATACGATACGCTTAAATGTAATAAAAACGAAACTTTTAGGCTTATAAAGGAAGGCACATGGGATTGTTGGTATGTTGAGGACATTAAGGTGTTGGGAGAAGAAATTTGGGATACTGAAATACGTAAGACGGATGATGAACTTAAATTTAAGAAGTATATAGACTTTGAAAAGGTTGTAGAAGATAAAATCGCAAGTGGCGAACTGATTCTCAACGAGGGATATGGTCGCATATTTAAGATATGGGAAAAGGATGGTGAATAAAATGAGAACACTAGAAGAGAAGGTTAACAGCAAATTAGAACGCTTAAATCGTGAAGTAGAATCGGACAGAAAGATGGTTCAAGATAAACTGAAAAAACTATACCTTATATGCAAGGTTTGTGCAGAACTGGATTTTGAAGCCGTCAAATGGGGGGAGTTTATAGACACTATTGAAGATGCGATTGAGCAGATTAGATTAAGTAGCGACTTATATGACAAGCATTACAACAAAGTATGGCTTTTGGAAAGCATACTAAAAGACAATAACTAGAAGGGATGGTGAATGATATGACAATGGTGGATGAATGGAAGGCAGTATGTAGGATTTTTTGTAGAAGGCACAACGCAAAGTTGTTGTTTGTTAAGGATGATTCCTTTGGGATGGAAACGGCAGACGGAAATTTACACCACATATATGTGGATGAACTTGTAGAGATATTAAAAAGGGGTGAATGAAATGAAAGATGTTATATTTGTTGCTTACTTTGGGGCATTTGTAATCGTGGATAAGTTTGTAAAACCATGCGATGATATCTACTTTAAGATAATGACAATTCCAGAAGGGAAGTATGATGACATAAGCGTGGATTACTTAAAGCACCTTATAGCAAACAATTACTGCTTTGCTGTTAAGGGCGAAATTCTAAACGAAAACAGATACAGATTTGAAAGATAGGGATGGTGATTGATATGTATAGATTAGAGGACACAGATAAAAAACTCGTATTTAAGATAGTGTGGGTGTGTGATAGGTGTGGAAAAGACATTGAGTTTTTTGAAGACACTTACACCGACAATATGGGCGAAACTATCTACTGTAAAGATTGTTACGATAAGTTAAAAGGAGTGTGATATAATGATAATAAAAAAGGTTGGTAGAAGAATGAAGGACAAAGCAAAGGAACAAGCAAGGATAAGAAGATACCAGGTAAAAGCACAGACAAGGCTGAACCTTGTATTACATAATGTAATGGATGCTGAATTGATTGACTATATTAATAAGGAAGGAGAGAAGGGGTACAGTCCAACAGAAGTTGTTAGGAACATGTATAGAAAGATAAAATGAATGAAAATGGGGTTTACAATTTTGAGAACGCAGTTGAGTTAATGGATGATGAAATAAGGGAGCGTCTTCATAGAGAGATAGCACCTTGCACGGATAAAGAGTTTTTTGACGCATACTGCGAAGAACACTTGAAGAAGTATGGCGAAGAGTTTACATATTAAGGGGTGATAAAATGAGTAAGACACTATGTATGCATTGCCAGAGATATCTGCACTTTGATTGTAGCAAATGCAATCTGCCGAAAGATATGCGACATGTAACGGCAAAGGTAAAAGCAACACCAGAGGAGAAGATTCTTGGATGGTACGGGGGATTCAAAGGAAAGTGAACCCCCTTTTCTTTACCCATACTTTGTGAAAAAAATACCACTCTTTTTCTGACCACACTTTTGACCACATTAGGTGGTCATTTATTGTTTTAAAAAGCAAAAGAGCCTTTATTTAGGCTCGTTTTTGGCGGAGAAGGAGGGATTTGAACCCGTCCATCTTGCCCACGCAGAGCCTTTTTTCTTTTTAATTACCCCATCATGCGTGGTCACTTTTAGATTGTATATCTTATCTGCAATCTCTCGCTCTTGTGATTCTCTCACTTCAGCGTAGATATCAAGCGTTGTTGTGATGTTCGCATGACCCATCAGCCGTTGCAGTATTTTAGGTGAGATATCATTTTGCTCTATTAACATGGTAGCATATAAATGTCTTAACTGGTGGGGTGTGCAATGGATATCATACATGTCGCACCACTTGTACCAACCCTTTTGGAAGACTGAATCTCGCATGTAATTTCCGTTCTCATCAAAGATTATTCCGTCCTTTTCTGGCAGATAATTTTCAAGTTCTTTTACAATCGGTATTTTCCGTTTTCCGTTTTCCGTCTTTGTGGTCTTAATCCTCGGTCGGTTATTATCATGGTATATAGATTTTGTCACCGATATGAACCCGTCATTGATATCGTCACTTGTGAGAGCGAGTAATTCGCCCTTGCGTAAGCCCGTATACATGAACCACATTGCCATCCGTTTCTGCTCGCTGTCTGGTGCATTCAGCATCTTTTGGATGTCATCATCATTCGGCACATGTACCTTTTGCTTTTTGAGTTTTCTCGGCACTTGCACATCTCTAGTTGGGTTAGTTATGTCTAACCCCATAAAGTTGATGGCGAATTTGAATATCAAATTAAATATCATAAGTTGCGTTCGCACAGTCTTGTCATAATATCCTTGCTTTGCAAACTCTCTTATATATGTAGCGATATCTATCGGCTTGATGGTACGGACATCTATATTATAAAAGTGCTTAACGGCTCTTTTGAACGGGGCTTTATATCCCTTTATGGTATTGAAAGCGAGTTCGCCTTCTGCGTCGTCCCACCATTGTTCGGCAACAGTCTGGAACATCACCTTCTGTATCCCCAGTTTTTTTAGATATTCATCCCGTTTCTGCTCTGCATCCTTTTTAGTGCTACCATAGAAATATTTTCTTTTTCCGTCTATAGTAGCCGTGACCTTGTGTCTCATTAATATTTCCTTATCAGCCTTACTACTTCGCCCACCACCTTGCATTTCTCAAGGTCGCTTCCTTCTATTCTTAATGGTGCATACTCTGGCGAGTTAGATATGGGCAACAGTTCAAGCCAGTCCTCGCCTGGTCGGTACACTACTCTTTTAAGCGTGGCTTTATCCGTATCATATAACACACAAGCAATCGTGCCAGACGGTACATGGCTAGTCTTGTGCAACAGCACCCTATCGCCACTTTTCAGTTCTGGCATCATACTGCCACCACGAATTTGCAAGACGCAGTAGTTTTCTGGGTCATCCGTTATCCATGAGTCTGGAATGGCTTCATCATCAATCTTTTCTTCTGCAAAAGTATAGGCATCCCAACCAGCCGTTATCTCTCCCAGCACGGGGTAGACCCTATAGTGGGGTCTGTCCGTTTTATCACCCACTAAATCCGATATAGTTACACCGAAGTAGTCTGCCAGTTTTTCCATCGTCTTGGCTCTGGGATAACTCTTGCCTTGCATCCAACTGGCTACTGTGGTATAAGGTACACCTATGGCTTGCCCCAACTCTTCTCTGGTCATGTCTTTATCATCAAGATATGATTTAAGCATCTTGACCAAGTTCTCATTAATATTATCGCTCATACATAGAACACCCCCTATGATTATTCTATAATTTCTTAACCTTTTTTGCAAGACCTACAAAAAAAATAATTTTTAGGGCTTGACAAGACGATTAAATCGTAGTATAATAAGAGAGTAGGATGAAGGAAGGGGCGAGAGATTCTTTTTTTGCCCACCACCTACGATTAAAATGTAGAGGAGAGAGAACAATGTGGTTGTACAAAGGATTTAAGACAGAAAAGGAAGCAAAGGAAAGCAGAAAAGAAAAGGGTGGCTACATAGTGCATGAACTTAATAGCCATAGGACGGGTAAGCCTATTGGATGTGGTCAGGAATATGAGTTTTGTCTGGCTCAAAGTGGGTGCGATAGAAATGTGGTCAAGTTTTTCCACATTTATAGGATATGACAAAGGGGGAATAAAGGATGAGAAGAAGGATAGGATACGCAGAGAGAGAAGGCTTGGCTGTTCTTAAAAAGGAGAGAGCCAAAGCGAGGAGAAATGAAGCCATAGGCATATCCGTGGCTGGGAGTATAGCACTTACATTCTTTTGGATATGCTTCTGCATATGGGTAAACATGGGGGTGTGAGTTATGTACGGAATTAATCCAGAGGTATGCCACAGATGCTCTTCGGAAAAACTTGATGAGCAAGGATACAACAGATGTGTTTGGGATAAGCCGAACAGATGGGGTGGTTGTGACTATTACATGAACCGTGAAGTGGTTGAAGCAACTTGGAATGAAGGAGAACAAAATGAAGGAACAGAAATTTGAAAACTGGGTCGTTGAAGACCTTAAAGAGTTAAGAGAGAGAATTGAAAAACTTGAGAAGGAAAAGGAAGACAAAAAAGAAGTTAAAGAAGTGAAGATGTGGGGGGATGAGAAATGACAGTAAACGATAAGACTATTTATGACAGCATAAAAAACTCAATCAAGTGGCGTAAGAACAGGATAGCAGAGATTAAACAGGAAGAAAATCCAGACAAAGCAATGCTGGAATATCATACCTACAAACTGGAAGTCTACGAGGATGTCCTGGGCATGCTTGAGCGTAACAGAGAGTTTGAGATTAATTGGATTAACAAGGAACTGGGGAGAGAGGCAATCAAGGTTGAAAATAACGAATAATACTGGGTTACCAGAACCCATCGTCAAGGCTTGCGAATTAGAAGAGAATGTGGATGGTCTTCGTGTCACGGCACTCTTAAACGGAGCGTGCGAGACCATCCTAAAGGCTAGACATTGGGATGAAATAGAAGTGGATGCGTCAGACATGATATGGCTCATCTTCGGCACAGCCGTTCATAAGGTATTAGAGATGACATCGGAAGAAGATGATGAGTTCCGTGAGGAGCGTCTGTCTATGAAGATATCCAATACTATCTTAACTGGCAAGAGCGACCTATATAAAGACAAAGTCCTCACAGACTACAAGACAACGAGTGTCTACAAAATCATCTACGGAGAAACAGAAGACTGGGAGAAGCAACTAAAACTGTATGCAATGCTCTGGAAGGACGCTGGATTTGAAGTTACTGGTGGTGAGATAGTCGGTCTTATGAAAGACCACTCCAAGCCAAAGGCGAGGAGAGAGCCTGGTTATCCTAAATACCCCGTGCGAATGCTCAAGTGGGAGTTCACGGATAAGGACATTGAAGAAACAAAAAGATGGGCAACAGAGAAGATAAAACTAATTGAGTCATTGCAGAATGTTCCAGACTATGCTCTGCCGATGTGTTCCAGAGAAGAGAGATGGGCAACGAACACAACTTGGGCGATAAAGAAACAAGGTGTTAAGAAAGCCAAGAAGGTGTGCAAGACAAAGGCTGAAGCAGAGAAGGAACTCCCTAATTATAAAGGATGCTATATAGAAGAGCGTCCTGGCGAAGATAAGAAATGCATGGATTATTGTATGGTGAAAGACTTCTGCCCATACGGAAAGGAGTTGCGATGATAGTACGGATAGACAACATGGCGATAGCAGACAAGATGGTAAAGAATGGTTGGAACGAGCATGAGGTCGCAAAGATGAGTGGAGTCAATTCTGCAACGATAGTCAAAATCCTTAACAAAGGGTCTGCTAATTTTAACACAGCAAGAGATGTGCTTGTCGCTGTTGGGTTAGACCCCCAGAAACATATGGAAGTGCCGACAAGTTCGTATTTCCCTAGGCAGGTTCTTGACCTTGATGCGATAGAAACAATCATGGAAGAGAACGGAGATACTTACCAGTCGGTTGCCGATAGGATGGGTTGTTCCAAACAGGCAGTCTGGCAGTCGGCTCATTACAAAAGACCTAGAAGCAAGACGCTGAAAAAGTTGGCTAAAGCACTAGGTGTAGAGGTTGAACAGATATTAAAAGGAGAACAGATATGAAAAGATTATTGAAGGTCATTGATGAGGTTAAATGCCCCAAAAACCAAAAGAATTCCTTTGGAAATTATAACTACAGAAGTTGCGAAGACATATTGGTCGCTGTTAAGCCGTTGCTCGTAAAAGAAGGGTTACTTCTTACTCTTACGGATGACATCATCGCAACTGAAGGTGGAAGATATTACATCGGTGCTACTGCTACTGTGTATGATGCCGAAACAAAAGAGATGATTCAGCAGACAAGAGCGTTTGCCCGTGAAAGCGATGTAAAAAAGGGAATGGATGACTCGCAAATTACGGGAACAGCGAGTAGTTACGCACGGAAATATGCACTTAACGGACTTTTCTTACTGGATGACATAAAGGATGCCGACACCGATGAACATCGTGTTGAAAACGAAAAGAAGGCGAGCGTGTCTGCTCCTAAAAAGGTCACCAGTAAACAGTTGAAGGAATTGGCTGACCTTTGTGCAAAGACTGGAAAACTAGAGAAGGTGCAGGATTACTACAACGTCAAGAACCTTTCAGAATTAACCGAAGACCAGGGTAAAGAAGCGATAGCCACGCTGAAGAAGTACACGGAGAAGAAATGATGAGTGGTGTAGACCTTATGCTGGAACTCAAGGAGCGTGAAGACAAACTGTTCCAAGCGATTGATGACTTGTACAAGTTCGGCAGACTCGCTCCAGAAGAAGACAGAGAGTTTAAGATTGCCAGACAAAAGGAGATGCTCACGCAAAGGGCTAAAGGGTTGCCCGTGTCTATCTTAAAAGAGGTAGCCGAAGGCGAGGAAGGGGTCGCTGACCTTAAATGCAAGGCTGATACAACAGAGAACCTTTTCCTTGCCACGAAGGAATTGATACAAGCGTTGAAGTTGAGCATCAATACCTTGAAGGAGCAGATAGCGAGAGAGTGGGCAAGTTAATCCTACAGACAGAAAAAGAATGTTATCTATGCCGAAGACCTTATCCGTTGGATGTCCACCATGTGTTTGCGGGAGCAAGAAAGAACCAAAGCACTAAAGACGGGATTACGGTCTGGCTCTGTAGAAAATGCCATAAGAAAGTACAGGAAGACGCTGATGAGATGCTGTCACTTCAACGGCATATACAGAAACGGATAATGGATGAATACGGGTGGACGGAAGAAGATTTTATTGAGAGATATGGAAGGAGTTTCATCAATGTATAAGTTTGATAAGGAAATTTTAGAGATTAGAAAGCAAGACTTTTTTATGCTGATGGCGGCGGCGAGGAGATGGATGCTCGTTACGGGTTTTGATGATGACCAGATAGCAAAGATTACGGCAAAGATTTTCGCCTTGAACAAATTGCCGATGCGTGTATGTGAAGATTTCTGTCACTTTGTGGAATGGGGTGATGCAGATGCGGAAAATGAAAGCACGCTTAACTGATGAGTCAATCCTCTTATACAACTGCATAGGGGAAGGACGGGAGAATGCCAGAACATCACAGGTTTTAAGTGTTGTTTCTGGGTTGGGCGAAAGGTCTGTCCGTAAACACATAGAGGTGCTTAACTGCAACGGGCTTGCTGTGTGTAACAGAGAAGACGGCAACGGATACTATAAACCCACAGAGATAGAGGATATCCAGGCAAGCATAAATCTTACTAACTCAAGGATACTCGCTCTGACAAGAAAGAAATACGGGCTTTGTAAGGCTCTTAAAAAGTTGGCAATGGATTTACCCCATGACAACGAGAAATCAAATCTGGAAAAGAAATAAGAGGTGTAAACATGAATGTATGTATTTTTATCGGCAATTTAACGAGAGACCCAGAGATTAGGACTACTCCACAGGGGCATACTACGGCGAGATTTACGATAGCCGTACAGAGAAATTACAAGAACAAACAGACTGGCGAATATGATTGCGACTTTATCAAGTGCGTTGCGTGGAGAGCCACAGCCGACCTTGTAGGCAGGTATTTCAAGAAGGGTTCTAAAATCGGTGTGACTGGAAGGATGACAACGGACTCATATGAGAAGGATGGGAACAAAGTGCCGACCATAGAACTGAACGTAGATTCTATTGATTTCTGTGGTGGCAAGGGCGAGAAGGCAGATGAGCCATATGTCGCACCGACTGTGAGTCTGGATGAGTTTGCTGATTTTGTGCCAGCAGATGACAACGAACTGCCGTTTTAAAGGAGAGAATAATGGCGAACAAGAGAGCGTTTTCTTTATCAGTTGTAGATAGCGATGCCTTTCTGGGTATGGGTGTTGGATGCCAGTTGTTGTATTTTCATCTTGCACTTCGCTCCGATGATGACGGCTTCTGCAACTCACCAAGAAAGATTATGAGGATGATTGGGGCAAACGATGATGATATTAAGGTGCTTATAGCGAAGAAGTTTATACTTCCGTTTGAGTCTGGTGTAGTTGTAATCAAGCATTGGAAACTGCACAACGCTATAAGAAAAGACATGTACCACGAAACCAATTATACCGATGAGAAAAGCATGCTCACGGAAGATGAAAAGGGCATCTATCATATGTCCGTTACGAACTCGTTACAACCCTGTAACGAACCTGTAACGCAATCTAATATAAATCAATCTAATATAAATAAAAATAATATAACACATCATTTTGATGAGTTCTGGTCTGAATATCCAAAGAAGGTAGAAAAGAAAAAAGCGATGGCTGTGTTTAATAAAATCAACCCAGATGATGACTTGTTTTCTACCATGATTGAAGCGATTAAGAAACAGAAACAGTCAGACCAATGGCAGAGAGGTTTTGTTCCTAACCCAACTACTTGGCTGAATGGCGAGAGGTGGAATGACGATATACCTAAAGCACCACAGGCTTCGCCTACTAAGAAGTATGGGGATTATTTACAGAGAGAACCAGTTAAAAACGATAGGTTCGGTATGGAGTATTTATTGGAAAGGGATGATGATTAAGTATGTATGAGTGTTTTCATTGCTGTACCAAATCAGTAATATGGGATGCCGACTTTGATTTTGATGACTACGGATACGAAGGCGAAGGCATCGTGCATGTCTGCCATTGTACCAACTGCGGTGCGGAGATAGAGTACCGAATACCGCTTAATCCACCAGAAGATGAAGAATAAAAAGTTCTATGAACTGTACATGGACTTTGACAAGTTAAGAGATAACGGGATATTCCCAAGCGACATAGACATGCTCTACAAGTGTGATGATAACTACTTGATAATAGGCGAGATTAAACTACAGGGATACCGCATATACGGAACACAGGAGAAGGTGCTTACCAATATCATCGACCAGCATAAAGACGGCGGAGTACTGATAGAGATTCATCACACGGAGCGTGTCCAGGACGGAGCGGAAAGCGTGGATGTATCAAAGTGCGAAGTGGCGAGAGCATACTTCAATAAAAAGTGGCACGAATACTCACAGCCGTTAAGCGTTCTTGACTGGATGCAAGGTCTACAAAAAAAGCATATGTGCGTTTGAGCCAGTAAAAGCCAAAGGATAATTAAAAAAAACTAAGGTGGTGTTTTATGCTTCAAGATTTGATACCGATAGTGGTTGACTTCCCGAAAGGCAAAGACATAAGCATTAAGGCGATTGGCGATTTACACATAGGTTCTAAACAGTTCTCTGAAGAGCGGTGGAAAAAGTGGAAATCTGACCTGGGTGATTCCTATATCGTTGTGGTCGGCGACTGTATAGATAATGGGATAATCCACTCGGTCGGGATGTATGACCAGACTATGATGCCGAGTGCACAGAAGGAGTGGTTATACGAAGAACTCAAACCCTACGCAGAAGAAGGAAGAATCCTCTGCGGATGCGGGGGCAACCACGAGAAAAGGTCAAAGAAACAGACGGACACAGACCCGTTATATGATGTGTTCTGCCGAATGAAGATAGAAGACAGGTACAGACCGAGCATGGCATTTTGTTTTCTCCGTATCGGTGGGGCTGACCATAAGAAACTGACATCAAAATACAGACCATCGTATTGTATGCTTGTCACCCACGGAAACGGCGGCGGGCAGATGATAGGTGCAGGCTTAAACAGAGTGCAGAGATACGGGAGCGTTATTGAAGGGCTAGACCTTATGATTTCTGGACACACTCATAGACCAGCGACATTCCCAAGCGGGAAACTTATCATTGATATGCGTAA
>Ga0247611_10011656_pt1 | contig 10102 bp, 9 predicted proteins | sample 177DNAGHGhighgp2_FD_192422 | JGI IMG/M metagenome (GOLD analysis project Ga0247611, IMG submission 192422) | Sheep rumen microbial communities from Palmerston North, Manawatu-Wanganui, New Zealand - 1770 DNA GHGhigh gp2 | ecosystem: Host-associated > Mammals > Digestive system > Stomach > Rumen ... | reverse complement strand
TGTTAAAGGATTAGGATATGAATCATCAAGACATGCTAAGCTTATTAATAAGATAGTTGATGGTATGGATGAGGAAAAGAAGAATGAACTTGGACTTGATAATGAGCCTAAGCTTTCAACTGATATTGGAAACAAAGGTACTCATGTACAAATAGGAGCACTTATTGGTGCAATTGTTGGTGTAATTGGTACTTTAATTGTTGAACAAATATCTAAATCTAGTATTAGTGAATTAAGAATTTATACTGGTAATATTAAATCATTAAATAGTATGTTACAAGAACGTGCAATGGTTGTTTTAATATTAGCTGTTATTGCGATGGGTATTGCACAATTAGTAAAATTTATAATTCATTCAATCGCAGAAAAAAAGCCAATGTGGAGAATGTTATATAGTAGTGGTGGATTCCCATCAAGTAATGTATCATTTATTCTTGCATTTGGTGTTGCAATGTTTTTAATTCAATTTAATGAATTAAAATACTTAGACTGGAGCTTTGGGGTTGTTGTAGTATTAGGATTTATTAATATCCATGATTCACTTGGTGTAAGATACCAAACTGCAAGACAAGCTAAGTTTTTAAATAAGATGCTTAAAGATATGACACCAGAAAAGAAGATTGAGCTTGGTATTAAAGATGATAAGCTAAGAGAACTTTTAGGTCATAGACCAAGTGAAGTTTTAGTAGGTGCTTTAATTGGTATTGGTGTTGGTATATTAGGATTCATTATAATGGAAAATGTATTAGGTAGTGATGTTACAATTAATATTCAACCTAATCAAGAAAATGTTGGTAATGTAATTCAATTCATAACAATGAGAGCAATGCTAATATTTATAATTGCAACATTTGGTATGCTTGCAGCACAATTTATGAAGCTAGGTATATATTCATATATTTATAAAAGACCAGCATGGGATATGCTACATTCAACAGGTGGATTCCCATCAAGTCATACATCATTTGTAGTATCATTAATTACAACTCTTGGAATGATTCAATTCCATGATTTAGGATATTTAGATTGGAGTTTTAGTGTTGCGTTAGCATTTGGTATATTAACATTACATGATGCAATGGGAGTAAGATATGAAGCAACAAAACATGCCATTATATTAAATAGACTTGTTGCAACAATACCTGATGATAAAAAAGAAGCATTAGGACTTGTTAATCAACCAGTTTTAAAAGAATTGCTAGGACATAAAAAATATGAAGTGTTTGCAGGCGCAATTTTAGGTGTTGCTGTTGGTATGATTGGATTTGCAATTGCTATTGCATGTTTCCAAGGATATGTTAATACTCCACATATGGAAGCAATTAAGACAACAACTAAAAATCTTTTTAATATATAAAAACCAGTTTTAAATAAAATAGTATAGAGAAAGAAATAAATTAGGAGGATTAAAATGAGTTATTTAAAGTTAGATGTCACTAAGACAAAGGGATTTTATGATGAAAAGGTTTATCTAGATTTAGAAAATGAAATTTATAAATCATATGATACCCTAAGAAATAAGAATGGTTTAGGAAATGATTATTTAGGATGGTTAGATCTACCATTAGATTATGATAAGGATGAATTTAGAAGAATAAAAGAAGCAGCAAAGAAGATTAAATCTGATTCAGATGTATTATTATCAATCGGTATTGGTGGATCATATTTAGGTGCAAAATCCGCTGTTGAAATGTTAAAGCCTTATTTTGGTACTAATAAGAATGGTGTTGAGGTAATATTTGTTGGTAATCATATTTCATCAACATATATTGCTGATTTAAAGGATTATCTTAAAGATAAGGATTTTTCAATTAACGTTATATCAAAGTCTGGTACAACAACAGAACCATCAATAGCATTTAGAATTTTTAAGGATTTATTGATTGAAAAATATGGAAATGATGCAGCAAAAAGAATTTATGCAACAACAGATAAGAAGAAGGGTGCATTAAAAACTGAAGCTGACGCATTAGGATATCAAGAATTTGTTGTACCTGATGATGTTGGAGGAAGATATTCAGTATTAACAGCAGTAGGATTACTTCCTATTGCATGTGCTGGTATTGATATTGATTCTATGATGGAAGGTGCATTAACTGCACATAAGGATTATAATGTTCGTGATATTAATAAGAATGATGCAATGAAATATGCATTATTAAGAAATGTATTATATAAGTCTGGTAAGAAACTTGAAATGCTTGTTAATTATGAACCAAAGCTTATTTATTTTTCTGAATGGTGGAAGCAATTATTTGGTGAATCTGAAGGAAAGAATAATAAAGGTATTTGGATTACATCTGCATCATTCTCAACTGACTTACATTCATTAGGTCAAATGATTCAGCAAGGTGAAAGAACAATATTTGAAACTGTTATTTCAGTTGAAAAACCTGAAAGAGAAATTAAAATTAATAAAGAAGAATCTAATCTTGATGGCTTAAATTTCTTAGCAGGTAAGGACATAAGCTATGTTAATAAGATGGCTATGGAAGGTACAATGCTTGCACACGTTGAAGGTGGAGTACCAAATATTAGAGTAACAGTACCTGAAATATCAGCATTTACTTATGGATATATGGTTTATTTCTTCGAACTTGCATGTGGTATTTCTGCATATACACTAGGAGTAAATCCATTTGATCAGCCAGGTGTTGAATCTTATAAGAAGAATATGTTTGCATTACTTGGTAAGCCTGGATATGAAGAAATGCATGATGAATTAGTTAAGAAATTAAAATAGTAAAGGATTTTATATGAGTGAATTTAAAAGAGTTGCCCAATTTGAAAAAGTATCATTTGATGAATATAAAAAAGCTTTTGATGATAAATCAGTAGATGAAATAAAGTCTATATATGATTCAATTAAAAAACCTTCTCGTGCAACAAAAGGATCTGCAGGATATGATTTCTATTCTCCATTTGATATAACATTGAAGCCAGGAGAAACTGCAAAAATTCCAACTGGTATTCGTTGTAAAATGGAAGATAATTATGTTTTAAAATTATATCCAAGAAGTGGATTAGGATTTAAGTATCGTCTACAGTTAAATAATACAGTTGGTATTATAGATTCAGATTATTATAATTCTGATAATGAAGGACATATATTTGCTAAAATCACAAATGATTCAAATGAAGGCAAGGTTTTAGAAATTAAAGCAGGAACTGGATTCATGCAAGGTATTTTTGTTGAATATGGTATTACATTTGATGATGATTCAAATGGCATAAGAAATGGTGGATTTGGTTCTACAACTAAATAAAAACAGTTAATAGGAGAAGATGAATTTTCATTTTCTCCTTTTTTATAATTTCACATAATTTTTAGTTATTTTTTCCTTTACTTTAAGTAACATAAAAAATATAATATTTTTGATATATAACTGATATATCAGGAGGAAACACCATGAATTGGTACGGAATAATCAAAGAAGAAATAATAACTAATAAAAGAAAGCAAGGAGAAGTTTTTGATGAGAAAGCTTTTGCATTAGAACATAATGTTTCAAGAACACCTGTAAGAGAAGCTGTATTAAAGCTTGCTGATGAGGGGTATTTAATTGTTATGCCTAGAAGAGCAACAATTGTGTCAACAATATCAATTAATGATATTAAAAAAATATATGAATTAAGAATGATATTAGAGCTTGGTATTATTCATCAAATATTTGCTAAAAATATTTATTTTGATCCTGAAGAAATAATGAAAGATTATAATTCAGAATCATTAAATCGTTTTGATGCAATGGATATTGAATTCCATATGTCTTTAGCAAAGCTAACAGGAAATCAATATATTGAGCAAACAATGAGAAATTTAATGGATAAATGCCAAAGATTTATGTATATTCAAAATGCTAATTCAGTAGAAAGATTAAGAACATCAATTAATGAACATTATGAGGTAATGAATGCGATAGCAATTCGTAACGAAGCTTTAGCTACAAAATTAATGCGTTCACACTTAGAAAATTCTATGTATGCATACATTACAACAAGAGAAAATTCATTTAAATTAAATTAAGGAGCAGTTATGAATTTTAAAGTAGAATTACCACAATTTAAGTCAAATACATATAATGTATTAGACTTTGGCGCAAAATCAGATTTATCTTTTAATAATCAAAAATCTTTCCAAAAAGCAATTGATGAATGTAATAAAAATGGTGGAGGAAGAGTTATAATTCCTAGTGGATATTATTTAACAGGACCTATTAGATTAAAAAGTAATGTCTGTCTTGTAACATCATCTGATACATTTGTTCAATTTACAAAATCAAAAGAAGAATACCCATTAATTTTTACTGATTATGAGGGTATTAGAAGAATAAGAGCAATATCTCCTATTACTATTGATAATGAAGAAAATGTCGCAATAATTGGTGGTGGCATTTTTGATGGAAATGGTCATTTATGGAGAGGAGTTAAGCATTTTAAGGTTACAGAAAGACAGTGGAATAAAATGCTTAAAGAAAGTGAATATGTAATTAAGACAAAAGAAACAGAAATTTGGTGTCCTACAAAAACATATTATGATGGAGTTAATATGGGAGAACCAGATTATAATGAAAAAGATGTCTTAGAACGTGCAAGAGAAGTATATGATGTTTTCCGTCCTGTTTTTGTATCTATTAAGAATTGTAATAAGGTTTTACTTGATGGGGTAACATTCCAAAATTCACCTGCATGGAATATTCATCCACTATTCACTAAGAATTTAACATTAGATAATTGTAATATTAAGAATCCTGCATATGCACAAAATGGTGATGGAATTGATGTTGAGTCTTGTGAAAATGTTGAAATAAAGAATACAAACTTCTCTGTTGGAGATGATGGTATTTGTATTAAGAGTGGTAAGAATAAGGAAGCAAGAAGCATTAAGGCTCCAACAAAGAATGTTTGGATCCATGATTGTAAGGTATTTGACGCACACGGAGGATTTGTTGTTGGTTCTGAAATGTCACGTGGTGTATCAAATATTTTAGTTGAAAATTGCTTATTCTCTGGTACTGAAATTGGTATTCGTTATAAATCAGCAATGGGTAGAGGCGGAGTAATTAGTGATATAACAATGAAAAATATTGTTATGTCAAATATAACCAATGAAGCATTTATCTTTGATATGGGATATAAACTAGTTAATATAGAAGATACTAAGGAAAAAGAAATTGAAGCATCAGAAGAAGATATTCCATATTTTAAGGATTTATTAATGGAAGATATCATTTGTAGTCATGCTAAAACAGCTATAAAGATTAATGGTATAAATAAAGAGACAATTTCTAATTTAACTTTTAAAAATGTATCTTGTACATGTGATAAGGCATTAGATTTAAATAATTATAGTAATATAAAGTTAGTTAATGTTTTATTAAATGAAAATGGTAATGTTAAAAAGTTTGATGATGAGGTCCTAAATTAGTATTTACATCATAGGCAAAAATGTAAACTAATTTAATGTAAATTGTTTCAAATTATTGCTTTAATATCTTCTATAAACTATAATAGAAGTAGTTTTGAATAGGTATAGAGTATAGATATCTTAAAAAAACAAAAAAATATTAAGTTAGGAGAAAGAGAAAATGACAAAGTGGTATGATAATTTACCTTGGATCTTAAGATTAATCATGGCGATTTTCTTAGGATATCCTCTAGCAATCGTAATTAGAGTATTAAGATTCGTTGATAGTAAGAATGTTGTTACATTAGTTGCAGCAATCCTTGCAATTCCATTCGGATTTGTATTCTGGGTAATCGATTTAGTTACTACAATTATTGGTCAAGGTATTTGTGTACTTGCAGCTTAATAAGATAAACGCTTCCTCTTTTGAGGAGGCTTTATTTTTTACAAAAAATACTTGAATTAGCATATTAAGTATGATATTATTTATTTGCTGTCGATTCAGCAAAGCACATTCTCCGCTGGCAAATTGGAATTTATGGCTATGAGATTGTTATATAGGAGATACAATTATGGCAAACGTTAAAGGACAAGCATTAATTAATGAAATTACTGCTGAATACTTAAAAGAACGCCCTGCATTCCGTCCCGGTGATTCTGTTAAGGTTTATGTTAACATCGTTGAAGGCGATAACAAGAGAATCCAAGTATTTGAAGGCTTAGTAATTAAGCGTCAAGGTGTTGGAATTTCTGAAACTTTCACTGTAAGAAAGATTTCTTATGGTGTTGGTGTTGAACGTACTTTCCCAGTACATACACCATCTATCGACCATATCGAAGTAACTAGACAAGGTAAGGTTCGTCGTAGTAAGCTTAACTACATTCGTTCATTATCTACTAAGGCTGCTCGTATTAAGGAACGTCGTTAATTTAAGGACTAGGCTTTATAATAAAGGCCTAGTCTTTTTTAATATTTAGTATCTAATTGGTTTAAAAAATCTTTTTTTCTTATTCTTAATAATGTATAATAATAGAGTATTCTATTAAAAAGGAAGGTTTTTATATGGGCGGCTTTTTTGGCGTTACCTCAAAACATGATTGTGTTTTTGATTTATTCTATGGAATAGATTATCATTCACATTTAGGAACTCGTCGTGGTGGTATGGCAGTTTATGATAAGAATAATGGATTTGATCGCTCTATTCATAATATTGAGAACTCACCATTTAGAACTAAATTTGAATTTGATGTAGATAAGATGAAGGGAGAATATGGTATTGGATGTATTTCTGATTATGAACCTCAACCCTTAATTGTAAAGTCTCATCATGGAACTTACGCAATTGCAACAGTTGGTAAGATTAATAATGCACAAGAAATAGAAAAGATGATGTTTGATCATGGTACATCTCATTTCCTAGAAATGAGTGGTGGAGATATTAATCCAACAGAACTTGTTGCATCAATAATAAATCAAAAAGAAAATCTTATAGATGGATTAAGATATGTTCAAGAACTTGTTGATGGTTCATTAACATTATTATTAATGAATGAAAAAGGCCTATACGTAATGCGTGATAAGTATGGCAGAACACCTGCAGTAATTGGACATAAGGAAGGTGAAGGATTCGCAGTATCATTCGAATCATTTGCTTATTTAAATTTGGGATATACAGATTATAGAGAACTTGGACCTGGTGAAATTGATTTCGTTAATGAAAATGAAGTTAAGATGCTTGTTACTCCAGGAAACAAGATGAGAATTTGTTCATTCTTATGGGTATATTATGGTTATCCATGTGCATCATATGAAGGATTATCTGTTGAAAAGATGAGATATAGATGTGGTGAATGGATTGCAAAGCGTGATATCGAAAGAGGAGATATACATCCAGATTCAGTTGCAGGTGTACCAGATTCAGGTACAGCTCATGCAATAGGATATTCTAATGAATCAGGAATTCCATTTGAACGTCCATTTATCAAATATACTCCAACATGGCCAAGAAGCTTCATGCCTACAACTCAAAAGGTAAGAAACCATATTGCACATATGAAGCTTATTCCAGTTCATGATTTAATTAAGGGTAAGAAGTTATTATTAATTGATGACTCCATTGTAAGAGGTACTCAAATGCGTAATACTACTCAATTCTTATATGAATCAGGCGCAAAAGAAGTTCATATTAGAAGTGCATGTCCACCATTATTATATGGATGTAAGTATTTAAATTTCTCACGTTCTAATTCTGAAATGGAATTAATTACAAGAAATGTAATTAATAAATTAGAAGGAAATACAAACGATGAAACAATTAAAGAATATATTAATCCAGATGGAGATAAGTATAAGAGAATGGTTGAAGAAATCAGAAAAGAATTAAACTTTACTTCATTAGGTTTTAATAGATTAGATGATTTAAAGAAATCTTGTGGTATTGATGAAGAAAAACTATGTACTTATTGTTGGGATGGTAAAGAATAATGTTAGATAAAATAAAAAAGAATTTTAATACTATAGCATTAATAGTTGCAGCAGTAGGATTAATTTTTATATTACCTGCACTTGTGAATCGTGCAGTAGGTGATTTTAGCCTATCAAATATTATATATTTTATAGAATTAGGTTTATATGCTGCAGCATTAATTATAATTATTATTTCATCAGCAAAATCTGATGTAAGGGCACTTATGCCACTTGCATTTATGTTGTATTTGACTGGATTATTATTATATTATATTTATCTTATAATTGAGTTTTCAAGCTGGTCAGCAATAATATATGCAGCAATAGTAATATTAGCAGCAATATTCTATTTAATACCACCAACTAGTAAGGCACTAGAAATTATTTCTTGGGTTTTATTAATAGCTTTATTAGTTATGGGATTACTTGGTGTATTTGCAGGAGATTCAATTGGCGTTACAAATGTTTCAGTTATGTCAATTGTAATATTTGATTTATATTTATATAGAAATAAAAAGGAAAATGAATAAGAGGGAAAGAAAATGAGCAAAAAAAGAATTATTTTATTGATTGCATCAATAGTTGGTGTTTTATTTTTTGTAGCAGCATTATCAATTGGTATCATTAACAAAATTGCATTTAATGATACATTAAGAGTTACATATGAAGAATTTGGCTTAGCTGGTGCTGGTGCTATTGTTTCAGTTATTGCATTAATAGAAGTATTTACTATTAAAAAGACTTCATTATTAGTTTTAATTCCAGTAGTTGGTTCTATTATTTTAGGATTATATGGATCATTAAAGATTTTTGATAATAACAATAATTATACATTATTATTAATCTTATTAATCGTTTTAGTTACAGTTATGACTTGTGTTTCAGAAATTAAGTCTGAATATAAGTGGGCTTCTATTACAGGAGCTGTTGCTGCAGCTATCTTATTAATATTCATTTTATTTGATTGCTTAGATGAAATTGCAAACTTCAATAATCCATTTAAGGTTTGCTTAGCATTTGGTGTTGTTGTATTAGGAATTTATTCAATCGCATTTAATGCTGCATCTTTATTAAAAGATGAAGAAAAAAATGATGATGATAATAATTCATCAAACGAAGTAGAAGTCAAGTCAAATGAAGAGGCCAAAGAAGTTCAAGCTGAAGAAGCAGTAGAACAAAAGGAAACTGTTCAAGAAGAAACTCAAGAAGAAGTTAAGGAAGAACCAAAAGAAGAAAATAATTCTTTTGATAATACAAATGATTCTAATAATGAATCAAATACTTCAAATGAAGAAGAAAAAAAGGAAGAAAATAATAATAGCTTCCCATATGATAATTCATCATTAATTGGTGAATAATAGCATTACAACCTTGAATTATTCAAGGTTGTTTTTCAAAAGGAGGAGGATAATATGTGCGGTATTATTGGCTACATTGGTCCTAAAGCTAGAAATATAGTAATAGATGGCCTATATAAACTAGAATATAGAGGATATGATTCTGCAGGTATTGCAGAATATAACCCTAATACTAAATCTTATGAAATATTTAAAGAAACAGGTAGAGTAAAAGATTTAAAAAAGACAATAAAAGATAATTACGAAACTACTTTAGCTATAGGACATACAAGATGGGCAACACATGGTGAGGTTAATAAGGTTAATTCTCATCCTCATATTTCATCTAATAAAAGATTTATTATAGTTCATAACGGAATTATAGAAAATTATAAAAGAATTAAATATGAATACCTAAAGAATTATTCCTTCTATTCTAAAACAGATAGTGAGGTTATTGTGAATTTAATTGAGTATTTTTCATCTACTTATTCAGTTATTGATTCAATTAGAAAGGCTATGACAATACTTGAGGGTACATATGCATTTTTAATAATTGATGCGTTAGATAATGAAACTATTTATTTCGCTAAAAAGCAATCTCCATTATTAATTGGTTTAGATGATAAAGGTGCTATTTTATCAAGTGATTTATTATCATTTGTTGGTGTATGTGATAATTATTATTCTATATCAGATAATACATTAGGTTATATTAAAGGAAAAGAATTAAAACTATTAGATTTACTTGGTAATGATATAAAGCCAAAATTTAAGAAAATTAATATTAAAGAAGAAGATATTAATAAAGGATCATTTAATCATTACATGTTAAAAGAAATATATGAAACTCCATATGTAATAAGAAATTTAATATCAAAATATTTTGAT
>Ga0247611_10011654_pt1 | contig 10103 bp, 9 predicted proteins | sample 177DNAGHGhighgp2_FD_192422 | JGI IMG/M metagenome (GOLD analysis project Ga0247611, IMG submission 192422) | Sheep rumen microbial communities from Palmerston North, Manawatu-Wanganui, New Zealand - 1770 DNA GHGhigh gp2 | ecosystem: Host-associated > Mammals > Digestive system > Stomach > Rumen ... | reverse complement strand
TAATGGGTATTTCCTACTCTCCATGATTTTACCTTTGTTGCATCCATTTCAATATCTCCATTATTATTTATATCAAATAACCAGAAAGGTATATATATACCTCTTATTTTTTCTATATTTTTTTCATTGTTAAAGTTCTTAGGCATCAATGGTCTTCCTTTAGATAATCCTTTAAATGCCTCAATTGCTTCTTCTTTTGTTTTCTTAAATGGAATTACTAAATCCGGTGAAAACTTTCCAGTTAACTTGCTTTGAAGAATTGCAGTATTACCACAATATACACAGAAAGTAGCACTAGTTTCATTATCTGCAATGATTTCAGCACCACAGCTTTCACAATGATACTCTATATATCCATCAAAATTATCATTTTTACTAGTTCTTATATTTTTCTTTTCACCTGAAGCATTATCTGTATGCATTTTCATTTCTTCTATTGAAAATTCTCCACCGCAATATTCACATTTCCATTTTCCTAGTTTTGGATTAAAAGAAATTGAAGCACGACAAGAAGGGCACCTATTTTCTAATGTTGATTCATTTGTAGTTTTTCTTTTATCCATTTAATCACCTTCCTTATTGTCATATATATTATACAATAATTTTATATTTTATACCATAGAAAAAGAGATTTATATCTCTTTTTTCATTAGGCTTTCGCCTTTTATTTCCACTGGTATTGGAATATTCATAATTTGTAATATTGTTGGTGCAATATCAGCTAATTTTCCATGTTCTTTAAGATTTAATTTTTTAGTTATCATAAATGGTACAGGATTAGTTGTATGTGTAGTACATACTGTTCCATCAGGATTTACCATAACATCACAGTTACCATGATCAGCAGTTATTATTAAAGTTCCATCTAATTCTTTTACTTTGTCATATACTTTTTTTAAACATACATCAACAAATTCTACGGCTTTTACTGCAGCTTCATATACACCAGTATGGCCTACCATATCACCATTAGCATAATTTAATACTACAAAGTCTAAATAATCTTTATTTAATTCATTAATTAATGTATTTGTAATTTCTTCCGCACTCATTTCTGGTTTTAAATCATAAGTCGCTACTTTAGGTGATGGAATTAATATTTTCTTTTCATTTTTTAATTCTACATCTTTATCTCCATCAAAGAAATGAGTAACATGAGCATATTTTTCTGTTTCAGCTATTCTTAATTGTGATAATCCTAAATTTGATAAATATTCGCCTAATCCATTAGTTATTTCTTGATGAGTAAACGCAGTTAAACCTTTAACTGTATCACATATAGGCATCATTGATACAAACTTAATATTATTAAACTTAGTTGTCTCCATAGGAGATTCATCAGGATTAGTAATAGCAGTAAACATTTCTCTTAATCTATCTGGTCTATAGTTCCATACTATTATTCCATCATTATCACTTAATTTTCCATCATTAATTACACTAGGTAAAATAAATTCATCTGTTATATTTCTTTTATATTGATCTTCAAATACTTCATTATAATTATTATATTTTTCACCTATTCCATAACATATTGCATCATATGCAAGTTTTAATCTATCATAGTTATTATCTCTATCCATTGCATAATATCTACCTGAAATAGTAGCTATTTTACCATCATTATTTTCATTAATTTTATCTTCTAATTTTTTAATCCATATCGGAGCTGAATGAATATCAGTATCTCTACCATCTGTAAATAAATGAAAATATATTTCTTTTATACCATTAGCTCTACACATATCAATAATTGCCATTAAATGATTAGTATGAGAATGAATTCCTCCATCACTAATTAATCCCATTAAATGTAATTTTGAATTATTCTCTTTAACATGATTCATTACTTTTAATATATTCTCATTTGAGAAAAATTCTTTTGTTTCAATTGCATGATTAATCATTTCTAGTGATTGGTATACAATTCTACCTGCACCTATATTCATATGTCCTACTTCACTAGTACCCATTTGTCCTGTAGGAAGTCCTACTTCTTTTCCGCTTGCTTCTAATTCTGTATAACTATAATTTTCTTTAATGTAATCTAATGTTGGAGTAGAAGCATTATCAAAAGCATTATACTCTCCTTTTGGAGCTATTCCACAACCATCTAAAATACATAATACTAAAGGTTTCTTCATAAAATCCTCCTTAACACATATCTTTTTTACAAGTAATTGATGCCTCTTCTAAACATTTAAATAAGCATTTAAATTTATTATATGAATATTTTTTCATCTTATTAGTTAATTTAGAATAAGGATCATTTAATTCTTCAGAAATACCTGTTTCTAATTGTATTGCTTTTCCATTACTTACAGCAATTATATTAGGCGCATATATTCTTTTTTCTCCGACACTTACATCATTTAATGTATAATCATCTAATACATTACTAAATTTTTCTATTAATTGTAGGTAAGCAGCATTACCATCTTCAATAGTTTTAATATTACCATCTTCATCTACTTCTTTTACATCTCTAATATGTAAAACATCAACATAATAAATCTTTTCTACTTTCTTAGTCTTAGCTGCGTGTATTAATTCTTCAATTATACTTCTACACCATGGACATTCTTTAAATCCAAAATATACTACAAAACTTTCTTTATTATTTACTCGTTCTAATAATTCTTCAGGAGTTTGGTATATAAATGGATTATCTGTAGATATAGATACTTCTCTATATTTATTACCTTTCCCATTAGCTTCATTATTTATACTTTCATATTCTTCTTTAAATTTATAAGCATCACTATTTTTATCCACACATCCTGTTAATAAAAAAACACTTATTAATAATATTACAATTACCTCAATCTTCTTCATAATTACACCTCAGTATAATTATAACTAATATTTACTTTTTTTTCCATAAAAATAACTCAACAATTAGTTGAGTTATTTGATTACTACTGATTCTAAATTATATAGTCCTGCTTTATTTTGCTTAAATGTAAATGTTGTTGTTGGAAGATTATCTTTTATTTTTTCATATTCGGCTTTTAAATTGTTTTTTTCTACATTATGTAACACTTCTTTTTTATTTTCTCCAATAGCATCATAATAAGATTCAGTTGGTCCTTCTATATCACCTTGATAATCATATAATAAATTAGTATCTAATGTTATAGTATCTCCTTGTAATATTGCTGATTTAAAAAATGCTATAGCAACATATCCTCCTCCAGCACCATGACCTGGATGATCATTATTATAATAATACCAACCATTATTATATTTAATTAATGCATATTGATCATGATCACACTTATAATCTTCATGTTTTACTGTAACTTCATCACCTATTACATATCTTATTGTACTTTCTATTTGATCAGCGCTTATTCCATCACGTACTGCCAAAGATAATAAATCTTGATTTGAAATAGTTTTAACATCACTTATTGGATATAGTTTTGCAATATGATTATCCATTATATTAATTCTATCCATTAATACTGTTACATCTTCTTCTTTTAATTCTACTACGCCTGTTTCTGGTGTGTCTTTACAACTATCATTCTTACCGAATAAATATCCTCCAAAACTTGATCCTGCTACCGCAAACAAGAATAATAATATTATAAATATTATTAATGGTGCTTTAGATTTTTTCTTTTCAATTATTTGTTCTTCCATAAAAAACTCCTTTCTATTATTAATTTAATTATAACACAAAAAATAAAAAATGATAGTTATTTACAACTATCATTTAATTTGATTGGGATTGTATAAGTAATAGTTTTATTACTATCATCTTTAGCTTCTATTTCTAAAGTCAAACTATTCTTACTTAGATTTTTACATGATTTAGAAAAATGCTCTACAGAAATATTTACATCTTTTAAAAATTCCTCAAGATTAATATTTTTCTTAGTATTACAATCACTTATTTTAGTTTTAGTATCATTATATGTTTCATATAATTTACAAGTTATACTTTTATATTTATTAGTATCTTCTTTTCCACAAAACTCTACATTAGAAATGTATATAGTAGCTTTTTCTTTATTATAAGCTGCACTTCCTGTTATTTTAAAATCAGTACATGTAGTAGTTATTGTTTTAAACTCATAATCATCATTATTATTATAGTAAACCATTCCAAATAATAATAGTGATAATAAAATAAGAACTATTCCTATTGGATAATAATAATTATTTTTGTTTTTATTTTTCTTCTCTCCATCTAGTATTTCATCTATATCTACATTAAACATTTTACTCATTTCTTTTAAAATAGATATATCAGGAACATTCTTGCCATTTTCCCATTTAGAAACAGCTTGATATGTTACCCCTAATTTATCTGCTAATTCTTTTTGAGTAAGTTTATTTTCTTCTCTTATTTTCTTTATGAATTGTCCTATTTTTTCTTGATTCATAATACTACTCCTATAAATACCAAAGTTTTTCGTTATTCTTTCTAACTTCTTTGATAATTCCTCCACCTAAGCATTCTTCCCCATTATAGAATACACATGCTTGCCCTGGAGTTACTCTTTTTACTCCTTGTGGATATTTTACTAATATTTCACCGTTTTCTAACCATTCAAGTTCTACCGGAATATCTTCTTGTCTATATCTAAATTTAGCTGTACATTTAGTTATTTTATCTTCACCTAAATAGTTTACTTCATCTACGATACAAGAATCAGATACTAAGTAATCATTATCTTCACCAATACAGATATATAGAATGTTCTTATTTAAATCTTTACCTACGACAAACATTCTTTCTTGTGTTCCACCAATATCTAATCCTCTTCTTTGACCTATTGTATAATACATTAAACCAATGTGTTTACCTATTACTTCATTAGTATCAATATTTACAATATCTCCTGGTTGATTAGGTAGATAATTATGTAAGAAATTTGTTAAATTTCTTTCACCTATAAAACATATTCCTGTTGAATCTTTTTTATCTGCAGTGACTAAATCATATTCTTCTGCAATCTTTCTTACTTCAGGTTTTACCATATCACCTATTGGAAATAATACATTTTTTAATTGATCTTTTGTTACTTGTGATAAGAAATAAGTTTGATCCTTATTATTATCTACTGCACGTAAAAGTTTTCCATCCTTTATTCTAGCATAATGTCCTGTAGCTATATAGTCAGCTCCTAGTTTTTCTGCTTCTTTTACAAACATATCAAATTTAATATATTTATTACACATAATATCAGGATTTGGAGTTCTTCCTTTTTCAAGTTCATCTAAAAAGTATTTAAATACATAATCATAATACTCTTTTACAAAGTCTTTTCGATGTAGTGGTATACCTAATTTATCACAAACTTTTTTTGCATCATTATAATCTTCTTCCTGTGGACAAATTCCAGTTTTCCCAACAGGTCCATCTAATTCACCATTAGCAAAACTATCCCAATTACGCATATATAAACCTATTACTTCATATCCTTGTTTAATAAGTTCAATAGCCGCAACTGATGAGTCTACTCCACCACTCATACCAATAACAACTTTTTTCATAACTCCACCTCCTTTAAGTAATCTCGCCTTATTATAACATTTTTTTCAAATTTCTTCAATATTGTATAAAGATTTAATTTTTATCCATACTATTTATGGAGGTTAATATGGATAATAATATAAATATATTAGATGAATTAAATAAAGGATGTTGTATGGGAATTGATTCTTTAAATTTAATAATTCCTAAAATAGATGAATCAAAATTTAGAAATTTACTTGAAAAACAATTGATTGAATATAAAGATTTATCTACTCGTATTACTAAATTATATAAGGAATATACTAATACAGATATCCATAAAACAAATCTTATGACTAAAGCTATGACATGGTATGGAATAGAAATGGATACAATGATGGATAAAAGTATATCTAATGTAGCAGATATGTTTATTAAAGGTACTAGTATGGGAATCATTGAAGGTAAAAGACTTCTTAATAATAAAACTATGGATAAAAAAATTAAAAAGATATGTAAAGAATATATTGATATGCAAGAATCATATATTAATAAATTAGAAGAGTATCTATAAAAAAATAGTTCATATGAACTATTTTTCTTTATATTCCCATAAACCTAATTGTCCTTTTACTTCTATTGGATCTATTATTTCTATATTTTCTAATTTAAATCCATATAGAGGTTTATCTCTTTTTTTACTTAAATTTTTATATACTTCTTTATCTCTATCTAATAATTCTTTTTTTATTTTTTCATCTACTTCTATACAATCAGTTATAGTAGCTTTAGCTATTATTTTACCTGGATTATATTCTAACTTTCTATCTTTAAATCTATCTAAATTGCTTTTATCATAACTCTTAGCAGAATGTATTAATATATCCCCTCTATAAGAAGTTTTCCATGTCCTAAATTCATATTCTTTATATCCTTCTTTTATTAAAGTAGCATAGGGTTCTTTTATAGTTATTGCCTTCATACTATCACCAACATAATTATACCCTATTTTTATTGAAATATATATTACTTTTAATATATAATAACTATAGGTGGGTTTTATGGGAATATATGATGAATTATTAGATAAAGTTATAGATTATATTGATAGAGAACCAGTTGAAGATACAGATGAAATAGTTTCTGCATATTCTTTATGGGCAATGTTATCATCAGAAATTAAAAATCTTCAATATGTATTATATGATAACGAAATATTAAAAAATAGAATTAATGATTTCTATAAAGATATGTTTTTCTCAGGAAAAGAAGAATATAAAAAATCTATAGAGAATTTTAATTTTAAATTACCAGTATTTATGTCATGTAAATTCAAAAAAATAACTTCATCTATAGAAGAAAATAAATTAATAATTAGTCTATGGCCTGATGGTAAAAAGAATAAAGATAAACATATAGATATTTGTAAAGATGTTGATGATGATAATTATTACGGAGATAATATTAATGACTATTTAATAAGATATTTCAAATTAGAATTTGATAGAATGTTTCAAATATTAGAATTCTTTGCTCATATATTAAAAAATGATACAAAAAGAAGTCAATTTATAACTAATAGTGTTATGAATGTTATAATAAATTATCCAATAGATGGCAAAATAAGTATTGATGTTAAACTTAATAGAAATATTGATCCTACTGATAGTCAATATAAAAATTATTTTGAAAAACCATATACTATTCACGATATAATTGAAAAGCATAAGAAAACAATATTATTGAATACTCCTATTGAAGTAAAGCAATTAAATCATTTATGCTCTTCAGTAGTAAAAAAATATAGAAGAATAAAAGAAGAAGAAAATAAGGTATTAAAAAAATAAGATTTAAATCTTATTTTTTTATTTTATGAATTAATTTTAATATATGATAATGGAAAGATATAGGTAGTTCATATTCCCCTATTAATTCTTCTACATACCCATTAAATCTTCTTTTAAATTCATATATTCCATAATCTTTTGGGTGAGTATTTATATTGGCTGGTATTCCATAAAAATTATGTTTTTTAAAGTTATTTTTAATACCATATTTAATCATTTCCCATTGAAGTAAATATTGTGCATCATACTTCATATATTCTTCTAGATTACCTCCAGCTAAGAATATTACTTCAGGTTCTACTAATATAAACATAGCACAACTCAATTCTATTTTGTCTTTATTAATTTCTTTTGCTTCTTCTATTCTTTTGTTAATAGAATCAATTTCTGTTAATAAATTATTTTTTTCTTTTTCATGTTTAACATCATCTAATTTAGATATTTTATTTTCTTTTTCACTTTTTTCTATCTCAAGTTTTTTAATATATTCTACTAAATCTAACTCTGCAATCAAATATTTAACTTTATCTTTATATAGATTAAACATATCTTGATAGTAATCTATTTTTCTATTAGAGAATCCTTTTCTTTTAGATGTTTCATCCATAATAGTTTGAAACTTATCTAATTCATTATAATCTAATTCTCTTAAAGTAATACCATATTTTTCTGCTTTTCTTATTTTGTTTCTAGTTGATGAATGCATTTCTTTTAAAATAGTATCTTCATCTTTATTTTCTAAATCTAGAGAAAACATCCATGATACTTGTTCTGTATTAGGGATAGATACTTTTTTAAATCCTAATGATAATAAATTATTAACTATATTACTATTATCTTTTCCACCTTCAACAATATTACCATCTATATCTCTTTCTTTATATATTACATATGGATCTATTCTTAATATATATCCATTTTTTTCTTTAATATATTTTTTTAGTTCTATTGTGAAAAAATCTACTAATTCTTTATTATTAAAATCTATTAAATATCCACGAGGAGAATAAAACTCATATTTATTAAATCTTCTAATATGAGATAATAACATAGTAGCAGCAACTAATTTATCATTCTTTTTTACTCCTACATAGTAAGTATTCCAATTAGATTTTTTTCTTAAATCAGAAATTTCAGTAGCAGATAAAAATGTTTTTAAAGGATGGTTTTCCCAAAACTTGATATACTCTTCTTTTGTAATTTCTAAAAAATTCATTTTATCACATCCTATTATTATTATAACATAAATATAAAAATAAAAACTACTTAGTAGTTTTTATTCGTTAAATAACTTATCTATATTTTCTTTAGGTACTAACATTTTCATATTTTGTTCTAAAGAGAATTTAAATTTATTAGAATTTGATTTATATTCTTCTCCATCCATACACCATGAATTATTAAATTCACCTAAAAATTCTATTTCAAAATTATCTGTTTGATAATATGTTACATTAGGTATTTCTTTTACATCTACGTTAGTCGCAAGTACTAACATTTTAACCATTTCTTTTAATGTTTTAGCATTAGCTAAACATACTTCAAATTTTTTATCGTCTAATTTTACATCATAATATACATCAGGTTGCCCTGCAACTCTTGAGGAATTTGAAATAAATATAAATGAATATGTACCAGAATATTCTTTACCATCAACTTTATATTTAATATCATATGAATTTATTTTAGGTCTAAATTGTTTTATAGCGTATAAGACATAAGCAAGTTTACCATATTTTTCTTTTAAACTTCTTGGTGTTGCATAAGCCATATCAATGTAATCACCCATACAAGCAACATAAACAAATGGTTTATCATCAATATAACAAACATCTACTTTTTTAGCCTTACCTTGTAATACTTTTTCTAAATTAGTATATACACCACTATCAAGTCCATACATATTACCAACATCATTAGTGCTTCCCATCGGAAGTGGAGCTACTAGTAATTTCTTCTTTCTTTGCATATTACCAGTAACTATTTCATTAAGTGTACCATCTCCCCCAGCACTAACGACTAAATCAATATCATCAGATAATACTTTCATTATTCTTTCAGCATCACCCTTACCACTTGTGAATAATATTTCAGTATCATATCCATATTTTCTTAAAACATCATAAAAATTTTCATAACTATGTATTTTCTTTTTCTTTCCACTTTTAGGATTCATAATAATTACACATTTTTTCATAGTGTCATAATAAAATTTACTACCATCAACACATCCATTTATTCCTGGAATACTTCTACAGTCAGTATATTGCCATCCTTCATAAGCACCTTTATAAGTTAATTTATTGCTCCATTGAGCTACCCAAGTAGCATATTGTTGAACTGAAGGATCAAATCTTGTTTCAATATAATTTTTAGATGCATATACTCTTGTTTTGATACATAAATTCTTTTCTGTATTATCAATAAATGTTGTAATCATATCAGTATATGTATCTTTAGATATTCCATAACTGGTTTCACCTGTAGATTTAATTTCCCAATCTTCTAAATCATAGAATATTGCTAGATCTTTATATATATTTACCTTATTATTTTTGATGGCTTCTACTATAAAATTAGATTCCATTAATGCTTCTTCTTTATTAGCTGCATAACTAAATAAATATACTGAATAAGGAATTCCTAAACGTTCTAACTCTTCTTTATTTTTAACAAAGTTTTTATCCATAAATCCAACACTATAACCTATACGTAAAATAACAGCATCTACTAGTCCAGATTTTTTTACTTTATCCCAATCGATAGTTCCATTATGAGCTGAAATA
>Ga0247611_10011653_pt1 | contig 10103 bp, 8 predicted proteins | sample 177DNAGHGhighgp2_FD_192422 | JGI IMG/M metagenome (GOLD analysis project Ga0247611, IMG submission 192422) | Sheep rumen microbial communities from Palmerston North, Manawatu-Wanganui, New Zealand - 1770 DNA GHGhigh gp2 | ecosystem: Host-associated > Mammals > Digestive system > Stomach > Rumen ... | reverse complement strand
TACATATCTCGGTACTTGCTTGTACTTTTTTAGTCTTTCAGTATTTTCAATGAGCGTAAAAAATCCCGTTCGTTTCAAACGGGACTGCAAAGGTAGAAACTTTTTTTGAACGTGCAAAATTTTTTTGCCATTTTTGTTAAAACTTGATCAACCTATACCATGAAACGGATGTCTTTTGCTGCGGCCGCCCTGTTTTTGACCGCCCTGGCCGTCCAGGCCCAACCCCTCCGGCAGAGCCGGATCGTAACCGACATCGTGACCAGCCAGGTGCTGGGCGAGGACGTGAACATGAATGTCTATCTCCCAGCCGGCTATGATGCCGCTGCCGGAAAGTGTTATCCTGTCGTTTACCTCCTGCATGGCCTGTACGGCACTCATGTCGATTGGGCTTCGGCCGGACATATGAAGGAAGTGGTAGACGAACTGATCACTTCGGGCGCCGCTTCGCGGATGGTCATCATCATGCCGGACGCCGGGGATCCTGACGTCCATAACAATTGGAACGGTTACTTCAACATGCCCGGACATGCCTACGAGGATTTCTTTTTCGGAGAACTGATCCCGACCGTCGAACAGCGCTACCGGATCAAGGCCGACAAGCAACACCGGGCCATCATGGGCCTGTCCATGGGCGGCGGCGGAGCCACCGTCTATAGCCAGCGGCATCCGGAGATGTTCTCCAGCTGCTACGCGATGAGTGCCTGGCTGGACAACCCCGAACCCCCGGCGGACCATCCTGAAGACAAGTTGTACATCGTGAGCAAGTCGGTCCATGACCACTCCGCCATCGCCTTCGTCAAGGAGGCCGACGCCACCACCGTGGAGAAACTCAAGACGGTCAAATGGTTCCTGGACTGTGGAGACGACGACTCCCTGATGGACCTTTCCGTATCCCTCTACCAACAGATGCGCGCGAAGCGGATCCCCTGCGAGCTCCGCATCCGTGACGGCTGGCACAGCTGGGAATACTGGCACCAGGCCCTCCGCATGGCCCTTCCTTTCGCGTCCTGGAACTTCGGCGACCCGGAAAACCGCTGAGGGTTATCCCGCCAAGCCGAATAATTCCGTACCTTTGCGGGACCATGGAAAAGAAACAAGTTTCACTCTGGCAGATCTTCGCCGTGTTCGCCAAAATCGGCGCCTTCACCATCGGCGGAGGCTATGCGATGATCCCGATCATCCAGGATGAGATGGCCCGGAGGGGCTGGATCTCCGAAGAGGAACTGCCCGACATCGTGGCGCTGTCTCAGTCAGCGCCGGGGGTTCTTGCCGTAAACATCTCGATCTTCGCAGGTTACCGCTTAAGGGGCGTGAAGGGCAGCATCGCGGCGACGCTGGGGTCCATCACCCCGTCCTTCTGCATCATCCTCGCCATCGCGATGCTGTTCACCTCTTTCAAGGACAACCCGTATGTGGTCAAAGCCTTCAAGGGCATCCGACCGGTGGTGATTTCGCTCATCGCCGTGCCCATGATCAACATGGCGAAGAAGTGCTGCAAGTCCTGGTGGGCCTGGACGCTCGCCATTGCGGCGCTCCTGCTGGTGGCACTCCTGAACGTCTCCCCCATCTACATCATCCTGTGTGTCATCGTAACCGCCTTCGGCTACACTTATATCAAGGAAAAATGGACACGCTGATGCTCTTCCTCCAGCTTTTCTGGACCTTCTTCGTCATCGGGGCTTTCACCATCGGCGGAGGCTACGCGATGTTGTCCCTGATCCAGGGCGAGGTCGTGACCTCCCACCAGTGGATTTCCGAAAGCACCTTTACGGACATCGTGGCCATCTCCCAGATGACCCCGGGGCCCATCGGCATCAATACGGCCACCTATGTAGGATATGATGTGCTGAACCAAGCCACCGGCAGCCATCTGCTGGGCATCGCAGGCTCGGCGACGGCCACCCTGGCCCTGGTCATACCCTCCTTCATCCTCGTGCTCCTGATCGTCCGGTTCTACACGCAGTTCAAATCCAGCGTCCTGTTCGAGGGCGTCATGAGCTGGCTGCGGCCGGTCGTCGTGGGCCTGATCGGCGCCGCGGCGGTCATCCTGGTCGTCAAGACCACCTGGTTCCAGGGAACGCCCACTTTCAGGATCGTGGAGGAAAACTTCCCGGACTGGAAGAGCTGGTGCCTGCTGGCGGCGGCCTTCGGAGCCTCTTACTGGGGAAAAGTGAACCCGATCCTCGTGATTGTGGCAGGGGCTGTGCTCGGACTGTTGATTTATTGACTATATTTGTAGGATAAGACCTGATTTAATATGAAACGCACCACCTTACTTCTCACCCTGATGCTCGCCGTGGCCTGCTCCTCCCCGAAGCAGCCGCAACCCTTCAGCGTGATCCCCATGCCCAACGACGTCACTCTCTCCGAGGGATCCTTCCTCCTGGCCGGCCAGGATTTCTATGCCGATGCGTCCCTGGACCAGGCCACCCACAAGGCCATCGCCGATTTCTGGAACCAGCTGTACCTGGTCTCCGGCAAGAAATCCACCCTGGGCAGCGAAGATCTGGGCCAGAAAGTCCGATTCATCCCGAACCCGAACCTGGGTGCGGAGGAATACGCCCTGAACGTGAATGACAAGGGCGTCACCGTGGAGGCATCGGCCTTCGGAGGTTTCTTCTACGCCATCCAGACCCTCAAGCAGATGCTTCCTGCGGAAATCTACGGGAACAAGAAGGCCCCTGCGGCCTGGGTCCTCCCCTACGTGAGCATTCTGGACGCCCCGCGCTTCGACTACCGTGGCATCCACCTGGATCCCTGCCGCCATTTCTGGAGCATCGAGGAAACCAAGCGCTATATCGACATCGCCGCCATCTACAAGCTCAACCGCCTGCACTGGCACCTCACCGAGGACCAGGGCTGGCGCATGGAGGTCAAGAAGTACCCCAAGCTCACGGAAGTGGGCGCCTGGCGCAGCGGAACCTGCATCGGCAAGGACTTCGACTCCTCCGACGGCATCCGCTACGGCGGTTTCTACACCCAGGAGCAGATGCGCGAGATCGTGGCCTACGCGGCCGAGCGCAACATCACCGTCATCCCCGAAATCGACCTTCCCGGCCACATGGTCGCCGCTCTCGCCGCCTATCCGGAGCTGGGCTGTACCGGCGGTCCCTATGAGGTTTGGACCCGCTGGGGCGTGGCCGACGACGTCCTCTGCGTGGGCAAGGAGGAGACCTTCACCTTCCTGCAGGACGTGCTCACCGAACTGATGGACATCTTCCCGTCCGAGTACATCCACATCGGCGGCGACGAGTGCCCGAAGGTCCGGTGGGAGAACTGCCCGCTGTGCCAGGCCCGCATCAAGGAACTGGGGCTCAAGGCCCATGGCAACATCTCCGCCGAGCAGGAGCTCCAGTGCTACGTGACCGCCCGCATCCAGAAGTTCCTCAATGACCACGGCCGCAAGATCATCGGCTGGGACGAGATCCTGGAAGGGAACCTGGCCGAAGGGGCCACCGTCATGTCCTGGCGGGGTACGCAGGGCGGCATCGAGGCTGCCAAGCGCGGATTTGACGTCATCATGACCCCGAACAGCCACATGTATATCGACTACTACCAGAGCCAGGAGCGCGACAAGGAACCGCTCCAGATCGGTGGTCTCGTCACCGTCCCGAAGCTGTACTCCTACGAGCCGTACGAAGGCATGGAACCCGGCACGGAGGACCATATCCTGGGCGTCCAGGCGAACCTCTGGACCGAGTATATCACCACCCCGGAATTCCTGGAATACATGCTTCTTCCCCGTATGTGCGCCCTCTCCGAGGTCCAGTGGTGCAATGCGGACCGCAAGGACTACAACCGCTTCGACGCTTCCCTGGACCATACCTTCAAGATGCTGGACATCATGGGTTACACCTATGCGAAGCACGTACGCGGCATCATCGGCCTGCCCGGAAGCGAGCAGCCCGCCCGCAGCGAGGAAGAGTTGAAGAAGTACCTGGAAGAGAACCCCATCGGCTGGTAATGAAACGCTATCTCATCCTCATTTCCCTCGTTCTCGCAGCCGTTTCCTGCGGTGGACGGAGGGGGGGCCGTGCCGATGCCGCCTCGGCCGACTCCCTGGCCGCAGCCACGCCGGCCGAGGCTCCCAAGGCCAAGGAGCCCTTGGACAGCGCCGCCCTCGTGATGCGGTCGATGAAAGACCTCCCGGAAGAGCCTGTCTTTGACATCGTGACGTCCATGGGGACGATTCGCGTAAGACTGTACAAGGACACGCCGAAGCACCGGGACAACTTCACTCGGCTCGCACTCACCCATTTCTATGACGGGACCCTGTTCCACCGCGTGGTACCCGGCTTCGTCATCCAGGGCGGTGACCCCTATACCAAAGATACCACCCGCGTGGAAGAATGGGGCGAAGGCGGCCCGGGTTACAACATTGACCCGGAATTCGTACCGGAGCACCGGCACAAGAAAGGAGCGCTGGCCGCCGCCCGGCGAAGCAACTTCGCCAACCCCGCGAAGGAATCAAATGGCTCACAGTTTTACCTGGTCGTGGATTCCACGGCCTGCGCCCACCTGGACGGCGAATACACGGTCTTCGGAGAGACCGTCGGGGGGCTCAATGTCATTGACTGGATCGCACGCACCCGCGTGGACCGCTATGACCACCCCGAGAATCCGGTCGTTATCCGGCGCGTTACCCCCAATATCCAGATGAACAAGCGGGCGAAAGAAGAGGAACTCCGGGAGGAACTGGGGCTCGCCCCCGAAGTCTCGGATCCCGACGAGCTGGTATCCACGGGCATTCAGCTGGCCGATTCCTCCATCCTCAAAGATCTTCCCGAAGGACGGACTTTGAAAAAACGGCAACCTCGGAAAAAACTTCGCTGATTTTTTGATCTTTTTCCTCAGACGAAAGACTTTGGCACGGAATTGGCATATAGTTCAGTCGAATAGTTTTTTCATAGGTTAAGTTTTAGGTTAGAATTGCGACCGCCGCTTGCTGGGAAGCACGCGGCGGTATTCTTTTATGGCTTCTACGCGCTTCTGGTGGCGATTTTGGGCAATATCAAGATGTTTCCTGCAGTTCAGTCACTTGACATAACCTCGGCTTAAAAAAGTCGTGGCCGCTTCCTCCCCGGTATTAGATTCGTCCGGTTCAAGAAGACGGTCACTTGCCGCTACAAATTTACAAAGAAAAGGTTGTATTTCCTAGGCGGATCGGTCATTGATTTCCAATCAATGCTTCAACCAATTCCTTCCCCGATACTTTCTTTCCAGCCGACATGGACACCCCCGCGAAGTCCATCATCACGATGCCGACAGGACCGTTCATCGACCTTATATACTCCGCCGCTTTCCCGTTGACGTTCTGTGCGTTGGCGCGGTAGTCGGGAAGCTTTCCGATGTATCCGGAGACGTGGTTGACCACCAGGGGACTGGGGTCTGCGGCCGTGGAAGCCGCATCCAGCAGATCCCGGATTTCCGTCCACTTATCATCGGCACCGGCCGGTTTGTAATAGTCCTGGACCCAGACAGGAGACCGGGAGCCGGAGGCATCGACGAGGGTAGCGCCACGCTGGGCTCCCGCATCCGTCCCCGAGGTCCAGCCTTCGATATAGGCCCCCATTGGCCCATCATCATACCGGTTCCGGCTCAGGACAAGGATCTTCCCCCGGAGATCGGCGAGCGTCATTCCGGGATGCCAGCTGGCCAGATGCGGCCGGAGCTCCTGCAGGCACTTGCCCATCTCCGCAGCCCATTCCGGACTGTTCCCATCGGCCTCCTCCTCGTGGCGGATCAGGACGATGGCTCCTTCTCCCGGATGCCTCTCGAGTGCCAGAACCAAAGACCGCATCACCGCCGGGAAACTGACATGGGCGCTGTACTTGTCATGATACAGTCCCATCTCCCCATCGACCCAGGCCGGCCGCAGGTCAAACGCCCGCACGCCGCAGTTCCAGAGCTCCGCCACGTTCAGTTCCTGTGTCCGGGTCCACCGCTTGAAGGCCGTGATGGTCGATGACGCCGCGTCATGGGCGCCAGGGATGGACAGGCAAGTAACGGGCGTATCGTCCGCCAGCCCAGTCATCCAGCACACAGCCGTATCCTCCCCTTCCATAATGACTGTGTCCAAGTCGACCTTGGTCTGGCAGGAAAGCAGAACAAGGCACAAAGCAGCCCATAATGAAGAGGTTTTTCTCATGGCACGCCTGTCAGGCAAAAGGAAGCGGTATAAAACGGCGAAACTTAAGAATGGTTGAAACATCTTTGAATGAGGCAAATGGAGTTCGCACTCACTTGAAGACATTGGATAAGTATGCCTCCAACTGGGGCCCCCGGAGACCGCGGGCGACTATGGTACCGCTGGGATCGATGAGTATATTATCCGGAATGGCGTGGATATCATAGATTTTGGCGGCCTTGCTCTGCCAGTACTGAAGGTCGGACAGGTGTATCCATGGCATGTCCCAGGCTTTGATGGCGGCTTTCCAGCCTTGCAGGTCTGCGTCAAAGGACAGGCCGATGATCTCGAAACCCTTTTCGTGGTACTTCTTGTAGGCGGCCGTCACGAATGGCATCTCCTGTTTGCACGGTCCGCACCAGGAGGCCCAAAAATCAACGAGCACCCATCGGCCTTTGCCGGCATAGTCGCTGATCCTGTGATACTTTCCCTTAGGATCCGGCAGGCGAAGGTCACGGAACTTCTCTCCCACCGGCGGGGTGGGCTTTTCTTCCGGCGCAACAATCGTCACCTCTTTGCCACCGATGACACTCTTGACGCGTTTTCCATTGGCAAGTATTGATTTAATGCGCTCTCGGTCAGCAAGGTAGTCCCAGTCCATGGCGTCGGATACGCGAACACGGGCAGCAGGTATCATGGACCCATCCGAGGCCTTGTTGAACAAGTCAACAAAGACGACATGGTCGTCGGGAGCTGGCTGCTCGTCCCGCTTCAGGAGGGTGGCGTTCAGAATTCTTCCGTTGTAGTATGTCCTTGTCCAATATACTCGTCCGTCGGGATGGGAAAAAAACACGACGCCGGTATAATTGGGCATAGTGAGGAAATCGAAGTCAGGCATCTCTTCACCGAACTCCTTCTCCGCAATCATGGTTACCACGTAAAACTGGATTTTCACCCCCTTGACGGACTTCACGTAATATTGCCGTATTGGGAAAGCATCTTCAGGATCGGCATCACAACTACCATCATGGAAGACGGCCATTATTTCCTCCCCACCCCGAAGGAGGGGAATCTGGGTGAAGGTGATGCTACGGGATTCGCGGATTGAGGTATTATCAAAGTCCAGAAGTGAACCAAATGGGACGGTGTCCACACCCGCTTCTGGTGGTGACGATATACCCAGAACATCATAAGGCGACAGGTCCGCGAACAAGGAAGTCCTGGAGACGGGGACCGGGTATTCCCTCAAACCCGTCGAAAGTGAATCGGCAGTCTGTGCACCTGCGGAGATCGACAGGAAGACTGGCGCTGAAAGGAAAAGTCTGGATATGAAACGCATAGCGATGTCAATGGCGATGGATACACCTGCAAACTTACGAAATATTTGTTTTATATGCTCAACTTGCTCAACTTGCGCACCTATTTTTTAAACGCCTCGCTTTCTTTATGACTTACTTTATTTTTCTAAAACAAAGATAAATTGCACCAATGTAGAAAAATAAGGACGTTTATTTTGCTGAATCGCATTGTTTATATATCTTTGTAGAAAAATAAAGACCCATGATTGGAAGGAAAACCGAGCGTGCGCTCCTCGAGAAATGCTTTGACAGCAAAGAATCCGAATTCGTTGCCGTCTATGGGCGAAGAAGAGTCGGCAAAACCTATCTGGTCAAGGAGCAGTTTAAAGGATGCCTCGCATTCTGGCATACCGGTTTGTCGCCTTACGACAGGGACAAAAAGGATCTGCTCTCAGACCAACTTCACGCTTTTCACGCGAACCTGATTCGGTATGGCCTGAAAGAGTGCGCAGCCCCCAAATCCTGGATCGATGCTTTCGGACTGCTGGCGAAACTGATGGAAGACAGGGGGGCGGAGGGAAAGAAGGTCATTTTCATCGACGAACTCCCCTGGATGGACACGGCCCGATCCCGGTTCATCCCGGCCCTCGAAAACTTCTGGAATGACTGGGCTGCCAAGCGGGATGACATCTTGCTCATCGTCTGCGGCAGCGCCACCTCCTGGATGGAAGACAACCTCATCAACAACAAAGGGGGCCTATACGGCCGTCTCACGCTGAAGATACACTTGACCCCGTTCTCCCTGGCCGAATGCAAGGCCTTCTTCTTGGACAAAGGAATTCTGATGTCCGACTATGATATTGCGCAAGCGTATATGGTCTTGGGCGGAATTCCCTACTACCTTGGAGCTTTTGGCAAAGAATACTCGTTGGCCCAGAATATCGACCGTCTTTTCTTTGCCAAGGAGGCAGTGCTGGAGGACGAGTTCGACCTGCTGTTCGGTTCCCTCTTCGTCAATCCGCAGCAGTACAAGTCCATTGTCCGCTTTCTGAGTTCCCGCCATAGCGGCTTTACAAGGGATGAAATCGTGGCCGGGACGGGCATTCCGAATGGAGGAGGACTTTCGAATCAGCTCAAGGCCTTGATTGCAAGCAGCTTTATCACCAAATACATACCTTTCGAGAAAGGAGCGCATGATATCCATTACCGATTGACGGACCCTTTCTGCCGGTTCTGGATGTACTTCCTGGAGAAAAAGATGGTTACAGACAGGCGATTCTGGGAAAACAATCTCCTCTCACCCGCGCTGAGTGCATGGAAAGGAATTGCCTTTGAGGAACTATGCTTGAATCATGTAACACAAATAAAACGAGCCTTAGGCGTAGAAGGGGTGGCCTCTTCAGAATCAGAATGGTCTGTCAAGGGGGATGGGGAGACAGAAGGCTCGCAGATCGACCTCATCATCGACCGGGCCGACAATGTCGTCAACCTATGTGAGATGAAGTTTTACAATGACGAATTCCGTGTCACGAAAGAATACGCGAAGAAACTGAACAACCGGGGTAATCTCGTGCAAGAAAGGCTTCCAAAAAGAAGTGTAGTCCGCTTGACGCTCGTCACGACGGAAGGTCTTGCTCGCAACGAGTATGCAGGGGTATTCCAGAATGTAGTTTTGCTGGAAGATCTGATGGCATAATATGCAAATGTTTCTTGCATGTTACTTGAAAATCAATCGATTTTTATAGAATAAATTGATTATCATCACTATACATAGATTCATGCTAATTTTAGGTTAGAATTGCGACCGCCGCTTGCTGGGAAGCATGCGGCGGTATTCTTTTGGGCTTTGCGCCCAAAATGGCTATCTTTGCACGTCAAAAAATAGTATGTACCATGACGATTGAACTGGAACAGAAACAGATTCCGGTGCTGCTGCTCACCGGATACCTCGGGAGCGGGAAGACGACGCTCCTGAACCGGATTCTCTCAAACCGGAAAGGAATCAAGTTCGCCGTGATTGTCAATGATATCGGCGAAGTCAATATCGATGCGGACCTCATCGAGAAGGGCGGCATCGTGGGCAAGACGGACGACTCGCTCGTGGCCCTGCAGAACGGATGCATCTGCTGCACCTTGAAGATGGACCTGGTGGCCCAACTGGCGGAGATTTCCGCCATGCGCAAGTTCGACTACATCGTCATCGAAGCCAGCGGCATCTGCGAGCCGGCTCCGATCGCCCAGACCATCAGCACCCTGCCCGCTTTCGGGCCGCAGTATGTCCATGAGGCCCTCCCCTACCTGGACTGCATCGTCACCGTGGTCGATGCGCTCCGCATGAAGGACGAGTTCGAAAACGGCGGCGCGCTCCAGAAGGAGGACATCGGCGAAGACGACCTGGAGCGCCTGGTCATCGAGCAGATCGAGTTCTGCAACATCGTCCTGCTGAACAAGGCCTCCGAGATCACCCCGGACGAGATGGGCAAGCTCAAGGGCATCGTCTCCAGCATCAACCCGCAGGCGAAGATCCTCGAGTGCAACTACGGCGACATCGACCTGGACGAGATCATCTACACCGGCATGTTCGACTTCGACCGCGTGGCCACTTCCGCCGCCTGGATCGCCGCCATCGAGGGTGAAGACGAGGAGGAAGAGGCCGAGGGTGAGGCCCTGGAATACGG
>Ga0247611_10011651_pt1 | contig 10104 bp, 12 predicted proteins | sample 177DNAGHGhighgp2_FD_192422 | JGI IMG/M metagenome (GOLD analysis project Ga0247611, IMG submission 192422) | Sheep rumen microbial communities from Palmerston North, Manawatu-Wanganui, New Zealand - 1770 DNA GHGhigh gp2 | ecosystem: Host-associated > Mammals > Digestive system > Stomach > Rumen... | reverse complement strand
ACAGATTTTGGTTCATATTTTGCTTGGGGTGATGAACGTTTACGTGGACAATATCAATCTTTTAATAAATTTGATTATAAATTTTATAATGATAATATTTCAGATATAGACAAATATACATCTGAAGATAATTTAACATAGTTAAGAACAATTGATGATATTGTTTCTTTACATTGTGGACAATCTTGGCATATGCCTACTGCTGGATAGTTTCAAGAATTATTAAATACATCATATTGTTCTAATGAATGGGTAACTAATTATTTAGGCAGCGGTAAAAATGGTATATTATTTACATCTGTTGCAAATGGAAAAACATTGTTCTTTCCTGCTGCAGGTTATTTTTCTGACAGTAATAATAATGAATTAATAAATGGAAATCAAGGTGTTTATATTTGGACTTCAATATTAAATACAACAGATACTCAAAAAGCACAATATTTTAATGCAACATCTAGTTCATCATCAGTATTGTCAGATTTATATCGTTATTATGGTTTATCAGTTAGGGGTGTTTATGAATTTACATATTAATTTTGAATAAAAATGAATAATATAAATTAAATGGAAAGATAGATAACAAATTATAAAAATATTAAAAAATTAGGTTTAGCTATAATATGTTTTGATGCATCAGAACATCTTTATAATATTATTTCAGAATTAAGAGATTCAGTTGATTATGTATCAATAGGATTACAAGAAGTTTCTTATCATGGTGATAGAATTCAACAAATAGATTTAAATGAAATTTATCGTTTAAGAGATGAAGATAAATTAGTAGACAATATTGTCAAAGTTGAATTAGATACTTCAAAAGCACCAAGAGAACAAGAAACAGATAAAAGAAATATGTTAATACAAGATGCACAAGATCATGGATGTACACATTGTATTGTTATTGATTCTGATGAATATTATACTAAACCCTCATTTGAATACGCTTGTCAACAAATTGATGAACATGATTATGAAATAACATATTGTCAATATATAAATTATTATCATGATTATAAACATTTTTTAGTTTATCCATTTAAAGATGGTATGTATGTTCCATTTGTAACTAAGGTTAAATACAGACATAGTTTTGAATGTATTGATTTTCCAAAACCATCAGATCCTACAAGAAGATTTGTCAGACCATATAATGGTAAACGTATTGTATGGGGACAAGACGGACAACAGCATAAAGTAAAAAATTATACTGTAGATTATCATATATTTGAATGGAAAGAAGTTAAGATGCATCATTTAAGTTGGTTAAGAGCAGATATAAGAAAGAAACTAAATGTATGGTCATCAAAAACTTGTTTTGATAATTATAATGATTTAATAGACAGATCTGTAGATTGTTTTGATAATTTTGATGAAAATTCATCACAAGCTAAAGCATTGATGTTGTTTAATACACCTGGCAATTCTGTAGATGTTAAAGCATTTCCAAAACAATATATATTTCCTAAAGTTGATTTTAATACACGATTAAGACCTGCACAAGATTATAAAAAACTTGTTGTTTTATCAATGTGTGCAGATTTGCCATTATTTAATGAATTAGAAAAATGTTCTAATGAAACTTGGAGAAATATAGATACAGAAAAATATAAAAATATTGATGTTGAATTTTGGACATATACAGATGCAGGATATAATCAACCTACATATGTGGATAAAGACAAACATATTATTTATATATGTCGTAAACATAATTTTAAAGATATGGATGGTTTTTACAGTACATTCAGTAAAACCATGTATGCTATTCAAGAATTAAATAAATTAGTTAAATATGATTATTTAATAAGAACAAATAATTCAACATGGATTAATATACCATTACTTAATGAATTCTTATCTTGGCAAAGTGATGATTCAAAAATATTTACAGGAAGAATATATGCAAGTTTTTGGAGTGCATTTAATATATATGCAGGAGGTGAATTGTTAATATTCTCAAAAAGAAATGTAGATATTTTATTAGGATTAGAAAAACATCCTGAAGAATTTGAAAAGAAAACATTAGGTTGTGATGATAATTTAATATTTGGTTTATGGAATAAACGTTTATTGAAATTAAAATTAACAGAATCTAAATATTTGCATTCTTTAGATGATGAAATGCTTATAGATAAAGAAATATCTCAAGATATTGATTTTACAAAAATTGCATATCAGGTAAAAACATATTTAGTATCAGATGATGAACGTATGATTTATGATATTCAAAAAATGAAAGAAATTGATGCTAAATGGAGAAAATGCAAAACACCTTTAAATAAACTTTATGACAAATGTATAAAAGATAATTATGATAAATTTATTTATATCATTCCATATTCTAAACAGGAATGGTTTAAATTAAAAAAAGATGAACAACATTTATCCAAATTTAAAAACAGGAAAGATAGAAATGAAGGTATACAATATTGTTTAAACAGACAAAAAGAATTAAGATATTATCAAACTAAAATTTAAAAAGGAGATTAATTAAAATCTCCTTTTTTTAATTTGTTATATGTTCACATTTTGAATAATTTTTTAATATTTCTTGATTATTGAATTCTATACCTATTATATTAAGAGATAATAAAAATGTATAACCTTGTATATTATTTCTTATAATATCTGCTAATGTTACTGTTGCAGTTATTCTGTCTGCCTAAAATTTAAAAGTAGCTGTTGACGTAATAGGATATAAGGAATCTGTTGATAATTTATATTTTTGAGAACTATAATCATATATATATGTTAACTGTATTTTACAATATACAGTTGATATTATACTTGCAGGAATTTCTACCTATGTACTAGTAACTATACTTAATTCAGGTTCGCATATTAAATTTACAATTATAGTATCATTTGAATCATCTGATACGGATATTTGTTCAATATCAGTTAATAATTGTTTATCTGTATTTTTATAATTATAATTGTCAAAATCATCAAATTCATTATAAATCTGATTTATAACATTTGAACATACTTCATATGTGTTTGAATCAGTAATAAAACAATTATAAGTATTATTATATCCGTTTTCTACAAAAAAATTATCCATTTTTAATAATGATTGATCTATAGCACCAACACCATTATTAAATTTAAATATAGAAAAATCTTTTATAGTATTTTCTCCATTAAATATATAAATAATAGGGAAATTCTAATAATTTGTATAAGTTTTTGATATTGTTTGATTTATTGTAGTTGGAAAATCTTCTTCATTTATTACTTGATATTTTTCATATTCTTCACCAGATGTTATATCATGTTTAGATATTAAAATATTTGCAGAATCTATGGGATTACCAACAACTGAATTATTAACAGGTTTATTTATATAAATTTCTTCCATATATAATGGAGGATTTCCAGAATCTAATTGGAACCATTCACCAGAATAAATATTATTACCCGTTCTTGATGTATATGCAGTTCTTAAATTATTATCATTTTTTAATTGTATATTTATAAATGATTTATAATAATATTTAATCATATTATATTTAGCATTTCTAATAAATAATGTAATATTTCCTCCATTTTGTTTTAATTCTAATATTACTTCATTAGAATTATTATATGAAATTGTTATACGCCCTGTTCTGACATCATTTGTAGTATTTACAGGAATATCTGAAAGTGTTACTTTATAAAATTTTGTTTCTGTATTACTGAAAGGATTAATATTAACATCACAATCTGATAAAAAACCTTCTTTACTTTTAATATTAAATTTATTCATATCTAAATCTAATAAAGTACCAACATCAGTATTAGATGTTTTTTCTAAAACACCTAATGCTAATGCTGTTGTAAAAGTGGTTGTTGTACCGTTAATTGTTTTATATAAAGTATTAAACTATTCTTTTGTATTAATAGAAAATGCCATATAAATTATAAATATAAATTTGTTTTTTATATTTATAATAATTTTTTATAATTAATTCTATTTATTAATTCTTCATAATTATCTTCTATTAAATACCAACAATGTTTAGCATCATAATCAAACCATACAGCAAATCCTTTTATCATATCTTCAGAATTGTCTGAACCCAATATATATTCTATATCGCCAATAGCTAAAATTTTATCAATATCAAGAAGTACATTTTGATATAAATTTAATTGTATAGAAGATATATCAATTCCTAATTGTTCTTTGATATAAGATTTAATATCATTATCATTTTGTATTTCTGATAACGATATATTTTTAGAATTTAACATCAATTCTAACGCTTTTAACTCTGTATTAATTTTCTTAACTTTTATAAAATTCATAATAATTTAATTTTATATTTTTATAATTATAATGACCTTTTTAAAAAAGTTTTAATTAAATGTAAAATAAAAACTTTACATTTTAAATAAATATATAAAATAAAATTATTTTATATATGAAATATTTAAAAAAATTTAATCAACATAGTGATTATAATACTTATATAACTGGATAGGATAAAATTCTCCCTAATGTGAGTTATTGTGCAAATGAAAATGAAGTTCATTTAAATATTGTTGAAAAACGTATTGTAGCTACATTTAATATAACAAATACAAGTAGCGCCACAATTATAATGAATTCATCTGCAACATCTCAATTCAGTAAAATTGAGATTGATGGTGTAGTTCAACCAAGTGTTGTCAGTTCATATACCTTTGATACAACAGGTGAGCATGTGGTTAAGTATACACTTGTTAACCCAATTACTATTGGCGAATTTACTTTCAGTAATTGTAGTAGTCTTACAAGTGTTACAATACCTGATAGAGTTACAAGTATTGGCAACTATGCTTTTAATAGTTGTACTGGTCTTACAAGTGTTACAATACCTGATAGAGTTACAAGTATTGGCAACTAGGCTTTTAATAGTTGTACTGGTCTTACAAGTGTTACGATAGGTAATGGTGTAACTGAAATTGGAGCATATGCTTTCAATGGATGTACAAATTTTAAAAATCTTAATAGTAATGTTGATGGTTATTATATATTACCAGATAATATAACCATTATTGGTGCTGGTGTTTTTAAAGGTTGTAAAAGTCTTATAAATATTACAATGTCAAACAATATTACAATTATCGGAGATTATACTTTTCAAAATTGTACAAATCTTAAAAGCATTAACAGTAATATAGACGGACAATGTATATTACCAAATAATTTAACTAAAATAGGCATGCAATCTTTTAATCATTGTTATAAAATTAAAGAAGTAATAATGCCAAATACTGTAACTAATATAAGTACTGGTGCTTTCAGTAGTTGTACAAATCTTGAAAGAATAACTTTGTCAAATAACATTACATCTTTAGCTTCAGAAATATTTAATAGCTGTGTAAAACTTGAAAGCATAACAATACCAAATCGTGTCACTAATATTAATAGTTATGCTTTCAGAGATTGTACAAGTCTTACAAGTATAACAATACCTTTTAGAGTAACTTCTATTGGAGCAAGTGCTTTCAATAGTTGTACAGGTCTTACAAACGTGACAATTGGTTCCGGTATCACTTCTATTGGTTCTACTTGTTTTTATAATTGTACTTCTCTTATAAGTGTTACAATACGAAATACCACACCTCCAAGTCTTGTTTCTACGCCGTTTACAAATAATGCAAGTGGAAGAAAATTCTATGTACCTGCTTCATCTGTTGAAACATATAAGGCTGCAAGTGGTTGGTCAAATTATTCTGCTGACATTGAAGCAATTCCTACAACTTGATAAAACGTTTAATTATTGAATTATTAAACGTTTATATTTTTAAAATAAAAAATATTTAAAATTATTATGAACTATATCAAAAAATTTAATCAACACAGTGAATATAATGCTTATATAACAAGTTAGGATAAAATTCTTCCTAATTTAAGTTATTGTGTATAGGAAGATGAACTACATTTCACTCCTTGGACTGAAACAAAATTAGTATGTAAATACAACATAACTGATATAACATCAGCAACAACATTAAGGACTGAATATGAACAAAATATGTTCAAATCAATGGAGATAGATGGAGTATTGCTTGATAGTTTGGTTACTTCATATCAGTTTAGCACAACAGGTGAGCATACAGTTAAATATGAGTTGTATGACGAAACCAAAGTAGGTAATAATACTCCCTTATTTATGGGCATCAGTTCATTAACGAATGTATCTATACCTAATAGTGTTACTACTATTAGTGGTAGTGCTTTCCAAGGTTGTAGTGGTCTTACAAACATTACAATTCCTAATGGTGTAATTAATATTTATAATTGGGCTTTCTATGGTTGTAGTGGTCTTATAAGCATTACCATATCTAATAGTGTAACTACTATTGGTGATTAGACTTTCCGTAATTGTACAAGTCTTACCAACGTAGTTATACCTGATAGTGTTACTTCTATTGGTAGTAGTGCTTTCCGTGATTGTAGTGGTCTTACCAACGTAGTTATACCTAATAGTGTTACTACTATTGGTGAATATGCTTTCCAAAATTGTAGTAGTCTTACAAGTGTTACAATAGGTAATAGTGTAACTACTATTGGTGATGGTGCTTTTCTTGGTTGTAGTACTCTTACAAATATAGTAATACCTAATAGTGTTACTACTATTGGTGAATATGCTTTCCAAAATTGTAGTAGTCTTACAAGTGCGACAATTGGTAATAGTGTAACTACTATTGGTCAATATGCTTTCTATCAATGTAGTGGTTTTACAAGCATTACTATACCTGATAGTGTAACTACTATTAGTGACCGTGCTTTTGGTAATTGTACAAGTCTTACAAGTGTGACAATAGGTAATAGTGTAACTACTATCAAGTATAGTGCTTTCTATGGTTGTAGTGGTCTTACTAGCATAACAATACCAAATAGTGTAACTACTATAGGTAATTATGTTTTCGGTAGTTGTAGTGGTCTTACTAGCGTTACAATACAAGCAACAACACCACCTACATCAGGTAATAATGTATTTGACGACACAAACAATTGTCCTATATATGTTCCGTCAGCAAGTGTAGAAGCATATAAGGCAGCAACTAATTGGAGTACTTATGCAAGCAGAATACAAGCAATACCGTGAGTATAATGAATTAAATAAACGTTCAATAATTATAAAAAGATGTACCAAGTAGAAGTACAGGATATGATACTTGGATGGGAACAGGTAATTACTACTTAGGTAAATATAATTGGACTAAAGTAGAGCAATAATTTATTATCATTATAAAAAATAAAATGGAGATTATTTTTAAATAATCTCCATTCTTTTTAGAACAAATCTGCGGGCATTGGACCGTCACCGCCACTTTCTTTTCCTGGGAAAGAAGTATTGTCAATTGTAGAATCAAGAATATTATTCATAACAATTGCCTTTGTTCTAGGTGCGTTGTAAATTTTTTTCATAATTTTGTTTTTTAATTTTTAATTTTTAACTTTAACTCTCAATTAAAATGTTTAAAAGTTATAAACAATTTTAATAAAAAGTCTATATATTTATAAAGTATTTTTTAAATTTTAATAAATTTTAGCAATAAATTTTATTTATTGACTGCATTTATTTCAGAAATGCTATTTGGAATTAATGTTTGTTCACCAATAAATTCATATAATGTAAAGCTATCACAATATGACATTGCAGAACGTAAATAGCTAATCATATTTTCTGACCAGTTACTTAATGTATATTCAATTGGTAAATATTTTGTAATTCCTTCTGCTGTTTTTGTTTTTTCTCCCGATATTGAAATTTGTCCATCTTTAGAAGCCATACCGAAAAATTTTACAGTACATTCTCCTAAATATAGTTCTTTGTTTAAAGTTGAACAATCATTTTCATATAAATTATTCATAAATTCAATAGCTCGTTCTTCTTGTGAAGTCCAAAGAGGTACATATTTTCTATAATATCCTGTATTCTTTTTTTCTTCTAATTCTAATAATTTTTTCTTTATTCCATCTTCATTATAATATCCAAATACTCCTCCATTTTCTATTCTAAATGACTTAAAATCATTTATATCAAATTTATTATTATTAAGATCATATTTTTCACCTGCAGATTCAATACATTGTGCAAACAAACTACCAATCATTACATAATCTGCGCCTAATGCCAATGCTTTAATTACATGATCATAATTACGAATACCACCATCGGCTATAATTTTTGGACAATCTTTTTTGAAATATTTTTTAGTAATTTGATAGCATTTATCAATTAATGAAGCTTGAGGATAATGACAAGATGTATTACTGGTTGTTATACAACCTGAACCACCGCCTATACCGACTCTGATATAATCAATAATTTTATAATTATTTTGTTCATTAAATTTGCATAACCATTCATATGTATCAGGATTGGCAATATTGCCTGTCATAATAATTAATTCATAATTATTCTCTATACTTAACTTTTTTGCATTTAAACATATATCATATAAATATGACATATGACCATTTGCAATATCTACACAAATTTTATATGTTTTATTTTGTATTAATTCTTTATAAGAATCAATAAATATAGATTTGAATTCATTTAATGATAATGCTGCCCATATATTATTATTCATTAAATTTTTCCTAATAGATAAATTTATATTTCTGGGAATAATAGCATTTATTTTATTAGATTCAAATAACTTATAATTTTTATCTGACACTACAGATGTCATAGGAGCAGTGAATATAGGTAAATATTGATTATCACAAAATGGGTTACATTCACTTCTAGACTTAACTCGGGATATTTTTTCTGGAACAAGAGTTAAATCATTATACGCATATCCTTTTTCTTTTAAAATCATAAAATATTATTTTTTATTTATATTAATTTTTACCAATTATCTATATTAGTTATATCAAAAATATATTCATTTGTTTTAACTATTACAGTATTACCAATACCGCCGGTTGATATAAAATTAATTATTAGAGGTTCTTTATATTCATGATAAATTTCCATAAATCTATAAAATTCTACTTTATCAAATTTTACACCAAATTTACAATGGTTATCATATGACAATAATAATTTATCATCTAATACAAAATTTTTTGTTTTATCATTTAATTCTTCTGTTATATTACATGCTAAACATTTGACAAATTTGAAAAATGGTAATTTATCTTCATAATTATAATTAATTTTATATTCTAAAATTATTCCTCCTTCAATTGTTCCATATTTTTGTTTTTTATCAACAATATCATATAAATGATTTTTATGTTCCTGTATAAAATCACAATATTGCTTGAATTGTTCAGGTGTTAATGTGAACATTGTTTTATATTGTTCATTATATATTTTCTCATATAATGGATTAATATAATTATTTAATGTATCTGTATTAATATAATTGTATTTGTGTTTATATTTTTGATTATAATTTTTAATAATACTTGTATTTTCATTAATATATAATAATGTCTTATCATTAATATTTAAATCTTCTTTTATTTCATCTAAATAATTTAAATCATATTCATGAACCAACATAGTATCATTAAATATATTATCAAAAAAATTACCTGCTGTTCTTGTGTTATCTATTGTTAATATAGCCATAATAATTTATTCATTAAATTTACCAATAATTTATATCATTAAAAATAAAATAGTCTTATTTAAAATTAATTATTTTATTTTATTTTTATAAATATAAAAAGTAAATTTTTAAAAATGCTTTTAAATAATTTAGATCAAAATTTTGTTATCGCATTAGATTATAATTGGTTTTATCCAGACGTCACTCAGAAATGGATGCCGATACTTGAACGATTATGGTTACCATATGTAACACTTGAAGATTTTTTCAATTCTCAAATAACATCAATAAATTTTCCTGGATTCAGTTCATCAAATATGCAACAACAAGGAAGATTATATAAAATCCAAAAAAGGCCAGCTGTTCAAGAAGATATGGTTATTGATAAAACTTTAACATTAACAGTTAAAGCTACAGAATCATATATCAGTTATTTTGTAGCAAGACATCAATATCAATTATTCTTAAGATTAGGTCAACTGACACCATTATATATGCCAAATATAACTGTTGCATTATTAGATGACGGTGGATTTGAAACTGTATCAT
>Ga0247611_10011650_pt1 | contig 10104 bp, 9 predicted proteins | sample 177DNAGHGhighgp2_FD_192422 | JGI IMG/M metagenome (GOLD analysis project Ga0247611, IMG submission 192422) | Sheep rumen microbial communities from Palmerston North, Manawatu-Wanganui, New Zealand - 1770 DNA GHGhigh gp2 | ecosystem: Host-associated > Mammals > Digestive system > Stomach > Rumen ... | reverse complement strand
TTACCAATGGCATTGACAGTCCGCAGCGTACCGACGCCCAGTCCGGCCACCGCATCTATGGGCTCGACGGCCAGCGTCGTCCGGCAGTCCGTCCGGGACTCAACATCATCGACGGTCAGAAGCGGCTCGTCAAGCGTCCGTAGTCATGGACTCCCCCAAATAGAGACACCAGCAGTTGCGCCAATTGCACCTGCGGGTGTCTATTTCCATAATTCTTTCTATATCTTTATAGTGCTTTTCCTTCAAATTATGTAATTTTTTTGTTAGTAACAAACTTCTTACTAATTTTTTAATTACTTTTATAGAATCAATGACCGCCGAGCCCCCTGCGCCTATAATATTATTCCCAGACCACCAAGTTGCGAGGTAGAGTAATCTTCTTGGCCTCGCCACGTTCACCTGTTATGAAATAGTTTTTGGCAAGGTGCTCATCAAATTCTTTCACGAAGGCAGAGCGGATGCGAGTACACTTCTCGTTGATTGAGTTCAGTAGCGGGTTCGTCACATTCTCAATGCTTTGTATCGCTCTGTCCGTGAGTCCAGAAGGCCTTATCTCAGAATATATCTTTGTTAGCTCTTTCCTATAATCAGGCAGGTTCTTAAAAGGGATGCCTTCAGGGTGTTTAAGGAACAAGATATATACAGACCTAGTCAGAGGTTCTAAGGGTATCTCTTTGTGTTCTTCGCCAAGGTATATCCGATAGTTCCTGCTGACAGTTAATCTAAGAAGAGGCTGGTCAGTATGTATGAGAGAGGTTATCTCCTTTTCACTCAAACCACAGTCCTTCAGTTTCTGTACCATGTCCTTCAGATCTTGTACAAGAGCATTGCAAAGACCATTCTTTTCGTTATCATTTGTGTTTTTCATAGTAGGTTAGTTTTGTTGGTTGTTATCTTTAATCCTCAGTTCTATTTCGCATCTCACCCCTCAGTAAAAACCTGCTTCTTGATGAGTCGAAGCAGGTATTCTACTGCCTTGGGAGCCTTCTCGCGAGTCGTCTTTAGTTTTTGGGCAAACTCATCCTCTTTAATGTCCGAGTTGAAGTCATCCACCAACTCACGAGGGTCATTTGTTGTCTTCACCAGTGCCAGTCCCTTTCTCTTCATCAGAAAGCGAAGCGACAGGATACCCTTATCGTATTTCGGCCTTGCATTTATCAGTTCCTTCATCAAGTTCAGTCCCGGGTCGCCGATATGCGTCTCGTTGAGCATGGCTATCATGTAGAGCACCTTGCAGTCTGGCGTTGACATGTCAAAGACATCACCCATCAGCACATTCACAGCATCAGCCTCATCGTAGCGTTCGAGTTTTGCCAGACAACGAGACTTCACATAGAGCGCCTCCTGACACTGATGCTGAGCCAGCACACTATCAGCATACGCCAAAGCCTGCTCATATTTCTCTGCATAGAGGCTCAGCAGAGCCACAAGGAACTTGGGCGCCCAGTGGTCTGCGGCTTTCAGCTCTTCAGGAACCTCACCCACGCATCCGAACAAATCCTCGTCGCAGATAACGGTGTCGAGGAATCGCTTCGCCTGCTGCATCGCCTCCTTGATGTCACCATCAGCAGCCTTCTTCTGCACCAGCAACAGATATTGCTTGGCAGCCTCGTCGTAATCGTGGTGAGCCAGCAACTGATAGACGGCCTTGCCGCTCTCAATCTCGTTGCTAATGACCTGTTCGTCATTGTATCCGCTGGCGTAGGCCAATACCTCTCGACTGGTATGGGCATACTGCGGAATGATGGGACGGGAGAGGTAAAGACCACCCAACGAGCGCACACGACTCAGTGCCACGTAGAGCTGACCAGCTGCGAACATCCCCCTGCTCAGGTCAAGATAGAGTTTGTCGAACGTCATACCCTGACTTTTGTGTACAGTGATGGCCCAAGCCAGTCGAAGCGGATACTGCGTGAAGGTTCCCATTGGTTCCTTCTTCATCTTGCGAGTCTCTCGGTCGTACTCATAGCTATAAGACTCCCAAGAGCAGTTTGGCACCACGTAGGTTGCTCCACCGTCAGTAGTCACCTGTATCTCGTCCTTTGCAAGTTTGGTCACCGTCCCGATTGTACCGTTTGCCCAGCGACGCTGCTGGTCATTACGAGTGAACATCACCTGTGCGCCCACCTTTAGCTTCAGCGTCAAGTCCACAGGGAAACGCTTTTCCTCGAATTTACCCGTCACGGTTCCCTCGTAGGTGTACTCCTCTGCCTCAATCTCAGCCAGCCGTTGCTGGTTGATGGCGTCAGCTGTCTTGTTCAGCGAAGCCAGCGTAATTACGGCACCATCATCCTTATTAGGCATGCAGACGCGCTCGTTCAGGTGCATCAGAATCTCCGGAGTTGTCTTGTTCAGGCGAATGCACTCAAGGATTTTGAGGAAATCCTTATCCTCCTGACGGTACACTTTCTGAAACTCAATCTTCACCATTCGCATGCGCTTGATGACGTCTGCTTTGTAGAAGAAACAGTCATCGGCATGATATAGGTCGTGCATCAAGTCACTCTCTGCACCCTTCTTCAATACAGGTGGCAATTGGAACATGTCACCTACAAAGATGACCTGCTTACCACCGAAAGGTAGGGATGAACGCAGAGTCTTGCGCATTGTATAGTCGATGGCATCAATGATGTCGCAACGAACCATCGAGACCTCATCTATAATAATGGTGTCTGTATGGATCAGCGTCAGGATTCTCGCCTCGTTCATCTTGCCCATCGTGCCAGGTATGCAGACATCCATCGGTAGTCCGAAGAATGAATGGATGGTATCACCACCCGCAAGAATAGCTGCCACACCAGTTGGAGCCAGTGTGATAAACTGCTTATCCACCATCTTCTGCACATTGCGGAGGAATGTGGTTTTACCTGTTCCTGCACGTCCTGTGAGGAAGAAACTACTGTTCGTGTTGGCAATCAGGTCGTATGCCTGCAACTGCTGCTTGTTCTCTTGGTCAATCATGTTCTCCATAGTTATCGCTGTTCTAGTTTTGGAAGTATTTGGGTTAAACGTGTGTTGAAGTCCGGATCAAGGAAGCTCTTGTAGCATCCGTTGATCAGTTCAGAGGCCTGGGCACCAATCTGCTCTACAGGCACACAAGTGCGCTGCATCTTCATGACACCAGTCAGGTACTCTTTCACCATCTGCTCCGACTCCTGACGGATGAAGTCCTCGTTGCGGAACACTTTGTCGTAGTCGCGTTTCTGAATGAGTTCCATTTTCTGCCCGTTGAAGGCATACAGCTCGATGCTGTCGATGTAGGTCCAACTGTGGTATAGGCCCACCTTCTCTACGATAACGATCCGGTCGCAGAAGCGGATTCCCAGATAGTAGCGGTGTCCATTGCCGCTCTCGTATTGGCTACAGATGAACATCTTCTGACTGTCATCCCAAGTAGGGATATTCACACGCGGCATGCCGTATGTCGGCAGTATGCTGTCAAACAGACTCTTGTTGATTGCTTTGGTCAGTGTTGCCATAGTCTTTGGGTTTTAATGGTTGAACTTCTGGTTATTTGTTATCCTTGTTGCAAACAGCGGCCTCAAGCCAGCTGTTTGCGTTGCGTTTCTTCTACCATGCTCCTTGCGAAGCATGAAAGTTCCTGGTCGCTGACGTGTGTTCCCTGCAGCCTCAGCTGTCCCTCAAGGAAGCCCTTCAGCATCAGGATGCTCTGCTCCTTGGCAAAGTACTCATCGAACTTTCTCCAGTTGTCGCCGCCCCAGTACTTCTGGGCAATGAGCTGGGCTTTCTGTCCGTCCCATGCAAACAACTTAATGCCGTTCAGGAAGGTGTGGATATACCCCTGCCCCAGCTCGTAGTACACCACCAGACGGTTGGATAGCCTTACCGCCTTGTAGTACATGTTTCCTGCTACGCTGGTGTATCCGAGTGTCAAGAACACGTTCTTGGCAGCATTGTAGGTGAGTGACTCGCCCGAGAGGGCCGGAAGTGCCTTTGCGGCGATGGTCTGAAGTGCATTGTTTTTCATGTCTTTCAGGTTTTATGGTTAAACTTCTAGTTGTTAGTTTGCGATGCAAAGTTACATACAATCTGTGAGTTGTACAACGAATATCTCCAATTTAATGGTTCCAGGCCGTCAGGAACAATTACCTTCCTCCTGTGGTTTGTCTGAGCCTGACGCTTCTCCATGATACGCCTGAGAATACGGATCTGGACACTGGCCGGTTTTACCTGGTTGCTCGAACTCAAGTTGAGGGTTAACACGTCATTCGTTTCTGCAGTGATCATGGTTTTGCTGTTTGTAGTGTTAGTCTGGTAGTTCTTCATAGTCTCTGTTGATTTTAGTTGTCAGTATTAGTTTCTTTGGTGGCACCCGTCTCGACTTGGCATCAGAGACGAGCGCTTGTGGGCGAAGGCCGCAAAGTCAGAAGCACACAAGTTCTTCTTCGTAAGCCAACTCTTCGATGTACATGACCTCAGCAACAGCCTCCTGTTCAGCCTCGTAAGCCAGTTCCTCAAGGTACATGGCCTCAGCAATAGCTTCCTGCTCTGCCTCGTATGCCAGTTCCTCAAGGTACATGGCCTCAGCAATAGCTTCCTGCTCTGCCTCGTATGCCAGCTCCTCCAGCATAATCTGGTCGAGGATGGCATCCTGTTCAGCCTGACCTTCAAGGTCTGCCAGAAGCATCTGCTCCTCAAGAGCCTCCTGTTCTAACTGAGCCTCAAACTCTGCCATCTGCATAGCATTTGAGAGGTTATTCACTTGGGCTTGTGCCCCTGTCTGTGTGTTGGTCATCTGATTGTTCATGGTTGTTCAGATTTAGGTTTCCACCACTAAGCATTTGCAGCGTCAATCTCGAGGTGGTATCGATGATTGACGCTGCAAAGATAAGGCGATTTTTTGAATGGGAAAAGGATAATTCTCTTTTTAATCGTTCCATGCCTCAGGAACAATTCGCCAAGAACTCTATCTGCTCATAGAAAGGCTTTATTTGTACAATTCAGCCATTTTTACGACTCTTTCCCTAAACTGATCACGAACATTCTGAGGTGACACGATTTCGAGCCCATCACCCATCTGTAATATGCGCCCTATAAATTCGTTGTTTACCTCTACATACACAGTAAACTCCCCGTAGCAACCATCCTCATGCTCTTCAAAAGGAAGTACTGTTTCTTGGCTCTCATGGAGTTTCTTGGTCTCCATCAGCCTTTGTATATATAAGGTATGCGCGCGTATATGGATTTCTTCAGGAGAACTGTTCTCGTGGTGACTTACCCCAACTTTATTTTTGAAGAATGACACATAAAACCTCTCTGGAGCCTTAACAAACTCTCTCTTATAAACTTCTCTTGGTTTGTTGGCAATTCTGTCTAAAGCCAAATCCACCCCTTCTTTAGGCTCCGGCTCTTCTGCATATCCGAATAAATGCCATCGACCATTATATTCTTTCAAATAGTGGGGGTGGAAAACGAGAGTCACCATTTCTTCATCATAAGGCTTATAGTCGATAGAAAGAACTTGCTGGTTTTTAATAGACTCATATAGCATCGGAAGATACTCAATATTAGTCTGATGCCTGTCTATGCTCGAACTAATGACCTGCTCGCCTTTCTTCTTTTTTGCCTTGATAGACAGCAAATCCTGACAATCCGCAAAATAATAATCCAACCACGTACTAGGGAAAAAGCCTGCAGAATCCTGACAAAACTCCCAATAACGCCTTAGGTCTTTGATGACCCTTGCGTTTATCATCGCTTCAAGAGGGTTGTCGTTGTCGCCAATATATCGAAAGCTTTTATTTCGATTATTACCCTGTTCTTCAATACAGCCTTCGCCAACCTCATTGATGATGGCGTGATAAACATCACGGAAAGCCTTCCTCAATTCGCCATATTTGTCGTAATTAGATACATTGTAAGACAACTCTTTCGACGAAGAAAATCCTAGATGGCACGCCATAATATCTGCATAAGTAATCCATTGGCGATTCATAAGTTGCTTATAAATCACCCGTGCAAATAATGCATAATAGCTATCGCCATCAAAAATGTTACTGCGTGTCATTTATAAAAATTATTCATTTTTTTGAGTCGCTTTATTTCTTAGATAACCCTCTATTCTCTCATTTACTTCATGACAATAGTTTTTTGCGAGTTCAATACGGGCCTGTGGAATACCAGAGTTGTTGTGAGCCTTAATATTTCGCACCTCGTTAATGGTATAGAATTTCTCACGCCAATCATTCCAGGTTTTACCAAAAACTTGTCCAAACCAATGCCATTCACGTTTGAAGAATATTTCTGGCAAATCAGATGGGTCACTATAGTCAATAAGAGATGAGGACATATCTGGATATTTATTTATATTCTTTGTCATCTTATTTCTCATCGAGTCAAATCTTCCTTTTGCTGTGTATCTTGGATCTATGCCCACCTCATAACTGTCCGTATACTTTGTTTCAAGGTTTTCTATCATCTTGGTTTCATCTCCTTGATACATATCACCACAAAAGCATCTAATAAGATTCCTCATATTGCCCTCCGCTTTTGACCACTCATCACCAAAGGGTAAAACATATCGTTTGAGATTCATCCATTCAGTAAAATATCGAGAAATCGCAATTCGTATAGGTCCGTTGGGCTCGGTTAGGATTTGATCTGTATTTACTATACCATATCGCTCCAGCTCAGAGAGCTCTTCTTTTGGAATGTTTTCATCTGGCCCCCAAGTAGATAGGATTAGAGAACGTAGTAATTGCCATTTTTTCATATCACGCCAAACAGCCCAATTAAATTCATCATGTAATTCGTTAACTATTTTTTTGCTTAAGTTTAAATTATTCCCCTCAGAATTCTCACTAATATAATTAGACGATTCATTTTCAGCCCAATAAGCTCCGTTAAGTAAATTAAGTAAGCAAGGGTGATTACCTACATAATAATGAACTTCTTGAATATACTTCTCGGAGATAGTACAACCTATTTTATTAGCGATACTCTTCCAATATTCATTCATGTCTTCCTCGTTGAACGCCATGAGTTTGCAACCATTAATGAATATAGGAGCTAAAGTGGATACATCAGAATTCACTGCGCCTTGAACTTCTCTTTCAATTCTTTCAATCATCCTCCTAGATGCAATAACAGCCCTTAACCCATAATCAGCGCTACTAAACAATGTCCTTAAATTACCAACAGTTCCCTTTGTAGCAATTGTAGAAAAGTTATCGAATTCATCTATAAGAACTAATCCTAAAAAACCGGCAACTTTCATACTTTTTGCAACCGAGCAAACATACTCATAGTCTATAATGTTGTCATCAATGCCTTCAAATTCTAATTCTTCCTCAAAAGAAATATATTTTTGATTCGAACCAAACTTCTTTTTAAGTTCTTTTCGCAGTTCCTTTCCAATCATTCTCCACATTGATTTTGAGTCATCGCATTTATCCAAGGATATGTTGATAACTATTAAATCAAGATTATAATGGTTTTCAAGAACCATTCCTCTAAAAGCCTTCAATAAGGATGACTTACCTATTCTTGGCAGCCCTACAATATGATAGTTGCAAATTTTATTAGGATAGACAACATCACGATGCATTTCTGCCAACACAGATTTACGACCTACGAAATATTCCCCTATAGCTTCTTCAGTTGGTGAAGCAAAAGGATTTCCTATAAATGTCTGATTTTGGCCATTTGTTAATTGTTCAGTATCCATTTTACAAATAATTTAACATTAATTGAATAACCTTCATCTTGTTTTGAAATAACTCTACGAGCATATAAATTGTCTAGTACACTTTTCAACTTATCTTGGGAGAAATCAACATTTAAATCCTCTATGTTCACGTGACCTCCTGCACGAGTGCGTTCTGCTATCGCCTTAAGTACTCTTATGTTATCTGCTTCATTAAAATCAGATCCGTCGGCCTCTTTAGTAAGACACTCAAATGTTGATGGTTCAAGTCGATGCGTTCCCGTACAAAGGTGTTCAGCAACTGTTTCTATTTCTTCTTTACCAACAACATTAGTATTCTTTTCAAAGTTCAAAAAATCAACGAGTTTAGCACAGAATATCTGAGTAAAGAAAGCACTTCCCGAAGTGTAATCGTAAATGAGCTCTTCACTGTGATTGTGAAATTTGACACTTTCTATCGGATTCTTAATTAGCTGAAGGGCCTCTTCTTTGTTGAGGTACGAAAGAGGTTCTTTACTAAACTTATTGAAATAGTTAGATGCATAACTTTCGTTCATAAAATGTGGAAATGTATCTTGAGCTGCAACTATAGCTTGTAGATTAATACCTGGTGTCTCAATAAGCGCAATCCATCTTCGCATAAAATCATCCTTAACCCTTCCTTCTTTAATTAATTGATATAGGTATGTAAACTCGTCAATAAATATAACGAAGTGAGAATTTTTAAGATTATCTATAGTATTAAGATATTCAATAAAATCCCCTAACGCGATGAAAGCATCAGGCTCTTCACTAAAGAACTTTGAAACTACTGGTTTGTTTAGTGTTCCAACTCCATGATTACGGATGCCTGGTAATAAATATTTTGCAATTGATTCAAGTATCCATTTCACGGGATTTAATTCATCTGCAGGCAGTCCTTGCAAACTAAACTTGCCACAAATGATAGAATTAGACTCGTCAGATTCCAATCTCCCTTTAATTTGATTAAGCAATGAACTTTTCCCGGAGCGTTTCTGACCATATATGGCAATCTGGTTCTTAGTACCCGTCAATATAGCTTCTTGGATATTCCTGATGATATTGTTTCTACCATAAAACATCGTATCACCTGGCTCCAATTCTTCACCTCCGGCACATTGCCTAAATCTATTCTCAATTTCAGTAAATGATCTGATTTCGAGATTTATAGTTTTATAAATATTGCAGATCTTTGAAATTCGTTGATCGGTGGCAATATAAATATCGTCATACTCAATCTCAAAATTTACTTCCGCAATCTTTTCTTCAACAGCAGTGTCACACAGATGCAGTTCAATGTTTATCAACCTTTCTTCACCAGCAGAGAGTCGTACATCAATGTTAATATCATTATCCTCTACTAAATCATCGCCAGTGACTTTTAAATTGCTAATATGAACACTACGAGCACTGTCACCAGAATTTCTTATTTCAACTTTTAACTCTGTAGAATTGGTGTCTTCCATTCCGACGGACTCCAAGATGTCAATACTAATTGTGGGATTTACCCTTTGTTCTATTTCTGCAAATTTGTCATGGATACTATTTTTCAACAATTTCAATGCAGGCAAAATAGTTTCATATCCAATTTCCGAAGGATGAGATGAAAGATTGGGAATGACGGCATCAATTTTTTGAATGATATTATTATACGCGTCAAGAATTACGTTATATTTTTGGCCCGTATTAAAGTCTGTTAAATAGGAGACAATCTTAACAGAATCGTTCTTAACAACATTCTTTTCATTATCAAGCAGTATCGTTGTTGTCTGAAGATACGAAATGAAAGACATGAAGTTAAAAGCCGGATTTGCAAAATATTGGGAGTATCTTTTTTTAACCTCATTCACAATAGTAGGGAATTCTTCAAAGGCATCTATATTCTTTCCAATCTTTTCATATTCACTGATAATTCGATTCTTTATGTCAGTATTTGACTCCGCAAGCAATGTTAATTCTAATGTATTATCAACTTCGTTTGAGAGTATATTTTTTAACAAGTCTTCGAATTTATAATGGTTGTCTCCTCTCATGTACATATCGTCTCTTCGCATGTACATATCAATTTCTGAAGCAGAATAATCGCCAAGTGTCATTAGATATAATCCAACTGTACGATCAAAACCATTTTCAATAGTTTTAATTCGATATGCTAATCGGAGTAAATATCTCACATCACTATACCTATTTTCGTCTCCTATAGCTAATAAATTCTTTGCGCGGTTTGTAAGAAACTTCGTTATATCATCTTTTGGATTATACTCTTTAGGATGGAAAGCAAGCTGAAGCTGTAACTACTCAGCACCCCTTACGACATGAGTAGTTGTTTTACTGTTGTACTACAGCAAGTATGGCTTTGAATTTGGAGTTTCCGTTCTTCATCGCAGTTTCTGCAATGGAGTGTAGCTTGGCAAAAT
>Ga0247611_10011648_pt1 | contig 10105 bp, 8 predicted proteins | sample 177DNAGHGhighgp2_FD_192422 | JGI IMG/M metagenome (GOLD analysis project Ga0247611, IMG submission 192422) | Sheep rumen microbial communities from Palmerston North, Manawatu-Wanganui, New Zealand - 1770 DNA GHGhigh gp2 | ecosystem: Host-associated > Mammals > Digestive system > Stomach > Rumen ... | reverse complement strand
AAGTAGAAGCAAATAATAATACTTATACATTTGATGATATTGAAATAACATCAGCATCAGATGCAAGTAGCAATGAGATAAATATTACAAACGCATTTAGTATTTCAACAGAAGATGGTCAATATGATGTATCAGATAATATCTATACTATTACTACTGCAGGTACATATGTATTATCTGGATTATTAAGTGAAGGACAAATAAGAGTTACTGCAACAGAAGATGATAATGTTAAATTAGTATTAAATAATTGTAAAATTACTAATTCTAATAAATCTCCAATCTATATTGATAGCGCAAGTAAAGTTATTATAAATACAGAAGATAGCTCTTATAATGAAATAATAGATAATAGATCTAGTCAAACATCATATCAAGAAGATACAGGTAATGCAGCAATATATTCATTAGTTGATTTAGGTGTAAGTGGTTATGGTTCTTTAGTTGTATATGGATACTATAATAATGGTATTGATACAAACGATGATTTAAGTATCAAAAACGTAACATTAAAAGTGGAAGCTTATAATAATTCATTAAAGGGAAATGATTCAGTTGAAATTGAATCAGGTGAAATTATTGCAGTATCTACAGCAGGAGATGCAATCAAAACATCATCATCTAATATTTCTAGTAAAGGAAATCAGCAAGGTAATGTTTTAATAAGTGGTGGTAATATAATGCTTTATGCTGCAGATAATGGAATTGATTCTTCATATGATGTAATAATTAATGAAGATTCTACAAATGATACATCATTATCAATTTATACAGCATCATATTCAAAATATACTAAAGTATTAGGACAATCTCTTTCTGGAATTAAAGCAGCTAATGTTGTTACAATTGATGAAGGTGAAATATCAATATCTACTAAAGCCGATGGATTACATGCAAATAGAGGTGACGCTTTAGAAAATGGCAGTACAGGTTTAGGAAATGTAGTAGTTAATGGTGGTACTTGTTATATAAAAGCAACAGATGATGGAATTCATGCAGACTATATTACAAAGATTACTGGTGGTACTATAGATATATTAACATCAGAAGAAGGTATTGAAGGATCACAAATAGAGGTTTCAGGCGGATATACGATGGTAAACGCAACAGATGATGGACTAAATGCTAATGGTAAATATTTACAAGGTTTAATAACTGTATCTGGTGGTGTTTTAGATGTTACAGTATCTTCTGGTGATACAGATGGAATAGATGTAAATGGAAGCTATAAACAAATCGCTGGTTTAGTAATATCAAGAAATCCTAATAGTGATAATTCAGGCAATATGGCTGCAATAGATGCTGATTCATCAATTTCAGTAACAGGTGGTACATTTATATCTGTTGGTTCAACTGCAAATACTCCAACAGGAACAAATGTTGTAATATTTGGTCAAGCAAGCCAAGGATTTGGTGGTTTTGGTGGAAGAGGCGGAAGCTCAACTACAAACTCAAAATCATTTACTAGTGGTACATATAGTGTGTTAGATAGTAATGGTAATGAAATGGCCTCATTTGAATTAGATAAAACTTATAATGGAATGTGGATTGCATCATCAAACTTTCAAACAAATGAAACTTACACAATTTCAAATGGTCAAACAACTTATACTTGGCAACAAACAAGTAGCAAAGTAACAGTAAGTTAAAAATAAAAACTAATTTTCTCTTTATCTATTATGGGGCACATAGTGCCCCTATAATTTTTAAAATTGATATTAAAAATTAATTGACTATCATAATACTTATGATAAAATAAATATGTGTTTTAAGGAGTATTTATGAAAAAGTTATTATTATTAAATGCAAATTTAAATTTAGAAAATTCTAGAACATATTATTTAACTAAAAAGGTAATTGAAAAATACGAGCTTGATAAACAATATGAAATAAAAGAATTAAATCTTTATGATTTAAATTTACCTTATTTAAATGAAGAATTATTAAACAGAAGAAGTGAATTAATTCTACAAAGAAAATTTGATGTAGAAGAATTTAATCTTGCAAAAGAAGTAAGAGATGCTGATTTCATTTTAGTATCTGCACCTATGTTTGATATGTCATATCCTGCAGTATTAAAAGTATTTATTGAAAATGTATCTATTTCTAACTTATTATTTACATATGATGGCAATGAAATAAAAGGATTATGTAAAGCATCTAAGTTATTATATGTTACAACACGTGGTTGGAATATTAAGAATCGTGATGACTTAGGATATAAGAACATGGTTCAGGTTGCAAATATGTGGGGTATTAAGGATACTAAGCTTATAGGTGTATCTAAAACTGACCTTGCAAAGCGTCCATTCCGTGATATAGATGATTTTGTATCTAAGCTTGGTTCTTTAGATGAAGAATAATAAATAAACCGCATTTGCGGTTTTTATTTTTATATTTAAATTAATTAATATTTATTTTATAATAAAGTAGATTTATTAATTAAATGGGGAGTTATATTATGCAAGATTTAAATTATACTAAATTACCTTATTATCAGTATTTTACAGATAATTCATGTGATATTAATAATAAAGGTACTGCAAGATTTAAAATAGAATACATAGATGTTCCTTATAGCTATAAAGGAATTTTAAATCATGCAGATTATGAAATTCATTATGAAAAGGAAAGAAATGTAATTCAAATTAATTTTGAAGGCTCAAAAGAAGGAGTAGATTGGATTACTAATTTTATATTCTTACCAAAATATTATGATACATTTGTATTCAATAATAAAAAAATAACTCTAAGAGTTCATACTGGTTGGGCATTTATGTATAAAGCTATTAAACATCAGGTAAGGGATAAAGTTAAAGAATTAAAAGATTTATATCCGCATTCTAATATTGAAATTGTAGGATGGTCATTAGGCTCAGGTCAAGCAATGCTTTGTGCACAAGATCTTTACTATAATTTAGGTGTTAAATCATATTTATATACTTTTGGTTCAGTAAATCCTTTTAAAACTAATATTTTTAATAGAGGTAAAATATTAAAGTATTTAAGAGGATGCTGCTATAACATTTATAATTTCTGTGATAGAAGTGATATTGTTACATATGCAGTTCCAAGAATATTTGGTTTTGTTAAATTAAGAAGAGTCAATCTTAAAGGAAGATTTAAATTTTTTGGATTATTTAGACCATTTAAGTATCATTTAGAATATGATAGTGAATATAAATATGCTAAAATTTATAAAAAAGAATCTAAAATGTAAAAAGGCATTAATGTTGGTTATCCAACATTACATGCCTTTTACTTTAACACTAAATTTTTTAATTCCAACTATTTTATGCTCATTTAAATATCTTGAATATAACTTACTTAAAAGAAATAACATGATTTTTTCTTTAGGATCCCATATTCTTGCAACTCTTTTAGAAGCTAAAAGAAAATATCCATAAAAATTCTCGTTACTTTCCATTCTTAATAAGTATGAAGATTGAATACCTAAATCATCAAATATATAATATAATTCTTCACTGACGTTTTTAGTATCATTTTTATAATCTATTATTAATTCGTCATTAGTAAATTTATCATCTATATTTTTGATTTTACCTAAAACATCAGTAGTAGTAGAATCATATACCTTAAAGTCTTTATCGATATATAATAGATATTCTACATTAATATCATCTCTTACGTAATTAAATACATACGGAATATCATCACCAGATACTGAATATAATACTTTTGATTCAAACATTTGGAATAGCTTTTTAACTTTAACATCAAATGTTTCTTTATATAATGGATTTATTACAATATCTTTATGCTTTTCATATACCCATATTATAAAACAGTTTCTACCTTTGATTTTACCTCTATATAATGTTTTTAATACTTTATCTTCTATTTCTTCAAATGTTGATGCGTCATTAGGGTATGTTGCAACACCAGCTGTCGCAGTAACATAAGGAGAATATATACCACAATGTACATTTTTTCTTAAAACCTTACCATTGTGCATCAATTCTTGGAATGTTGTATGAATATCATTATAATTAATTAAATCATAAATTATTATTCCAAATTTTTCACCATCAAGTCTTGCAACTAAACCTTTATCATGGAAAAAGATAGAAAGATTTTTAGAAATATCATTTATAACTTTGGTTGCAATATCATCACCATAAGATTCAATTATAGATTTAAAACTATCTATTTCTAGATATGACATTGCAAATTTTTTGTTATTAGCTATTTCATAATTGACAAGCTTTTTGAATGTGTTTTTATTAATTATTCCAGTCTGTTCATCTAAAGCTTCACTTATTTCATTCTTTAAAATGAAGTCTTTAAAAAAATCATGACTTAATAAATCATCTTTGGTATACATATATACCACCACCTTAATGTTAAATTAAATATGTAATCTCTTATGTAAATTATATAATTTCACAATTATATTTTCAAGAATCAATACAAATTATATAAAAAAGTTTAGATAAAATTTGAAAAAATTAAATTAAATGTATTTTATATTTTCATTCTATTTAAAAAAAATATGTTATTTGATATAATAATATCAAATTGATTTTAAGGTGATTAAAAGTGAAAAGAATGATATTAGTAGACGGAAACTCTTTAATGTATAGAGCTTTCTATGGAATGAATGTTAATAATCTTGTACCAAATAAAAATGGATTATATACAAATGCAATATATAATTTTGCAAGAATGATTAATCATTTAATAAAAAGTGATTATGATAATATTTTAGTTGCGTTTGATGCAGGTAAAAAGACAATAAGACATGATCTTATGCAAGATTATAAGGCAGGACGTTCTCCTATGCCTGATGAATTTAGAATGCAAATTGCATATATAAAAGAATTTTTAGATATTATGCATATAGCACAATATGAACAAAGCTTATATGAGGCTGATGATATTATTGGTACAATGTCACTTAAGGCTGAAAAGGAAGGATATCACTGTGATATTTATTCTTCAGATAAGGATTTATTACAACTTATAAGTGATAATACTACAGTACATTTAACTAAGAAGGGTATGACTGAACTTGAAGATTATACACCTTTAAGTTTTAAAGAAAAATATGAGATTTCATATAAGCAATTTATAGATCTTAAAGCTTTAATGGGGGATAAGAGTGATAATTTACCTGGAGTTTCTGGAATAGGCGAGAAAAAGGCAGTTAAATATTTATTACAATACAATGATTTAGATAATTTAATTGCACATGCAGATGAAATTAAAGGTAAGGATGGAGAAAATATCCGTAATGATAAGGATACTGCAAAGCTTTGCCAAAAGATGGCAACTATCATTAGGGATTTTGATATTAATATAACACTTGAAGACACAAAGAAAAAAGATGCTGATAAAGATAAGTTGATTGAATTCTATAAATCTTTAGAATTTAATTCTTTATTAAAGGATATTGAAACAGATAAACCTAAGGTATTAGATGTTTCATATAAGGTTTTAACAAATGATGAAGAATTATTGAATTCTTTAATTCCTAATTCATCATTAATATTTGAAACATATGAATATAATTATCATTCATCACCTTTACTTGCGATAGGAATAACTAATAGCTTAGGTTCATTCATTATTGAACCAGATGTAATTTGTAACAATAAAATAGTAAAAGATTTCTTAAGTCAAGATAATCATAAAAGTATATTTGATTATAAAAGAGCTTTTGTTGTATCAAAAAGATTTGGCTTTGAATTATCAAAAGTCGATTTTGATTTATTGCTTGCAACATATGTAATTAATTCTAATGTTGCAAAAGAAGAATTCAAATCAATTGCTGAATTCTATGATTATTCTAATTGTTATTATGATGAAGAAGTATATGGAAAGGGTGTAAAAAGACAAATCCCTGATAAAGCTTTATTATATACACATATAATTAGAAAAAGTAATGCTTTATATTTACTAAAAGATGAAGCATTAAAAAGATTAGAAGAAAAAAATCAATTATCACTACTTACAGACATTGAAATTCCATTATCTAGAGTATTAGGAAAAATGGAGTTTGAAGGTATGTCTATTGATAAAGAAGAATTATCAAGACAAGAACGTGATTTGAATGTTTCTATATCATTACTTGAAGAAAAAATATATGAAATTGCAGGAGAAAGATTTAATATTTCTTCTCCAAAGCAATTAGGTGAAATATTATTTGAGAAAATGGGATTACCTTATCCTAAGAAACAATCAAAGAGCTATTCTACTGATATAGATACTTTAAATAAAATAAAAGAAAGCTCACCTATTATTAATTATGTAATAGATTATAGAGCAAAAACTAAACTTTTATCTACATATGTATTAGGTATGAAAGATTATATATATCCTGATGGAAGAGTACATACTATATTCCAACAGGCTTTAACATCAACAGGAAGATTATCAAGTATTAATCCTAATCTTCAAAATATCCCAATTCGTACAGAAGAAGGACATTTAATAAGAAAGATGTTTGTACCAAATCATAGTGGAGATAAATTCTATTCTGCAGATTATTCACAAGTTGAATTAAGAGTATTAGCATCAATGGCTAATGTTTCACATTTAATTGATGCGTTTAATAACGGAATTGATATACATACTAAAACAGCATCTATGGTATTTAATAAGCCATTAGATATGGTAACAGCACTTGATAGAAGACGTGCAAAGGCTGTTAATTTCGGTATTGTTTATGGCATTAGTGCTTATGGACTTGCCGAGGACTTAGGAATTACTAATTCACTTGCATCACAATTCATTAGTGCATATTATGATGCATATCCTGAAATAAAAGAATATATGGATAAGGTTATTGAAGAATGTAAAGAAAAAGGATATGTTAAAACTCTATACAATAGAGTTAGATATATACCAGAAATTAATTCTAAAATATATATGCAACGTGAATTTGCGAAGCGTATGGCTATGAATGCCCCTATACAAGGTTCAGCTGCTGATATTATTAAAATTGCAATGATTAATGTTGATAAAGCATTAGAGGATAATGGATTAAAATCTAGAATCTTAGTACAAGTACATGATGAATTAGTACTTGAGGTTACTAAGGGTGAAGAAGAAATTGTTCAAAAAATCGTAAGGAAGAGTATGGAAGAGGCATGTAAGCTTAAAGTACCTCTTGAGGTTTCTGATTCATTTGGTGATAATTGGTGTGAGGTAAAATAATATGGATAATGTTATTTATAAAAGAAGAAGCATAAGAAAATTTGATTTAAATAAGAAGGTTTCTTATGAAATCTTAAAAGAATTATGTAAAGCTGCATCAAGCGCTCCTTCTGCAAAAAGACAACAAGATAAAGAATATATTATAATTGATGATCAAAAAATCATTGATGAGATTGCAAGTCTTCCTCATGGTACATTAGACCCTAAGGATTGTAAAAGCTTTATTGCAGTAGTAGGAAAAAATCCAAAGGGCTTAACAATTCCAGGTATGGAGATTATTGATTTAGCAATGGCTTCTGAAAATATTTTAATTCGAGCTACAGAATTAAATATTGGTACATGCTTTTTAGGTGTGTATCCGATAGAGGATAGAATGGATAAGCTTAATAAAATATTAAATGTTAGCAATGGAAATTTTATATTCGGTCTTATCGCAGTAGGATATCCTTTGGAATCTGATGCATTTAAGGAATGGGATAAATTTGATCCTAATACTGTAAGATATAATAGATAGAGGTTTTAATATGCCAGAACTTGCTGAAGTTGAAACGGTAAGAAGAACATTAGAAAAAGAAATTATAGGTGAGGTTATAACTGATGTTATAATTCGTTATCCTAAAATGATTGAATCTGATATAGATGATTTTAAGAATAGCATCATAAATCATAAGATATTAGAACTTAAAAGACGTGGTAAATTATTAATATTTATGCTATCAGATGATAAATGTTTATTATCTCATTTAAGAATGGAAGGTAAATATTTTTATGAACCTAACCTAAATTTAGATAATAAACATGTTCATGTAATCTTTAAGCTATCTAATGGATATAATTTAATGTATCAAGATGTAAGAAAATTTGGGCGAATGTGGATTAGAGATGAAAAAGATTTATATGAAACAAAACCTGTAACAGAAATTGGATATGATCCTATACTTGATAAAGAATATGATATTAATGCAATATATAAAAAGATAAAAAATAAAAAGCTTGAAATTAAATCAAGCTTATTAGATCAATCAATTATTGCTGGACTTGGAAATATTTATGTAGATGAGGTTTTATTTTCTGCAAGAATTAATCCTCATAAAGAATCATCTAAAATTAGTATTGATGAGGTTAGAAGAATAATAGATGAGTCTATTAGAATTTTAACTATGGCTATTAAATATAAAGGAACCACAATAAAAACATTCACTTCATCTCATGGAGTAATAGGTGAATATCAAAGGTTTTTACAAGTACATACAAAAACAATATGTCCTTGTTGCAATTCTAAACTTATTTGTGATAAAATAAAAGGGAGAACGACATATTATTGTTCTAAGTGTCAAGGAGAATAATGACATGAAACGAGTAATTGGTGTTACCGGTGGCATTGCATCAGGAAAAAGTAATGTGTGTAATGTTATTAAGGAATTAGGCTATCCGGTTTTAGATTGTGATAAAATCACTGCAGAATTATCTCAAAAAGATTTTCCTATTTATAAGGCAATCGTAAAGAATTTTGGTAGTGATTATTTACTTCCTGATGGAGAGCTTGATAAAAAGAAAATAGGAAAGTTAATTTTTAATAATGATGGAGCAAAGGTGAAATTAAATCAGATTTCCCATCCATTAATTAGAGAAGAACTTATTAAAAGAATTGGTGAATATAGTGATGGGCTTGTATTTATTGAGGTACCATTATTGTATGAAGCTAAATTTAATGATATTTGTGATAAGGTTATTTGTGTATTCCTTAAAAAGAAAAATCAAGTTGAACGCTTAATGGAGCGTGAAGGAATTGATGAAGATTACGCACTTGCAAAGATTCATTCACAAATGGATTTATATTTAAAAAAAGCTATGGCTGATTATGTAGTTGATTCAAAGGGTGATTTTGATGAAACTAGAAATCAGGTTATTGAAATAATAAATAGGATTAAAGAAGGAGTGTAGTTGTATGACAGAAGTAATTACAGCAGAAAGAGAAAAGAAATTAGTATTACAAACACATTATTACAAGACTAATTATGAAAACATTAAGAATATTTATCTTGAATTATTAGATGAATTAGGACATAATGTGGTTTCTATAAATGATGATTATCATGAAATTTATTCAGAAATTCCACATATGGAAGTAATTGCTAAAATTATTGAACAAAATCCTGAAGAAACTTCAATTGACTTTGAAATTCATGCAGAATTCGTTGTAGGATCAAAGGGCAAGGCAGAAAAATTCATTCAACAAGCATATGATAAGATTGAAAGCAAATACCAATTTAAGGGTGTAAGTCTTCATATCGATTTCTAAAAAAATGGAAAAATTTAATTCTAGCTCTAAATTTAGTGTATATTCTAGTTTTACATTATCAAATGATGACGTAAATATTATATTTTTACTTTATGCACCATTAATAGGATCAGATGCAGTTACTTTATATTGTAGTTTCCAATCCTTATTAGAGCGAAACAATTTAAAGAGTGAAAAGCTCACTCACCAAGATTTATTTGACCTATATTCACTTAAAGCTGAGTCTTTCTTAAAGGCTCGATATAAGCTTGAAGGTATAGGTCTTTTAATAACTTATTTGAATGAAGAAAAAGAGTGCATATATATTTTATGCCCACCACTTACTGCGAAGAATTTTATTAAGGATGCAACACTAGGATTATTCTTATATTCTAAGGTTAGTAAAGAAACTTTTGATTTTATTACAAACCATTTTAAAATTGAAAAGATTGAAAAAAATAATTATTCAAATGTGACTAAGACATTTGATGAAGTATTTACATTAAGACAGGTTAATCAAGAGACTTTTGAAAAATTCTCTTATTTACTTGGAAGAAAGCCAAATAAATCTATTAAGATATTAAATAATCCATTTAATTATGAAAAATTTTTATCTATGATTGAGGTTGGATTTTTAGAATATGG
>Ga0247611_10011647_pt1 | contig 10107 bp, 20 predicted proteins | sample 177DNAGHGhighgp2_FD_192422 | JGI IMG/M metagenome (GOLD analysis project Ga0247611, IMG submission 192422) | Sheep rumen microbial communities from Palmerston North, Manawatu-Wanganui, New Zealand - 1770 DNA GHGhigh gp2 | ecosystem: Host-associated > Mammals > Digestive system > Stomach > Rumen... | reverse complement strand
CCTTTCTTTTTTAAGTTTTAGAATGTAACCACTTCTATTGGTGAGTTTTTGGCGCACTCTTCGCGAGTTTTGAAGAACCTTGTGGTGGTATGTAAAAATTCATCGTTGATAACATCAAGTGTCATAGAACCAAGTCCGCGCTCTTCAATTTCAAGGGTTTTTTCATTTCTGCGCCAAGATAAAGCGCGTACTGCTTTATTACCGAAACTATCAGTACAACCTATCCACCTGCTTACGATAGGCTCTAATACGTCACGTTCATCGGCATAGGCGGCTTTTAATGAGTTTACACACGCTATGCAATCATCAATAGTTTCGTATATTTCCGGTAAACAACCACAATTAGCGTATTTATTCGTGCCGTCAGCACATGAAATGACATAACCAAAATCATGCGTTTTGAACATTTTTTGAGGTTCATGGCAACGGAAAAGCGTATTGCAATACACAACCAAGTGTGTAAATTTACATTGTACAACTCTGCCTTTAATGTTAGTGTAAAATACTTTACCTACTAAATCTTTTACGTTGATTTTACGAATTTCGTTTGCCATAATCTTATTATGTTTTGTTGGTTAATAATGTTATCTTTTGAATTACACTGCAAAGGTACAAATAATTTTTGATATAACCAAATTTTTTGGCAAAAAAATGCGAAAAATTTTTAATTTGCCGCTTTTTTCTACTCGAATTCGTGATGGTTAATCCAGATTGTTTTAGCGTACACGCTGTCAATGTACTTTCGGCAACTTTCTGCGAGTTCCGGCTCGGTTTTCATTGCTTCCAGCGTTTTTATAATGTAATCAACTTTCGCAGCAATCAATTCGCGTTCGGTTTGCTTTACCTTTTGCAATAATTCTTTAATCTCACAAGCCATAATATAATCTCCCTTCGTTTATAGGTTTATTTCCTTATAAAATGTTCGATCATTGAAGATACCAAAATGTAATGTGTTTTTGTTTGTTTGCACATATCTGCGTAAGGGTTCGGATAGTCCAAAGCAAGTTCTTTGTACAAGCCTGGAAGATTCTCCTTAATCAGTTTCACAAGCCGCTTGTAATTGCATTTTCTTGCGCCTTTCATAAGTTCGTCCCACTTGCGTTCCGATATGTCACAACATCTACACTCTAAATACATAATGATACTGCTATTAAAAATTGGTACTCAATCGAGGATATAGGGTTCAACACCTTTCTTGAACTCATCATCCCATTTCCATAGTTCGATGTTTTTAACTCCACTACATTGGTAACTCATATCTTGTGCTTTGCTTATGTCAGCAAAAATGGAGTTGATATTTTCCATTGTACGCACATATGTATTAACCGCTTTCTCATACTTTTTTATGTATTTATTGAGATTTTTTACTGCGTCTTCATATGTGGCAAGAACAACGCGGTTATGGTTAATTTTTGCGATAATGGCGTTTACGCTTTCTTCCGTGAAACAATTGTCTTTTGTACACATTGGTATTCCATTTCTTTCATTATGGTAGAATGTAATACACGTGAACAAGGTGTGACTACAATCGAATTTGTATGTAATTCCATTTGCGGAAAGTACAATACGAATACTTTTCTCATTCGAATAATCAGATGTTTCAACCTCAAAACTAACAATTTCACTACCGATGATGTTTGTTAGTTTGTTGGTGAATACCTTGTTAATTGGCTTACCAATAAAATCGCTTTTAATGGTTTTAGCCATGACAATAAGCACTTGCTCCAAAATATCGTTATACTTGCGCAAGTCTTTCACATAAGCCTTGAACTTGGCTTTATCTTCGCCGAATTTTTCTCTAAAAGTATTCATAGTTTTATTTATTTTTGAATTGTTTTAATACCTTTGTTTCGTATTTATTTTCTTCGATTGCTTTTTGCACTTGTTGCTCAAATTCCATTGTCTGCTTGAAAAATCCGGTTCTTTGGCAATCCCAAATACCGCTATTTTGCGCGATTATGTTTATTTGTCGAAGATGTTTTTTCAACTCCAATAAATCCTTTTTCCAAAGGTTATTTAATACCCATTGTGAGGTGCGCCTTGAAAATTCATAATTTTGTTTAGTTTGCTTTGCCATAATCTTATTTTTTAATTTCACGATGCAAAGTTACTACAATTTTTTCAATCTACCAAATAATTTAGTAAAAAAATACTAAAAACATATAAATTGCAAAGCCGATGTTGCAAATATATATCCTCTTTTGAGTATATTAGTGTAAATAAAAATGCTGGCGACTTTCCCAAGCAGCCAGCATTCCGGTTGTCAAACCTCTAAACCTAAACCTATTATGAATGAACAAAGAACTTTATCTTAATTCCGATTGTACATATTGCTTGAATGTGTCCCAATCAAACTCCATGCTGGTTTCCCCACATAAGGGGCGCATATACTTCATTTGATTGATTCCATATTTGTCTTTACCGAATACAAAGCCAGCCATGTAGTCCCAACCACCTTTGTATGCACATTCAATACAAAGTGCGGTATAAGGCTTGCTTGATGTATCGCAAGTGCGTTTGCCTACACATAGTTTAGCACGCAGTTTGTCGCCATACTTGTTAGTTTTTCCGGCAAGTATTTCGTTAGCAACACGCTCACATTCTTTTTCTAATTCCTCAACGGACAACTCTTTTTTGCCACGCTCATAGCGTTCAGCAATCTTGGCGCGTTGTTGTTCCGCCCACTTGGTAACGAACTCTGCTATTGCATCGCGTTGCTTTTCCGTTAATTCGCGTTTCTCCGGCTGGGTGAAAGTAGCCAAGCCTTGTGACCAGTGAACCTCATCTTGTTCCTCTATACGCAAGTCTTTATAGTTGCGCTGGGTGATTGTCATACTAAAATGGAATTGTCCTTGATTCCATTCGTTTTGACTTATACCCCAACTCATGTTGGTTACGCCCCAATTCATTGAAATGCCGTGTGAACTCTCATGGACACTATAACCGAAGTAAGGGTTAAGTGTGAATAAATTCATTCTACCATTGTAGCCATCTACTCGCCCATCACCGCAGCCGTAAATAGATAGACCAGTGCGGGCACCTAATTCTTCCAAATTGATAGCAGATAGAACTGCTTTAAACTCTTCGTAACTCATGGTGTTATTTCTTATAGAAAATGAAACCTAATGACATACACACATCTGCATAGTTGCATTTGCTAACTGGCTCATCATACAAGCCGCGATAGTCCAAGCATTTACGCTTGTCTTCTTTGCTCATTGATTCCAATGTTGGGTACCCCAAAATAATGCGTTTGGGCGCGCTGGGGTTTTCTTCCAACTCACTCTCCGTTGGTGTACCAAAGGCATAGCCGTTACCACAAAGAACATCGTACTCATGTTCCTTTTCATCACCGAACATTTTCTTGTCGGTTAATAGCATTTCGTCTTCAATAATCTTGTTTACCATAACTGATATTTGTTAAACTTGGTGCAAAGGTACTGCTTTTCCTTGATATAACCAAATATAAAACTAAAAAAATGTGTGTAAACTATATTTTGCCAACTCTAATTGACAATTTCTTGAAATGACATAATGTCCAGCGGACTATTCTTATCACCATACTGATACATACCCATGTGCGTGTATGTTCTTCCATTAGTGAACATATAAGGGTAGTCATAGCCGGTAATCGGGCAATTGTTCCGGCACAATAGACTGCTGGAAATTCGTTCCTTGTTGCGTAGCATGAAGAAGCCTTTGACTTCCCCATGCAATACGCGTTCAGCAATTTGCTCAAAGTTAAATGTCTTATCGAATTTAATCGGTTTCATGGTAATATACTCATTTGAAGATACACACTACAATTTACACTTGATTGTACATTCGACACCACTTTGTTGATAATCGTTGTACGAATACTTTTCGCCGCGTTCCAGCGTGCCCTCATCGTTGCACTTTTTAAGCGCGGTAATAACTTGCTGGAGAACATCACAAAAGTTGATGTGTTTCCAATTTTGAACTTGAATAGTAATTGTCATAGTGGTAACTAATTAAAAGTTTTCAACAATTTCGCCACAAGCCTTGTCGAACTCATCGTTCGCCCAGTTGCCGGTGGCATCCCAATACAAGGTGTCATGTTCGCTTGGCTCACCATGCGTCAGTTGCACACTTTGTTCCTTTGTCTCCCAATGCTCCATTGCAATGGCATGGGTAACCGGCTCACCTTCCAATGTAATGCCCAAGTCGGACACATTGACAACCTCTAAACCTTCGCCTTCCATTAAGGCAAATAACTCTTTTTCATTTACTCCCATAGTAGCGTATTTTTAGTTGTTAATAATTAAATTACCCATAGATAAGTTCGCCAAATAGCACGCACTGAATAAGATTGTAGCAAGTCCAGTAGTCATCGTTCCCCTTAACAATGTCTTGCACATATTCTTGTGCGTCCTCACACTCCAAACCTTTTTTTAGTTGTTCAAGGTTGAAATAGTAATCAACACTTCCGTCATCATTTATTTCATGTTCCAACTGCTCACCCCAACCTTGTACAACACCCTCTGCATAAACATCAGTAACGCAGATGTTAAAACCATGCAGCAAGCAATCGGCACACTTGTCTTCCAAACAATCACCCTCACGCTCATTTGCCGGAATTTGTTTGTAATAATCGCGCTTGTAAGCAATCGCGAAATCGTTTTCGCAATTAAGTCCCGATAAGATGTTTACTAAATCATCATGGGTGATTTCAGTTACTTGTAGTTTTGTTTTCATAATAATGTTTGTTTTAGTTGTTTTTGAAATACACTGCAAAGGTACTGCTTTTTTTTCATATATGCAAGTTTTTTCCATAAAAAATGTACAAAATGTGTATTTTGACAACTACACTTTACAATTTCCACTTTTTTGAACGAATTTCTTCTAAAAATTTGGTGGTTTCATTATTTTTTGTATTTTACACTATTATTCCTCGTCGCATAAAAAAAATGGGGTATCTCTACCCCATTAGTGTTTAGCCAGCATGCTCTATCCGGTATTTCAATGTCTCATACTCATCATCATCTAAATCTTCCCAGTAACGCATACCAAGTTCCGTTGCACACCGCTCAAAGTATTCAAACTCGCGTTCACTCATTTTGTCAGCAAAACGAATTTGCTCATCAGTCAGTCCGTTTTCAGCACCTATGTTTCGATATGCCCATAACCAACCAAGTTGTTTCTCATCGTAATCGCTACGCATAGACAAGTTGATGTTATCAACCAATTTTTGCATTTGCTCATCGGAAAATTCCTCTGCAATCATCGGTATCATCAAATCTTCATATTCTCCACGCGTAATGGTAATGGTACCATACTGCGACTTAAATTCCGTGTTGCCGGTATATAACTTTCTTTCCATAAAATGACTGCTATTTGTTTAACTTTCAATGTACAAAATCAAATCTAACTCACTACCAAAATTTTGGGCAACCAAATCGTCCAAAACATCTGGACACTCATCTATCGTTCGCAAAAGTCTGCCATAAAAACCTTGCGACAATGAAAGACTTTTAATAACATCTAAAATTTGTTCTGCGTTCATAAGGCTAATTGTTTTGCTTTTATAGGTTAATAATGTTGTTTTTGAAATACGCTGCAAAGGTACAACTTTTTTACAATATATGCAAATATATTTGCAAAAAAACACTAAATAATGTAATTTTGACAACTACATATTACAAAATAAAAAGGCACTCCGTTTATGTATCTCGGGGCTTTCATTATATATCGCAAACCGAATACACACAACATCGTGCCAGTATAAATTATTATGTATAAGTCAATTATTGTCAAATCTATATCCCACTAATAGGGCGGAGGTTTATTGCGTTCCATAGTTGCTACTTTTTAATTCTTCGTTAAACACACTATTGTAACACGATTGTGTTCCTTATTTTTCGTGTTCCGTTCTCAACGAATTCGTAATCTTCACCCTGCGCGTAGGTTTTTTTCTCCCATAACGCGTGTGTGCCATTACACTCGTCGTCGTCACTAACGACTACTAAATAGTCGCCCTTGTCTTCGCGAATCGCTTTATTAAGCAATTCCGCTAACTCTTTTACACTTACTGGTCTCATAAATCGTCAAAAAATTTTTTGGTTAATACAACAAATACGATTAACCCGATACAACCGAAAATAATCTTTGCCATAGTTGTTCCTTTCTATTTTTAATTTCGGTGCAAAGGTACAACTTTTTTTTGAAACCACCAAATAAAAAACAAAAAAAGTATAAAAAAAGTGAGGTTTGACAACCCCACTTTGCAATTTACCCTCTTTTGAGTATATTACACTATTAAGAGTACAGAGCAACAAGAAAGTCCAAAAATTCTTGTTTTTCTTTGTCTTGTGCTATCTCACCAACAAGAGCATGGATGTCCAGGAGTTCTGCAAATGCGTCAAACTCATCCGGCAGGCCAGTAATGAGATAGGTATCTACCCCATGAAAACGAACATGTTTACCAACCAAATGGTAATCTTTACCGCGCTCGATTTCTACTCGAACATCCCAGCCACGATTGTTTCCGTGCTCAGCCAAAGCAGCAACCGCTAACGGAGAATACTCCACCACGTGCTTGTCTTCGTTCCAATTGCCAATAGTTTGCATAAATGCAGTAATAGCAATGTCCGGCAAACTCAAAATCTTGTCTTGAATTTGCTCTTCCACACTTTTACCACTCTTTTCTTTGTTGTTCTCCAACTCACTTGCTACGATTGCTGCAAGAATCCATGCAGCCATTTCAATTCTCTCTCTCATAATAGTAAAAAGATTTTAATTGTTAATAATAATGTTGTTTCTACACTCTTTTGAGTATATTGTGGGCACTATCAAAAGTGCCCATTTGTTCTATATTCATTTTGACTATATACACGAACAATGTCCGGTTGCTCATTTTCCAACAAACCGCCAGTAGTGCGAGAAGATAAACAACTACCATTGTCGTCCCTCTCCGTGCTCTCAATGCTCCGTGCAAAAATCTCTGCCCATGTCTTATTGCCTTGCATGGGCAATCTCTCCGGTAATACCTGTGCTAGCACAACACGGGCATTTTTCTTGACATTTTGCGGTAGTAATAACGCACCCAATATGTTCCCATATCGTTCACGCATAAACTCCAAATCATCTTTGTAAAAGTCATCTTGATAGTAGGCAATTAAATCATCACCCTTAATCTCGTAGTGTAGATAGAAATTAAGTGCCCTCTTTAACTGCTCTAACTTTGGACTTTTAGCGGCACCAATAAACCGCAAACTACTACCGATAGCCGTTAAATGGCTTTTGCTTTCACAATGTCTTTTGACTGCCATAGTTGTACCCTTTCATTTAGTTGTTTTTGAATTACGATGCAAAGGTACAACTTTTTTTTCATATATGCAATACTTGTAGCAAACTTTTTTACTTTTTTTTACTTTTTGCTAACTACACTTTACAATTTATACTCATTTGAGTATATTAGTATAAAATAAAAGTGCGCGTATGGCGTACGCACACTCTTTTTGTTTATTAACGCTAATTAGTTAAACATGTAGTTAATTATAATGTTAGGCTGTAAGCCAATCTAACATTTCAAGCCAGTCGAACTCATTATCGTTCTCGATAAATTGTTCCTCAATTTCACCACTATGATAGTAGTAACTTAATTCTACATGGATGCCGTTTTCGTCATCCAACCAGATAGCACGGACATTTGCCGACACAACATCATCACTAACACAATTGTTAGCAACATTGGTGCAAGGCATGTCGCAGTTGCCTTCTTCAGGCATGTCGCAGTTGCCTTCTTCTTCGTCAAAAAATTGTACGCGATGGCCTGCCACATCATTAAGCAAGATAGTCCGGCAAAGTTCTTTTGCTAATTCTTGCACCTTGCGCTGGTTATTACGCTGCGCTTTAACAAACTCTCTTAATGTTTCTTTGTCCATAGTCTTTTTCCCTTTCATTTAATAGGTTAATGTTTTCGACTGCAAAATTACAACAAATAAATAACATGTGCAAATCTTTACTAATAAAAATGTAAAAAAACATATTTTTGTAAACTGCATTTTGCAAAACACTCAAACATATATAGTGTAAAAAAAAATGCGCGTACATACACACGCGTATATGTAATGTAATACCGACACCGGAAACCACTAACAACAAGAATAAACCGCGTTTTTTCACGTTCTGACGCACTCAAATACTAAAACTAATACTCTTTACCACCCAACAAAAAAAGCAGCCTTAAAAGCCGCTTTTTTAATTTATTTACTTTTGTTACTTAATCGGTAACTTGGAAAAAGTAATCTTTCGCCTCATCATTATCTTTGTAGTGCTCATAGAACTTGTCTCGTGCATCTTCATATAGTTTGCTATACAAATCACTTAATTCTATGTAACCGCGCCCACCATTTAAGCACCATGCCCATGCTTTCCAATTCAACGCGAGAACAAATTCGGTAAAATACTTGTAGTCGCTTAACCACTCATTTACTACACGATTGTATGTATCTTGCACACCAGCAATATCACTAACCCACTCTGCAATACTTAAATCGGAATAAAATGTAGTAATGCGCTGGTAACCGCATTCGCTTGCCTGACGCTCAAAACATCTTTCTTCACAAGCAGCATATAAGAATACATTTTTAACACCTTGCGAAACCGCAAAACTTTGTACTTTGTTCATATCTATTTTTTGTTTAGTAGTTGTATAATAGTGTAAACTCTTTTGAGTATATAAGGCAGGCGGTATATTGCAACCGCTCGCCCAACTCTGTAAATTTATGCAGTCTTGACTTTTTCTTGCTTGCGCGTGAGTTTTATGCCGTCAATCGAAATCTCCATGATGTTGTCAATTTTGACATCGCGACAAATTACTTGATTTTCAGTCAGTCCGGCACTCGCTTGACTTTTTACTTGTCCGCGCTCGGTGTACTGCTTAATTAACTCGATTTGTTCAGCAGTAGCCGCCTTGCCACCAACAAAATAGGTTGTTTCTACTCGCCCATTTTGCACCCCATAAAAACGCAAGTACAATGTGCCTTTGTGCTCAATGAGCTTGTTTTCTTGCCCCGCTACCCATGCGCCCCAACGCAAAGGTGCTGCAACAAACTCTATTGGCGCGCCTTGCTCTTTCTCACCGCGATTGTTTACCGCGTTTTGATAAGAATAATTCACTTGGAATTGTCCGCTCGTGCGCTTCTCAATAGGTACGATGTCCGCGTGTCCTCCTAAACCGCAAATAATTGCTTTTTGTGTTTTGCTTAAACTCGGTTCACTCATGTAAACCATGTGAATGAATTGGCAGCCTTTAAGGTTACTGATTGCATTGGCAACTGAATTGTTGAAAGTACTCTCTTTCATTGTTTTGTTGGGCTGTTAAGAGTGCCACTCTTTCGTTGTTAAAACTTTGTTTTCAACTCCGCTCTATCGGAATTGCGGTGCAAAGGTACTGCTTTTTTACAACATACGCAAATTATTTCCGAAAAAAATAATTTATTTCTTATTTTTGTAAACTGCACTTTGCAAAATACAACCCCACCAATATATAGTGTAAAAAAAAAAACGCGTACACGCGTATATATGCAATTTTATCCGCCGAACATTATAGTAAATATAAATATCGTTGGTAAACTTTGTTTACTAACAATATATTTACCATAATGAAATTACTATAAACCCCATTTATTTGCGTTCTAACGCGTTTTATTTGTCTAATAGTATAATTCTACTGCCATACAAAAAAGAGACGCTTAAATTGAATTTATATATTTTGCCGTAGTTATATCTAACGTATAAATAATAAAAATATATTTTATATTTTTGATTTATACATTAAATATAAAACCGCGTAGTCCTACCCATGCCACCCCTACTACCCCCCTACCGGTAACCTACCCCCGTACCCCCTACCCCGACACCTCCCTATGTTTCCCCCCCTACGAATAACCCACCGGCGCACCCTTTCATATATGGGGGGCTATTTGTCACGAATTTTTTATCAGAAAAAATGGACTTTTCCAAAGACCGGTCTTAAATTTTGAATTTTTCAGAGACCGGTCTTAAAATTTTAAAAAATAAATTGTCAAAAAATTTTTTTCCGGAAAATTTTGAAAATTTCAAAAAGGGACTTGGTATCTTTTT
>Ga0247611_10011646_pt1 | contig 10107 bp, 8 predicted proteins | sample 177DNAGHGhighgp2_FD_192422 | JGI IMG/M metagenome (GOLD analysis project Ga0247611, IMG submission 192422) | Sheep rumen microbial communities from Palmerston North, Manawatu-Wanganui, New Zealand - 1770 DNA GHGhigh gp2 | ecosystem: Host-associated > Mammals > Digestive system > Stomach > Rumen ... | reverse complement strand
GCTTCACGAATACGATTACGTCGCGATAAACAACGACGGTAAGGCCGACGAGTGCGCCGAGCTGCTCCGCGGCATGATAGAAGCGGAGCGCGTGCGCCCCTCTAAAATGACCGACTTTGCAAAACGCTTTTTTGAATAATAAATATCAACATACAAGGAGCGAAAAATGATTTTTCCATCTATCAACGACCTGACAAAAGACAAGTACGACAAGTATACTCTTGTTATCGCCACGGCGAAGTGCGCCAGAGAGATCACTGACGAGTACGTTATCCAGCGCGAATACGCGGAGCGCAAGATCGCGAACAAGGAGACGGACAAGTCCATCGCCGCGCTGATAAAGAAGGAGTACAGGGACGAGAAGGCGGTCAAGAACGCCGTTCTCGGTCTTTACGAAGGTAAGTTCAGGATAATCGAGAGCGGAAAGGATACGGAAGACTGATCTTCTGCGCGATTCTTTGGAAAGGAGCGGGATGTATATGAACGGCGACGTTGCAAAAGTGCATATTATCGATATACCGTATTTTGCAGACAAGCTTTACGACTATTACATTCCCGCGGAACTCTCGTCAAGAGTTGAAGTCGGCTCCCTCGTTTCCGTGCCATTCGGAGGAGGAAACAAGAGGATGAGGGCGGTCGTTTGCACCGTAGCGTCGGAATCCGAGTACGAACAGCTGAAACCCGTGCTGTCTGTCTCGGGCGGCGAGCCTCTTCTCGACGGCGAGCAGATCGCAATGTGCGATTTTCTGAAAAGCTATACCCTGTGCACCTTCGGCGACGCGGCGAGGACGGTAGTTCCCGCGGCGGCGTTTTCAAAGGTCACGGAGTATCTCGAGACAGATCCCTCAAAACAGTTCGACGCTTCCTCGGCGAAGCTTCCCGAACGTTCCGTCGCGCTGTACGCGTACCTTTCCGAGCACGGCAAGTGCCCGACTTCCGCCGTGGCGTCGAAGTTCGGCGAAGACACTTCAAAATACGTTCTCCCTCTGATAAAAGCGAAATACGTTTTGAGATCGGGAGAGGTAAAGGAGTCGTCGAACATAAAGACGGAGAACTACATCTCTCCTGCGTTGAGCCGCGAAGAACTTTCCGATATCGTCGGCGGAGTGTCGACGGTACGTCTTAGGAGCGAGGGACAGCTGTCCGCGCTGAGAGTTCTGTACGACTCGGGCGAGATATCCGAGAGAGAACTGTGCGAGGCGGCGTCCTGCACGAGAGTGCATATCTCCGCTCTTGAGAAAAAAGGATTTGTCAACGTGCGGAAAGAGGAAGTCATCAGAAACCCATACAAGGGCGTAAAGGCTGACGTTCCTCCGATAGTGCTGTCCGAGGAACAGCAAAAGGCGTACGGCAGGCTCGAGGAGCTTTATCTTGACGATAAGCCGCGCGCGGCGCTTCTTTTCGGAGTCACGGGCTCCGGCAAGACGAGCGTCATAAAAAAGATGATCGACAGAGTCAGAGCGGACGGCAAGGGAGTTATCATGCTCGTGCCGGAGATCGCGCTCACTCCGCAGGCGGTCGCGGTATTCTGCAGTTACTACGGCGACAGCGTTTCAGTGCTTCACTCGGGGCTCTCAAACGGCGAGCGTTACGACGCTTACAGACGGATCGCCGACGGCAGGAGCGACGTCGTCATCGGTACGAGAAGCGCGGTATTTGCGCCGCTCAAGAACATAGGTCTCATAGTGATAGACGAGGAGCAGGAGCACACCTATAAATCGGATTCAGACCCGAAATATTCCGCTCACGACGTCGCGCGTTTCAGATGCGGGAGAGAAGGAGCCATGCTTCTCCTTTCATCCGCCACTCCGTCGGTAGGCAGCTTTTATAAAGCGGTGACGGGAAAGTACACCCTCGTTGAACTTAAAAACAGATACGGAGGCGCCACTCTTCCGAAAGTAAAGATATGCGATATGAGGCGCGAGAGCGCCGCGGGCAACTATTCGCCGGTCTCGACGGAACTTCTCGAACAGCTCACCGAGACCGTCTCGGCGGGAGAGCAGGCGATAGTTTTCCTCAACAGAAGGGGATACAACAGCGCGGTCGCGTGCATGTGCTGCGGCGAGAGCATAAAATGTCCGAACTGTTCCGTCTCCATGACGTTCCACACATACCGCGCTCTCGGAGGAGAGAGCGAAGATGGGGCGGCGGGCAGACGCGGATACCTTGTGTGCCACTACTGCGGACACAGGGAACGGGTCCCGGACAAATGTCCCTCCTGTTCAAAAGAACATTTCAGATACGTCGGATGCGGTACGCAGAAGGTGGAAGAAGAGCTCTTGAAGATCGTACCCGGCGCAAAAGTCACAAGAATGGATATGGATACTACGTCGACGAAATTCTCGCACGCAAGGATACTTGCGGGATTCAGAAACGGAGATTCAAATATACTCCTCGGTACGCAGATGGTCGCCAAGGGACACGACTTTCCGAAGGTGACGACTGTCGGCGTGATGGCGGCGGACGCCTCTCTTTACATAGAGGACTACAGAGGCGGCGAGCGCACCTTCTCAATGCTGACCCAGGTCATCGGCCGCGCCGGACGGCGCGGGGGCGAAGAGGGAGTCGCGGTGATACAGACCCTGAACCCCGATGCAAATGTGATACGCGACGCGGCGACCCAGGACTACAGACGTTTCTTCGAGAGGGAGATAGGCCTCAGAAAGAGCCTCACATTCCCCCCGTTCTGCGACATAGTCCTGCTGACTTTATCGTCGTCAGACGAGGCGTTTCTTTCAGCCGCCGCCGTAAGGCTTTCGGACAGGCTGAAGGAGCTTCTGTCAAAGGAGTACAGCGATATAGGATACCAGGCGTTCGGTCCCTTTGAAAACCCGATATACAAGCTTCAGAACGTATGCCGCATGAGGATGGTCCTAAAGTGCCGCGTCAACCGGAGGGTGCGTGAGATGCTTTCTGTTCTGAAGAGCGAGATAGGGCGGAACGGAAAGAACAAGGCTTCGCTCAGCGTGGACATTAATCCGAACAGCATTTGATCAATTAACATATACGGAGATTTTTATGGCAAGACTCAATATAGTGAAAGTCGGAGACGACGTGCTTCGCAAGAAGTGCCGTCCCGTAATTCAGATAACCCCGAGGATAATCACTCTGCTCGACGATATGGCCGAGACCCTTCATGAGGCGAACGGAGTCGGACTCGCCGCGCCTCAGGTGGGCGTTCTGCGCCGCATCTGCATCGTGGAATGCGAAGAGGGACAGCTTTACGAGATGATAAATCCCGAGATCGTCTCTTACGAGGGCGAGCAGGAGGAGCTTGAGGGGTGCCTGTCTGTGCCCGGAAAATGGGGATATACAAAACGTCCGCTGACCGTGACGGTCAAAGCTACGGACAGGAACGGTAACGATTACACCGTGACCGGAAGCGGCCTTCTGGCGCGCGCGTTTTGTCACGAGATAGATCACCTGGACGGGGTCATTTTCACCGACAACGCGGTGAGGATGCTCACGGAAGAAGAGATAGAAGAACTCGAGGGCGAGTGATACGATGAAGATTCTTTTTATGGGGACTCCCGATTTTGCGCGGGCGATCCTCGAGAGCCTTTACGATTCGGGCGAAGAGATATGCGGAGCCGTGACTCAGCCGGACAAGCCGAAGGGAAGAGGATATAAGCTCATCCCGTCCGAGGTCAAAGTGTTCGCCGAGGAACACGGTATCCCCGTGTTTCAGCCGGCGACGATGAAGGACGGCGCATTTACCGAAACTCTCGAAGAACTCGCGCCGGATATGATAGTCGTGGCGGCTTACGGCAAGATACTGCCGCCGTATGTCCTCGACTATCCGAAGTACGGATGTGTCAACGCTCACGCTTCGATACTTCCGAAGTACCGCGGGGCGTCGCCGATACAGAGGGCTATCATGGACGGCGAGAGCGAGAGCGGGGTCACCGCAATGTACATGGACGTCGGTCTCGACACCGGAGACATCATTCTTTGCGAGAAGATAAAGATAGACGATAACGACGATTTTGAGGCGGTGCACGATAAGCTCGCCGCGGCGGGCTCAAAGGCGATACTCGAAGTAGTACGGCTCGCAAAGAACGGAGAAGTACCGAGAGAGAAGCAGGACGATTCGCTGTCCTGCTACGCTCCGAAGATAGAAAAAGAGGACAGGCTGATAGATTTCTCGGCGAGCGCCGCCGAAGTACACAACAGGATAAGAGCTCTGTCTCCGTTCCCGAGGGCGTTTACCTATTTGCCCGACGGAAAGCTTTTGCAGATAACCGCCTCGCAGAGGACAGACAGACGCGCCGACGGCGCGGCGGGCGCGGTGGTCGCGGAAGATAAGAACGGTTTTTACGTAAAATGCTCCGACGGCGTTATCCTCGTTACAGAGGTGATACCGGAGGGTAAGGGAAAGATGCGAGCCGCCGATTTCGCGAGAGGCAGAAAGATATCTGTCGGAGACGTTCTCGGCGCACCCTGTAAAGAATGAACGGCAGGACGGTCAGCGCAAGAAAAGCGGCGGCGGAGTCGCTGAAGGCGTTCTCAAAACACGGCAAGTATACGAATCTTGAAGTCGCCTCGTCGCTCTCAAGGTATTCCTTTTCCGAAGAGGACAAAAGACTGTATACCGCGCTCGTGTACGGAGTTGCCGAGCGGATTCCGACTCTGGATCACGTAATATCCGGACTGTCGTCAAGACCTCTTTGCGACGTGGATATCGACGCGCTCACCAGCCTCAGACTCGGGCTCTATCAGCTCATATACATGGACAGGATACCGGATCACGCGGCGCTGTCGGAGACGGTCGCGCTCGTTCCGCAAAGGTCGCGGGGATTCGTCAACGCCGTACTCAGGGAGTTCCTGAGACGCGGAAAAGAGATACCTCTCCCGCCCGAGGAAGATACAGGTGCCTATTTTTCAGTGAAGTATTCGTGCCCGGCGGAACTGTGCCGTTTTCTGATCTCGTCTCTCGGCAGGGAGAGGGCTGAGGGGGTACTTTCCGCCTCTGTCTCAAAGAGGGACGTGACTCTCAGGGTAAACACTCTTGTCTGCAGCGCAGACGAGCTGATCCGGGACGTTTTCCCGAACGGGAAAATAAATCCGCTCGCAGACGATATGATAGACGTTCCGACCGTCGGCGGCGCGGACATGACGGACGCAAGATGGTTCGTCCAGGACGCAGCGTCAAGGCTCGCCGTGTCGGCTCTTTCGCCGGTGCCCGGGGAGACTGTCATAGATACCTGCGCGGCGCCCGGCGGAAAGTCTTTTTCCGCGGCGATAGATATGAAAAACGAGGGCTCCGTGATATCCTTTGACCTTCACGCAAACAAGACAGACCTTATAAAAAAAGGAGCCGAAAGGCTCGGGATCACCATAATCGAAGCGTCGGCGAACGATGCGTCATACCCGCTTGAAAAGTACCGCGGGATGGCGGACAGAGTCCTTTGCGACGCGCCCTGCTCCGGACTCGGGGTCATGTCGAAAAAGCCCGACATCAAATACAAGGACGTATCTGACATCGCACGCCTGCCGGAGATACAGTACCGCATCCTTTGCGGTGCGTCGGAATACGTAAGGCAGAGAGGCGCACTCGTCTATTCGACGTGTACAGTCAATCCGGATGAAAACGAGGGTGTAGTAAAACGCTTCCTTGAAGAATACGGCGACTTTTCCCTCACCCCGTTCAGCGCCGGAGGGCTGTCTTCGGACGGAATGCTGACGCTGCTCCCTCAAGAACACAACACAGACGGATTCTTCATCGCAAAGATGACGAGATCCGCAGACGACAAAAGGACGTAATATGGACAAACCTACAGCATCGGCGGGGAAGGCGGATATCCTTTCGATGACGGAGGAGGAGATAGTCTCCTTCGTTTCATCGGAGCTGTCCGAGCCCGCGTACAGGGGAGCGCAGATCTATTCGTGGATCGGAAAAGGCGTTCCCGTAGACGGTATGACGAATCTTCCCGCCGCGCTCAGAAGGACTCTCAAGGAAAAGGTTGAATACAATATTCCGAAGATCGTGAAAAAGCTCTCGTCGGAAAAAGACGGGACCGTGAAATATCTCTTCGAGCTGTCGGACGGAGAGCGGGTGGAGAGCGTGTTCATGAAGTACGAGCACGGCAACACAGTCTGCGTTTCGTGTCAGGCGGGATGCCGCATGGGATGCAGATTCTGCGCCTCGACGCTGAAAGGCAAAAAGCGCGATCTTGCGCCCTCGGAGATACTCGGACAGGTGATCGCCATATCGGCTGACATGGGGCAGAGGGTTTCCGGGATCGTGATGATGGGGATCGGGGAGCCGCTCGACAACTACGACGCGGTGGTGAGATTCCTCCGCCTCGTATCCGCGGAAAAGGGGCTCGGGATAGGGCTCAGACACATATCCGTCTCCACCTGCGGTATCGTGCCGGGAATCATGAAGCTCGCCGACGAAGGGCTTCCGGTGACTCTTTCCGTATCCCTTCACGCGTCAGACGACGAGACGCGCTCGTCGATAATGCCGATAAACAACAAATACAACATAGAAAAACTTCTTGACGCCTGCAACTATTACTTTCGGAAGACCGGAAGGCGGGTGTCGTTCGAATATACGCTGATCGCCGGAAAGAACGACGGTGAAGAAGACGCCCGCAGCCTTGCAAAACTGCTGAAGGAAGGCATGAAAAGTACGTGCCACGTCAATCTCATCAGGCTTAACGAAGTGAGGGAGACCCCTTTTTCGGGAAGCGCAAAGGAGAGGGCGACGGCGTTTTGCGAAACGCTGAATTCTCTGGGAGTGACCGCAACGGTCAGGCGCCGCCTCGGCTCTGACATAAACGCTTCGTGCGGTCAGCTCAGACTCTCCGCGTCAGAGGATGCGGAATAAAAAGCATTTAAAGTACATGGTCATACGGCGGCGGTAGCCGCGCGAAAAGTGAGGTGACACGATTGTATTATTACGGTAAGAGCGACGTTGGTAAGAAACGCGCCAACAATCAGGACAGTTACACCGTCAGACAGTATAAATGCGGCGCGGTGCTCGGAGTTGTCTGCGACGGCATGGGCGGCGCGCACGGAGGAGAGACCGCGAGCTCGACAGCCATAAAAGTCTTTACGGACGCTGTCGGAAACCTTATGAAGGGTATCACAAAGGGCGGAAAGAAGCCCGCCGACAGAAGGATCGCCGAGGCTCTCATCGACGCCGTGGGCAAGGCTAACACCGAGGTTTTCACCAAGGCGTCCGAGGACGAGGGGCTCGAGGGAATGGGAACGACTCTCGTATCCTCTCTCGTTTTCGACGACCGCATTTTCACGGTGAACATCGGCGACAGCAGGATGTATCTGATAGACACCGATAAGATAGTTCAGGTCACTCACGACCACTCGTACGTCCAGTACCTTGTTGACATAGGCAAGATGACCGAGGACGAGGCTGCCTCATCGAAGAACAAGAATATAATCACCCGCGCAGTCGGTACTGAGGAGGAGACGGAGCCCGATATTTATCTGACTGAGATAAAGAGAGGATCTGATTCCGACAGCATACACATACTTCTTTGTACGGACGGACTGACTAACCACGTGGACAAAGAGACTATACTTAAAATAATAAACTCCGAGCCGATCGGGAACGAGGGCTCGGAACAGAAGATAGTCGACAGTCTCATAGACGCTGCGAACAAGAACGGCGGAAGCGACAACATAACCGCCGTACTGATCTCGGTATGACAGTCTGAAGAGTCGGAGGTTAGTTATGGAATCGAATTACGAAAAATACGTAGGCGCCGTACTCGACGGCAGATACAAGATAGAAAAAGTCATCGGAATGGGCGGAATGGCGGTGGTTTTCAAGGCGGAAGACGTAGCCGCGAAAAAGACCGTTGCGATAAAGCTCCTTCGCGAGGACACAGCGCAGGAAGAGGAGAGCGTAAAGAGATTCATCAACGAATCGAAAGCGGTCTCCATGCTCTCGCACCCGAATATAGTCAAAATTTACGCCGTTTCCGTCAGAGAGGACCTCAAGTATATCGTCATGGAGTATATCGAGGGGATCACTCTGAAATCGTATATGCAGAAAAAGGGCGTGATGTCTCATGACGAAGTCCTCAAATGCTCCGGACAGATACTCTGCGCTCTTGACCACGCTCATTCGAAGGGCATAGTTCACAGGGACATAAAGCCTCAGAACATCATGCTCACGAGGACCGGTCAGGTCAAGGTCACCGACTTCGGTATAGCGAAGCTGCCGAACGCCGAGACGGTGACTATGACGGACAAAGCCATCGGCACGGTCTACTATATCAGCCCAGAGCAGGCGAGCGGCAAGACCATCGACTCGAGGAGCGACCTTTATTCTCTCGGAGTCACGATGTATGAAATGGCGACGGGAGAACTTCCTTTCGACGCCGAGAGCCCGGTCTCCGTCGCTCTCATGCAGGTAAACGACAAGCCGGTGCCCCCGAAGGAGATAAATCCGGAGATACCCACGGGACTTCAGCAGATAATCGGGAACGCCATGGAGAAGGATCCCGACGAGAGGTATCAGAGCGCGAGGGAGATGCTCGCCGATATCTCGGAGCTCAGAAAGAATCCGAGAGCCACGTTCAAGAACGGCAACAAAAAGGTGGAAAAGACCGGCATCAAAGGAGCTCTGTCGCAGGCGATCCACGGAAATACGATGCTCCCGATAATTCTCGGAGTCATAGTTCCGTTCTTCATCATCCTCGCGATCTCCGCGCTGATAGGCATATCCAAGATCACCGACGTACAGTCGACCGCCGAAACAATCACGGTGGACGATTTCATCGGTAAGAACTATTACACCAACGAAGCTCTCAAAAACGCGCTCAAGAATTCCGAAGTCTATAAAGTCAAGACGGAAACGAGGCCTGATTCCGAGCATGAGCCGGGCTATATCCTCGATCAGACCCCCTCGCCCGGCGACAAAAAGAAGATCGAGCGCGGAGTTTCGTACTGTCAGCTGACACTCATAATCGCGACGAGCGGAGAAGCGTCGGAGATACCGTCTCTCATCGCGTACGACAAAAGAGACGCGGAGCTTGAGTTGAAGTCGCGCGACATCCAGTATGAGATAATCGAGGTCAACGACGACGCGTACGACGCGGGTCAGGTCATAAAGACGGAGCCGGCGGCGGGAGAAAAGCTCGAGTACGGTCAGAAGCTTAAGCTCTATATCAGCAATGGCCCCGCGGAGGGTGAGATAGAAGTCCCCTACATGCTCGGCATGACGGAGCGCGAGGCGCTCGCCGCGCTTCAGAAGTTAGGACTTTCTCTCGGCGTTCCGACATATCAGAAGTCGGACGCGGAAGCGGGGAAAGTCATCGATCAGAGCCTTGCCGCGGGTACCAAAGTGGCAAAGAACGCGAAGATCGATATCACCATAAGCGGCGGTAAGAATTACGACCCCGACAAGAAGAACATCGGCGGCGACGATACGGAAGAGCCCGATACGGACAAGAAGGAAGAGGATACAAAGGCTCCGGAGACGACTAAGGCTCCGGATACGACAGCCGCGCCTCAGCCCGAACCCGATCCGGAGCCGACGCCCGACGACCAGAATACTCCGGACGATCAGCAGAACGAGCCGTCGGGAGAGGATAACGGCGACGGCATTGCCGGCGACGAGGGCAACGCGGGAGAAGAAGGCGGAGAAGGCGGAGAAAACGGAAATAATGAGTGATCCGACAGCAAAAGAGGTCTTTCCGGCAAAGTCGGAAGGCGTCGTTATAAAAGGAGTCGGAGGGCTCTATACGGTACTCTCGGAGAACGGCGACAGGTATTTGTGCCGCGCGAGAGGCAAATTCAGACACGAGAACATCTCTCCGCTCGTCGGAGACCGCGTTACCGTAGTAAAAGACGCAAAAGACGCGCCCTCGGACGGCGAGGGATACGTCATAGACAGTATTTTTCCCCGGAAAAACAGTCTCGTCCGTCCGGCGGTGGCGAATCTGACTCATCTGTTTGCGGTAGTCCCATCCGCAAAGCCGAGACCCGACCTTCTCACGGTGGACAAGATAATCTCCGTCGCTGAGAGCAAGGGCATCGAGCCTGTCGTAATAGTGAACAAGAGCGATATCGACCCGGACGAGGCGGAGCGGATACGCTCGCTCTACGGCGGGGCGGGCTTTACCTGCCTGCTGC
>Ga0247611_10011645_pt1 | contig 10108 bp, 1 predicted proteins | sample 177DNAGHGhighgp2_FD_192422 | JGI IMG/M metagenome (GOLD analysis project Ga0247611, IMG submission 192422) | Sheep rumen microbial communities from Palmerston North, Manawatu-Wanganui, New Zealand - 1770 DNA GHGhigh gp2 | ecosystem: Host-associated > Mammals > Digestive system > Stomach > Rumen ... | reverse complement strand
TACGGTTCAGGGTAATCTTGTCATAGTTTGCAGCGGCAAAGCTGTTGTTTGAAGCCTCATCCAATATCAGGTTGAGAGGATTGAGACGGAAACCAACGAAGTTTTGGATATAAGTACCACGACCCGTAAAGCGGATGTAGTAGTTTCCGTCAGCAGGAGCCACGAAGCTCTTCTCTCCAGTTCCGGTTATGGTAGTTTCTGCGCTCCAATTCACTTTGTCAGTAGAGTAAGCATAAGTAGCTGTGCCGTAGTAGTTGTTCACAACATCGAAGGTCAGTTCCTCACCCTCAGTAGCAGCGAGGCGCGGAGTCATCAAAGTTGCTGCTCCATTGTTGCTATAAATAGCACCAGGATAATCATTATATTCGCCAGCAATAGACCAACCATTTTTAGTTGTGTTAGTCCAATTTGCAGGAATGCTTGCTTCATAGTTATTGAATGCCTCCGTCCAAGTATCAGCAGCAATGCTGCGACCGCTCAGTGCCAGAGTGAAGGTGTTGTTGGTCATCGCATCAACTTTATAGGTAATGACGAGGTTACCGCTCTTCTTACCCTGCTCGGCTTGCATTGTTACAGTTATTGCGAGAGTGCCATTTACAGCAATGTTCTTGTTATCGTCTGTGATGGCAGGAGTAGCAGTGAAACCTGTAGGAGCAACGATGCTCACGAGTTCCATGTTTGCAGTACCTTCATTCTTGATAGTGTAAGAATAAGTAGGAATTTCACCTGTCTTCACCAGTCCGAACTCTACATCATCACCATTGCCAACAGGTGTTGCATCCTGATAGAGGACAAACAGAGGAGCTGCAGCATTGACAGTGATGACAACGTCAGAGGCAGAGGTTGCCTTAGCCTCAGGATCCTCAGCAGTCCAGAATGCCTTAGCAGTGAATGCAAGCTCACCACCTTCGCCAGCCGACATGTTAGTGGCGGTCAGGGCGATAGCGTCAGAAGTTGCGCCAGCGGCAATAGCTGCTGCTGCGGTAGCCGTAGCCACTACGTTTCCACCCTGATAGATCTTCACGGTAGGTGTGGCAGCAGTCGAACCGGTGTTCTCAACGGTTACGCTGAACGATGGGCTAATCTGGTTGTTTTCGTCAGCATCCAGAGCACCATCACCATCGGTACGGGTGAACGAAGCAATGTTCAGTGTACGAGTGTGAGCCACCTCAACATCAGTGGTCAGAGTCTCGAAGGCTACGCTGTTGTCGCTGTAGTAAACCACAATCTTGGCAGCGTAGGTCTTCTCCGTAGCAGGCACGTTGCCTGTCAGAGTGAAGTTAGCACTTGCATCCAGGTTTATAGACTTTGGCTCGGCTGTTGCAACAACCGTCTCGTCGAAGAACAGCTTAGCATAGACACCCGTCTCGTTAGCACGCAGACTATAAACGGTAGCAGTAGCATTCACACCAGCGACAGTCTCAGGAACAAGAGTGGTTGTCGGGAAGGTGGCAGAGGACACATACAAGTCATGCTCGGGAGCAGGAGTCTTGTAGTGCCAACCCATGATATTGTCGAGATAGACATATTTACCAGAAATCTTCAGATAGTAGTCGCCAGCGGCAAGTCCTTTGACATCAAATGTTTTTAATGTACCATCTATTTCATTCTTGTCTAACTCAACAATAGGTGTCCAATTCTTGCGGTCTGTCGAGTAGCTTACTGTAATGGACTCTGTATAACCGTCATAATAAGCTTGGGCATCGAAAGTAAGTACATCGTCAGTTCCTTCTACTGTCAGCAGCGAAGTAATAAATGATTTTTCTTCACTCTGACTGTAGTTGGCAGCACGTTGACCTGTGATGGTCCAACCGCTATTATACCAACCAGCAGGCTTAGCGTTGTCGTTAAAGTTAACATAGATTGCTGTCGGGTCAATAGTATTTGCGGTGTAGTTAACATACATATCGCCTACCCAACCATCAGAAGTAATGGTCATCTCGCCCTTCTGATTGCCATAAGGAGCACCTACAGGAACAGTAAGTGTGATGGTAGCGCTCTTTCCAGGAGCCAACGTCACCTTGTTATAGGTCTCAGAGTCGTTAACCTTAGCAAGTGTGATACCTTCGCCCTCGCCAGAGATAACAGCTGTGGCAACACCTGTCGTTGCAACAGTAGATACGAGGTTTGCAGTACCAGTGTTGCTCAGTGTGTAGGTAGCGGTGCCAGCCTCCGTTAGGTTGCCGAACTCCTTCGTGCTTCCATTTGCAACAGCCACAGCACTTTCGGTGAGAGACAGTACGGGTGCTGTCGTGGGAGCGAAGCCCATAATGTTGTCAAGGCGTACGTAAGCTCCGGTAAATTCAACTATGACAGTTCCTGCAGGAACATCTGTCAAAGATAATGTAAGGTAGTTAGTTCCAGAATAACTATTGGTGATTTGTGAAGAGTAATCTACATAGTCACTCCAAGTGTTTCCAGCATCAGTAGTATAACGAACTTTTAATGTAGGAGCATAGGATGAGTAGTAACGTGTAGCATCAAACATCAAAACTTCATCAGTTTCAACAGCCAACGGACTTGTTGATACGGTTGTTGCTGTTGCCGAATATGTGCTCAGAGCATGATTTCCTCCTGTTTGTGTTCCTACACTCCAGTAGGCCCCTTTCGTCCATCCTGCTGGAAGGTTTCCATCCTCGAAATCAACAAACAACTTGCTGGCATCGCGGGTCTTACCGCTCAGGTTGATTTCTACCGATTCTATATCATCGCCAGAGATAGTCAGCACGTCAGACAGTGAAGCCAAGCCCTTACCAGCGTCATAAAGCTGTGTAACGGTGATGATAGCTTGCTGACCAGCAGGAACAGTAGCTTTGCCGTCAGTGATGGTTGTAGTGCTCTCACCAGTAGGCTTCGTGATGACTACTGAATAGTTAGTGTCTGTCGCTAATGTAGCAGCCAGATTGTTCAGCGTAGCCGTACCGTTGTTAGTAACGGTGATGACATATTCTGCAGCTTCTGTCTGCATGCCGAAGTTATAATCATCCGGCTTGTCAAGAGACATCACAGGAACGCTCAGAGCAGTGAAACCATAGATGTGGTTGATGCCGAGGTTCTGAGAAGTGAAGCGAAGCAGTACGGTGCTTTCAGCATCAGGAGAAGCAATGTCTGTAAGCGTGAGCACTTGATCATTAACGTTCGTATAAGTACCTGCACTGATAGTTTGTTCTCCGTTAGTCCAGTTTTCACCATTATCGGTAGAGTAGCTATATGCAAACGACTTTGTAACAGATGAAGTGCTGCCTTTGATGTCAATATAGAGCTTTTCGTTAGCTTCAACAGTGAACGGAGTTGTTTGAATTGTAGCAGCAGAACTGGTGCTTGTCGGTCTTGCAATACCCTCGCTGATGGTCCAGCCCTCTGTATTCCATCCAGTGTACTGTGAAGCATCGGTAAAGTCAACCATATTCTTGCTGCCATAGATGAATCCCTTGACAGGAATTTCAAAGTTGCCACCATCAGTCGTAATAGTGAATGTGCCACTTTTTGCGCCAACAGCAGCATTTGTCATTGTGATGGTCAGTGCCAACGGATCTGCACCAGCGGCAACAGTCATTACATCGCCAGCAGTAGTTGCGATAAAGCCGTCAACAGCAGAAATCTCGCTAATAGTCAGCGTACCAGTACCGCTATTAGTAAAATAATAGGTGGCACTCTGTGCTGTATTTGCCCATCCAAAATCCTTCGTCGTTCCAGAGGTTACAGAAGCGGTAGCTTCAGCATCGCTGAATACTGCAATAACTGGAGCGTTTTCGTTCAGCTTAAAGCCCTCAATATTATCAATGGCATTGTTATAAGTCGCACTAAACCTTAGATAGAAAGAACCTGTGATAGGTGCTGTGATTTCAATAGTATGATATTCACCATTAGAGTATGATGATTTGTCATAATTGTATAGTGGAGCATCAGTATGCCAATTTGTTTTATCCTCAGACCATTCAACCTTCAGCGTTTCATCTCCCCAAGCAAAATATGCATCGAATGAAAGTTTGTCACCTGCGGTTGCTTCAAGGCATGGTGAAATCAAAGTAGATGCAGTTGAACTATAATTAGAAACAGCGAATTTAGAAGGTAATGTAGTTCCGTTTGCAGTAGCTCCCAAATAGGCCTGGTTTTTAACTGTAAATCCGCTATTTTCCCATCCGTTAAGAGGATTAACTCCCTCGAAGTCTTCGCTCCAAAAATTGTCTCGCGTACCAGTAACTGCAAAGACAACAGGATCGCCAGCATTGTTGGTTAGAGTAATATCTGCTGTCTTCTCAGCATTCAGAGCCTCGCCGTCCCAAACAAAAGTAACGGTAAATTCACCAGTCTCACCACCAGCGACATCAAGAGAAGTAGGTGAAACAGTGAAGTCGGTAGTGTTGCTTGACTCAATACTGGTAATGTTCAGTGTAGCCTCACCAGTATTGCTCACCGTGAAGGTCTTTGTCTTTGCCTTACCAACAGTACCGAATGGAACACTCGCACCAACAGCTACATCGTCTAGTTTTACTGCAATTGTAGCAGGAGTAGGTGTAGCATAAGAACCAGTTACAGACAGAACAATTGGAGAGCCAATATTTGCTTGGCTTACGGTAATGGTTTCTTCGTAATTGCCAACAACGCCCTTCACAAATGTTACTGTGATGTCTTTGGTTCCGCCAGCAGCAATGTCAAAGTCTGTATCAGAAACGGTAAATACTTCTGTATCGCTGCTAACAACGGACACTCCCGTCAAATCGTTTGCGCCATCATTGCTGATGGTAAATGTTTTGGTGGTAGAAGTGTTCTTTACCTCTCCAAAAGCTATAGTGTTTTCGCTAACATCTTCACCGCTAATGCTCATGGCATAGCTGGCATTCTCTTTTACAAGAACGTCGTCAAGATATATATAAGCATCCCCAGAACCATAGTTAGATGTTCCCTTAAACACGATAACAACATTATCGTAATATTCATCTGTGGGAAGGTCTATTACCTTTTCTGTCCATGAAGAAGCGTTAGTCAGACCAGAAGCCAGCTCTTCAGTATAAGTAGCTCCGCCATCATTAGAAATATAAACAGAGAAATCACCACCCTTTGGATTCTTATACCAGAACTTCAACTGCATGTTTGCATTCTGTGCATAAGACATGGTAGGAGTCTTCAAGAAATTCGTGTTATTATTAGAGTTGTTATAGGAATTAAACCTCAGACAAGGAGAAGCTGTATTTCCACTGCTATAATATGTCCACTTATAAGATGCCGAAGTCGTCGTTCCGTCTGTATTGTCCCAACCATCAGGAATATTACCAGAAGTTAGGCCTGTGAAATCTTCTGACCACGGGAATGACGTAATGGGAGCCCGGAGGGTTTTGAAACTTGTACTTACCCAAGCACTCTGTTCTCCATCGCCAGCACCAGCGTAAGTGCGAACGGCAGCGTAATAGGTAGTGTTAGGTTCAAGACCAGTGAAAGAATATGATGTTGTGTTGACATCAATAGGCGTAGCGGCATCTTTGTCGAAATTTTCTACTGTTGAGTACACAATCTGCCAAGCAGCATCTGCTTCATCACCTTTAGTCCAGCTGAGTGTAGCCGATTCACTTGTTATACCGGAAACGGTGGGATTCTTTGGCTTCTTAGTTCCCGTTTCAACATATGGCGTATAGGTGAAATCATCAATAAAAGCACGATAAGCGCATATTGCTATCATCGTTTCTTCTTCACCAAGAGAAACTGTTTTCTCAGCCCATGTATAACTACTACTACCACTTTTCGTTTGAGTGCTAAATGCCGAAGGGTTTATTGTGTATGTTCCATCTCCATTATCTGTGACTTTATGGATTTTTACATAACCATAGGTGTATGATGATTCAGAATTGGTACACATATGGAAAGTGATATCGCCAGACATCAAGACAGGTATTACCATGTAATAGCTATTACTATTACTAGAAATGCTTCCTAATGACTTTTCACCAGTGTTAGCTCTTGTTGCTATCCAATATTTGTATTCATCAGTAGGACCAATGCCGGTTGAATATTTTGAACCACTTGAATTAGTGCAAATCCAACCATTGGAGAGTTCTCCTGCTCGTTCCCATTGGTCAGCATCAACAAGTGAAACATCCTCAAAAGATTCTGTCACTTGTGCCCACGCGGGACTGAGTCCTCCTGCGAAGAGGGCAAGGAGGAAAAAGAGCAAGAACTTTGTCTTGCATTGTTTAAAATTCTTTTTCATAAAAACTAATAATTATTTGTTAATTGTTTTGTTCTATTTCACGTATTTACAGTATACGGGCGGCAAATATAATAATTAATAATGTAAAAAGTGATAAAAAGGTTGCATTTTCTTTCCTTTCCTTATGATTTGACAATATTTAGTGGTAATTTTGCGAGGTAAAACGTGATAATCGGACAAAAAACATGATTCGTAAAGGACTAATTTGCTTATTCTTGCTGTTAGCAAGTCTACCTGTGGCTGCAAAGAAGATGAAATCGCCCAACGGACGGCTGACGCTGACAACCGAAAGACAGGGGATGCAACTGTCGTACAAAGGCAGGCAGGTACTCGACATACCAGTGGTGGGCTTCAACGATGGAACCGCAACAAAAGGTATCAAAACAATCGAGAGTCAAAACACAATAAAGGAGGACTATAATATGTTGGCAGGCAAGAAGAGTCACATTGCCAACAAAGCCAACGAATACATCCTACGATTGGCAGAAGGAGTAACGATGCGACTGCGTCTTTTCGACGATGGAATGGCCTTCCGCTACGAGTTGCAGAACATGAAAGGAGAGCGACTGCCCGAAGAGCAAACCACATATCGCATTGCAGACGGCACACGCCGTTGGATGATGAAATGGAGCGATGGATACGAGGGTTTTTATCCTTTGACCACAAGTTGCGAGAAAGGTCGTTGGGCATTCCCTTCGCTGCTGGAACCTGCAAACGGAACCTTCGTCCTGCTTACCGAAGCCAACATCGGACGTCAGCAGAGTGCTGCCAGCATGTATGCCGATGGAGAAATTTTCCGCGTAGTGCCCGATAAGAATGAACTGAGCATCACAGGCCAGTGGCAATCTCCTTGGCGACTGGCAATAGTGGGTTCGCTTGCCGACATTGTGGAGAGCACGCTGGTTACCGATGTGTCAGAGCCTTGTAAACTGGAAAGCACAGAATGGATTCAGCCAGGCGTGGTTTCTTGGGTCTATTGGGCCTACAATCATGGCAGCAACGACTACAACATCATTAAGAAATACGTGGATATGGCAGCCAAACTGCACCTGCCCTACGTGCTTATCGATGCCGAATGGGACGAGATGAAGGACGGAAAGACGGTGGAAGATGCCGTGCGCTATGCTCTGTCACAAGGCGTGAAGCCAATGATTTGGTACAACTCCACAACAGGTTGGATAAACGGAGCCCCAGGTCCGAAATATAAGTTGAACAAGCCCGATGACCGCGAACGGGAGTTTGCATGGTGTGAAAGTATCGGAGTGGCAGGTGTGAAGATAGACTTCTTCGACGGCGATTCACAACCCACCATGAACTATTGTATCGACCTTTTGGAGAGCGCCGCACGCCACCATCTGCTCATCAATTTCCATGGAGCAACGGTACCTCGCGGTTGGCAGCGAACCTACCCCAACCTCCTTTCCACCGAAGGAGTGTATGGAGCCGAATGGTACAACAACGGACCGAAGTTCACCCCACGCGCAGCCGCCCACAACGCCACTCTGCCCTTCACCCGCAACATCATCGGTCCCATGGACTATACACCCTGTGCATTCAGCGACTCGCAGCATCCCCACATCACCACCCATGCTCACGAACTAGCATTGACGGTGCTCTTCGAGAGTGCCCTGCAACACCTTGCCGACCGTCCTGAAAGTTTCCTCTGCCAACCACAGGCCGTACAGGATTTCTTCGGTCAGTTGCCTGCTGCGTGGGACGAGACACGACTCGTCAGCGGTTATCCTGGTGAAAGCGTGGTAATTGCTCGCAGAAGTGGTAACAAGTGGTTCGTGGCTGGTATAAACGGAACGGAACAGGCTTGCGACTTCGACCTCAGCCGACTGCCGTCCATCGTAGGTAAAGGACGCAAGGCCGAATGTTTCCTCGATGCCGACGAAGACCGTGCTTGGCAACTGCACACCTCCGCTCCCCTACCCAAGAGCGTACACTGCCGTGCTCGCGGCGGCTTCGTTCTCGTAATTACTTAATCACAACCGTTTTCCCGCCGCGGATGTAAACTCCCTTATTCAATTTGACAATTTGACCATTTACAATCTTACGACCTGACAAGTCGTACACCTCATTCTCTGAATTTCTCATTTTCTCATTTTCAATTTCTCCGATTCCATCGGTATAACCAGAGAAACCGAGAACAATTTTCTCAGGCGCGATATTCTCGGCAAGTTTGAAATATGCACGGCAGGAAGTGAGGGAAGTACGCTTGGTGGGCTGAACAGGATTGCCATTGGTATCGATATAGATAATGCTGGCGTCGTTGGCATCGAACGATACGGGCGAGAAACTGCCAATCATGGAAACGCTACCGTCTGTTGCATCAATCTTGCTGGTCTCGATGACGGGATATACATTCTTAAACACAGGACCAATAGTATTATCACCGCTCTCCCACTTTATGAGATAGGGACGACCAGCAACAATCTTCGTGGCATCCTTGAAGAAGAGGTAGAGGGTATTGCCCTCGATACCAGTGTAATGAGTATCGTACTCGCCCAATACATCCAGTTCCTTCAGTATTGCCCCCTCGAACGGAGTGCCAGTAAGGTCGTCGACATTGAAGGGCAGGCATAGAGGACGCCATACATCGTTATGGAGAAAGGCGAAGGAACGAAGTGTGATATCAGATATTGCTCCAAGAGCATTTGTGAGAATTTTCTCATTGCTGTCGTACTCGGAAAGCGATACTGCCAAAGGAGCAATGCCTGACGAGTATGAGCAACGAATCTTGGAAACCGTAGGCTTGTGGTCGCCCAGAGGAGTCTCGTTGTCCGTTCCCTCCATATTGCCATAGGTGTAGTCCCGCTCGATGAGAAACGACATAGGCTGGAGTTGTACTGAGTACGCGGTAGAGGGGTTGATGTATATGATTTTATCCACAATCTCATAGCGCGAATAGTCGGTTGGGTCTGAACCATCAGTCATATTTTCCATATCCGTAGTTGGATATACTCCGTTGCGACCGAACTCTACCCATGCATCGCCCATAGAGAAATCGGACGACAGGCGATTCATGAAGTTGGAGATGATGTCCTCGCGAGTCCAACGGCTGTTGGTGTCACCAATGACGAGCTTGGGTTTGCTGTGGTCAGAATTGTTGATAGCATCGCAAAGCTGACGCCACTGTGCCTCGCGCGACCATGTGGCATTTGTGTCACCTGCATCCATGTGGAGGATATAGGCATCGATATCTACAGCATCGTCAACCCTGACATCGTAGTGGCGGAATCCTTTTTTGACATACTGGTTACCATCTGTATCCTCAGTGGTGTCCCACTTTGTCCAGCTCTCGTTGGTGGCTGCAATCTTGCCATTTTTCCAGATGAGATTCAATCCATCAGTGTCAACACGAATCTTTCCCTGTATAAAATTCCAATAATTAAGATCTTGGGCAATTAACCTAGCACGGATGGTTCCACAACTATAGTTGTCCCAGAGCGATGACATCAGGGCGTTGTTGTAGTTGAAGTCCTCGGAGCAGCCAATGATGTCGTAGTTCTTTCCGGCAAGATACTGACTGATTTTCAGCGTCCCATCCTGACCAGGACCGTCTTCGTTTAGGTTTATAGAACCAAATATTCCAAAATCTAATTTATTGGGCAGTCCGTCAACATTCAGGGCACAAGCCGTGAAGGTGTTGGTTGCCATTGTGTTAGCCGATGCGAGACGTACTGTAGTATTCTTGCTTGATGTGCGCAGATAAACATTATGTCCTGCCAGCTTAATCTGTCTTTCCGCATCCAATATATTCGCTTCGCTATCCAACAAATCAGCATCAAACGTGTATTGCAGTCCCGTCAGATTACCTACAACCCAGTAGTCGCCAGGATAGGGCAAAGTGTACTTATACCACTTTTCTGTCGAGAGTATTGTCTTGTCGTCGTTGGG
>Ga0247611_10011643_pt1 | contig 10110 bp, 19 predicted proteins | sample 177DNAGHGhighgp2_FD_192422 | JGI IMG/M metagenome (GOLD analysis project Ga0247611, IMG submission 192422) | Sheep rumen microbial communities from Palmerston North, Manawatu-Wanganui, New Zealand - 1770 DNA GHGhigh gp2 | ecosystem: Host-associated > Mammals > Digestive system > Stomach > Rumen... | reverse complement strand
AAGTCTACTCCAACTCCAGAAGTAACGCCTAAACCTACCCCAGAGCCTACTCCAATTCCGAGTCCAACTCCTGCTCTAATTTTAACTTTTGATCCAGAAGAAAGTGAATTAATTATTGAGCAAACTTTTTTAGATGAATTAGAAGACGAAGGAGTTCCTTTAGCAGTACCTAATTTGGCAAAATGGAGTGTTATTAATTTACTTCTATTAGCATTTACAATTTTTACTCTTTTAAAATTTAAAGAAGAAGATAAATATAATATTATAAATTATATTCTTCCGCTTCTTGCGCTTGGTCTATTTATTTGGACAGAAAATGTTCATAATCCATGGACTTGGGTTGATAAATGGACTATATGGCAATTTTTGATTTATATTGGGGCAATTTTGTTTAGATTACCTCTTCGTAAAAATAAAGAAAATGAACAGGAAATATCTGATGTGGGAAGCATCTAATGCTGTCTAGTGCATGAAAAAATAACTAGAACACGGTAGGAGATAGTTGTTATAATCTTCAACGAGAGTAGATATTACTGAAACTCCACCTCCAGTATCTCATAAAAAGATTAACAGATTGGAAAATTATATATTTTCCAATCTTTTTATAAATACTTAGGAAAAATCACTTGTGTTTTATGAAAAAATATTATATAATAATTATAAGAAATAAGAAAAGAATCCTAAGTATTTATAAAAAGATTGGAAATTATGCAAGGAGTTTTATAATGAATCAGCTAAACGTATTTAATAATCCTTATTATAAATGGTATCATCCTCAATATTGGCATAAGAATATTCGTATGTTTTTTAGAAGTATTAAATATGCTTATCAGCGTATTACTAAAGGTTATGCTAATTGTGATACTTTTGACCTTGATAATTATTATCTTAATATTTTTACTGGGACTCTAAATCATCTTGCTGATAATCATTGGGGATATCCTGGTAATGATGAATTTCCTAATGATGAATCTTGGACAAAATATCTTAAAGAAATGGCTTTAAAATTCTATAATGCTAACGAATCTAATGAAGCATATCCCACTCCAGAAGCAGATAAATGGTGGAAATGGATTGAAGAGCATGATAAAAATATTGATAATCCTTATTCTGAAACCATGTTTGAAGAAGGAAATGAGAATGATAAAAAAAGAGATAAAGAAATGCATGAGGGTATGAAAATGCTTGACCATGTATTTTGGAGTCTTTGGGATTAAGACCGCATAATTGATTTTTTATAAAAAATATTATATAATTATTATAGAAAATAAGAAATGAGGTTTTTAAAAATGATTGATGCTCCATGGTATAGAGACCCTGTTGAAACTCTTGCTTTTAATGCATATGCTTTTCATACCCAAGAGATAGAAGATATTATTGAAATGATTGGGAATGGCGCTACTTCTATCCAGTGCGATACGGATATGAGTGCTGATGATATGCGCTACATTGAGAATGAGGTGCGACGGAGATATGGAATTGGAATTAACCTCTCTTAATAATCTTTCTCCCGAAGAAATTAATGAAATATTGCATGAAGCTGCTTTGGAGTCTGACTTACAAATTACTTCAAACCCAACAAATATTTCTATTGATGATATTCTTCTGGACTTTATCAATGATTTAAAATCTCAAACTTGAAAATTTCAAAAAAATATTATATAATATATATAGAAAGTTGGAAAAAGATATGAAAAATTATGATTTAGATGATTTTGTTCTTGGCCCTCAAAGTGATGAACAAAATACTTATGAAATTGAATCATCCTTAGACGGATATGAAGGTTTATGGATAGAATGGTTAGAACAACTTTCTTATGCTAATGATTAATGGCGACATCTACTAAATGGTGAGGTAATCAGTCTCTCACACTGAAAATGTTAGGTTCAAATCCTACTGTCGTCACCAGTGCGGAGCACACGAAGCCGCAGAGATATAAATGCGCGTCTGTCTTGATGTAAGACACGATAAAAATTCATCAAATTGCGGAGACCGGATAATCCGCGACTGTCTAATGGTGGTAAAGGGTAATTCTAGGCAAGACAGTATAACATCCCAATCCCTCCACTGCATATATAGTTAGGAGCAGCCCTCAATAAAAACATGCCGTGGCTAGTAAAGCCCGTTAGTGCTTCCTCTATGCACAATAATATCAGACGAGCAGTTTTAGACTTTAAGGTTCTGCTAAAATAAAAACGGCCACAGTTTGGACATACTGGGTGTCAAAAAGTCTTCATCAATAACAGTTTGAAAGCTGGATAAAATTCATATTATAAAGACCTGGCACAAGCGATGTGGGTTCGACTCCCGCCTGCGCCGATAAGAGGCGCGGTAGTTTAATAGGTAAAATAACTTTAATGCCCTAAATGAGTGATGGGAAGTAGCTGGCGGTGTGGTGCTGCTGGCGGTCCAAAGCCTCAAGGGTCGACCGCAGAAACACCACTTCTGCGGCACATATGGTCCCTTCGACTAGTCGGCCTAGGTCACAAGATTTTCAATCTTGTAACGGTGGGTTCAAATCCCCCAGGGATCACCATATCGCCCCAGCGATATAAAATATATGGGTAGCGCAGGGTAAGGATGGATTGGCAGCGTAACCTACCCGAGTTTCGTAGAGGGCTTAGTCATTTAGGTTCTGCGCTATAGAAATGAACGACAACGAAAGCAACGCTGTAAAAATTGTAAAAGGAGATAACCGAAAATGAAAATGAATCATCTGAAAACTCCGACCAATGAGGATAGTCCAATTGGCTATTTTCGGTGAGACCTATCTCACCGAAATAAAAGGCGAGGCGCGTGGTCAAGCTCGTAAAACTACCACTTATATAATGCAGAGTAGAGGAGTCTGGTCGTCCTCGCCGCCCTCATAAGGCGGAAATCGTTGGTTCAAATCCAACCTTCTGCACCCAGTGTGAGTTTCCAAAGGCTTCCTCTCACTAAAAAAAAGTGGCCAAAGACCTGCTATAAGGGAACCATCTAGAGAAAAGGTCAGCAAGATGAAAGTTATGCATCAAAACCTTTCAGGGTGTAGATGGCTGGCAGGGAGAGCCTGACTGTGCGAGCGTAAGTTGCAGCGCGGGGTACACTACCTTTTTCCATATATTTAAATGTATGGGAAACAAAAGAACTAGAATGAGGCTTCTTTTACATCCCTGGCCAGCCCCTCTTTCGCTAGGCTATGTTTTTCTTGCCTCATTTTTTTTATTACATAGTGTAAACCTACCACGGTCCGTAGGGCAAGTCGGACGATAAACTTTAAATGCAGTAAAATGGTGAGCCCACTGTGAAGAAGATAATAGAATGCGACGTCTGGTTCTATTATCAACTTCGCAAATTATGTAGGGGTGGGTGAGTGGTTGAAACCAGCGCCCTGCTAAGGCGCCGCCGGTTATTATGCCGGCCGAGGGTTCGAATCCCTCCCCCTACGCCAGAGGGTAATGCTGTCCTGTGGAGAAACACTCCTAAGCATCGGCTTTAAAAGCAGTCGTTAAAAGAGGGTCTAAATTTTATATGGTTCATGTGGATGAAGCCAGAAGTTAATTAGACTTAAATGAGGAAACGCCATTAATCTACTCTTTAAGCTTTATTATATGCAGGTAATCCGGCTGGATGAGGAAGCAGTCTTGAAAACTGTCGGGGTTGGTAGCCTTTGGGGGTTCGAGTCCCTCTGCCTGCGCCATCGTCATTTGACACGGGGTGTCCAGACACTCTTAGAATATCTGGATGGTTGGGGCTGTGAAAGTTAAATGCCCTCATGTGCGGAGCGAAGGATGGTCGCCGCATAAAATAATTTTATTTAGGAGATATTATTATGAAAAATAAATCTACTAAAAATAAACCTACTAAAATTAAACTGATAATTTATGATTGTTCTGAATGTCCTAAACACAGAATAGAAAGAACTCCTAGAAGTGGTTATGCGATTGATTACTATTGCCAATTGACAGGTAATAAAGTTGCTAATTATATTGAAATGGCCAGACGAAATGCCTCCTGTGCCTAATAATTGCCCATTAAGATGAAAATGGATAAAAATGTTATTCCATTAGTTGAATATTTTAATTCACAAGGACTAAAAACCTCTATGTCTTGCGAAGGGCATAATAAAACTAATATGTCTATGTTTTGGATTAGTTTTAGCAATAATGTTCAAGAAGAAGACATAATTAATTTTCAAAAAAAACATTTAAATAAAAAATATAGGACCTTTAGTTCTTGTGGACGATTTGCTCAAAGGCTTTATATTGGAGGCCCAACTATTATAAAAGAATGGTGCTATTTTGCAGCAACTATTGAAGCAGCTTATCAAGATTTAAAATGGTGGAAAGAAGATGATAATTATGTTTCATAATATAGTAATAGGAAAACCTCTTGTAGAACCATGGACACTTATCTCCAAGAGTGAAGAAGAGTTTGAAAAAGACGATAGAAAAGATACTCTTTTTACCAATGAAAGATTTTTACCTGCGCTTCTTGTTGATGCCGGAGTTGTAAAATCTCGTAGTGAGGTTAAACGTAATAAGCCTGAACTTTGTAAAGAATTAAATGAACTTGATTGCTTTTGGGTAAAATGGGGCAAGCAAAGAATTTGGATTATAGTAGGTGAATAATAATGACAATGCAGGAAACATGTGAAGAATTAGTCCAAAATTTAAAAGAATATGCAGAATGGGCTCGTGCTAATGAATATGAAGTTCCTATCATGTTAGCTGATGATTTAGAGTTAGCGGCTGATATTATTGAAGGAGAATTTTTATGAAATTTACTGAAAAATTTGAAGATATGGATTATCTCCAAGAAGATGAAGGTATTTTAAAAGGAAAAAATCCTGTTCATTGCGCTATTTGTGGAGAACTTACTATCTTCATTGATTTATGCTCCGAGGCTCCTTTTTGTAGTGATGAATGTCTTACTGAATTTTATAAAAAGTATTGGGAAGAAGAAAATAAACTTCCACATCCTGACTTTTGGTAATAATTATGATTACAATAATTAAACATGGTAAAATGAAAAATAAGAATGAATCTACTTGTCCATTTTGTGGATGCATTTTTACTTATAATGATTTTGATATAAAAAATAAAGTGTTTGGTTATGACCCTATTTATTATATATATTGTCCAGATTGTGGATATGAACTTACTGGATTTACAAAGGATGGTTTATTTTAAATGAAACTTAATGATATTATTAAAACTCAAAAAGATATTATAGCTGATGGAAATAGTATTGAAAATAATATTATTGAAACAGTAGATATAAATGTAATTGCTCATTTTGGTAATTGTCCTTGTTTTGAAATTACTTGCTCTGATGTAGGATGTTTCCAGGGATATAATAACATTGGTAATCTTGGTTGGCTTATTCGGGCTTTTTATAATCTTTTTGAGCTTAATGAAGAAGATGGCCTTAGACTTAGTAGAGTAAAGCAAATTCCTTGCCGCCTTATCTTTGAAGGAGATGGCGGTTGGGGTAGTCAATGCATTGGTTTTGGCCACTTTATGAAAGATAAATTTGTTTATTCAAAAGATTTCGCTAAAATTAACGAGTGATGGCTTGCTTACGCAATCCATCTAATATGCCGGCATAGCTCAGCGGCAGAGCACGCGCCTTGTAAGCGCGGGGTCGGGATCTCGGAATTCCCTGCCGGCTCCAAATGAGGTAGCGTTAGAGTCATGAACTAACGAGATAATGTGCTCCTACACAAGCTCAAAATTATAATAATTATCTAGGAGGATAAAAATTATGGCATGGATTTATTGTATTACGAATGATATCAATGAAAAATAGTATATTGGAAAAACTTATTATGATGATATACAGGAAAGATGGGATGAACATCTATAGGATTATAAACGACCAAGATGTGAAAAACGACCTTTATATGATGCTATGAATAAATATGGTATATAGCATTTCCATATAACCCCTATAGAATATGTTCCTTCAGAAATAAATTTAGAAGAACGTGAAATTTATTGGATAGCATAGTATAATACTTATCATAATGGTTATAATGCTACAATGGGTGGAGATGGAAAACGTAAATTTGATTATGATTTAGTTATAAAAACTTATCAAGAAGTTTAGAATATAAAAGAAACAGCTAAAATAATTGGAGCCCATCCAGATAGTATTAGTAATATTTTAAAAGCGGCTCATATTGAGATAAAATCAAGTTATCAAATTCAAAAAGAAAAATATGGAAAACCTATAAAAATGTATTCTTTAAATGGAGATTTTTTATAGTCTTTTGAATCTACTTGGGCTGCTGCAAGATATATGGTAGAAAATAAATTAACAAATTGTAAAGTAACTACTATTAAACAACATATCCATGAAGTATGTGAAGGGCGTAGAAAAACTGCAGCAAAGTTTAAATGGAGTTATTATTAAAACTCCATACTCGCTACTGTAGCTTAATTAGGAAAGCGTATCCTTGGTAAGGATAAGAGAGCCGGAGCATAACCGGCCAGTAGCTCCATAAGAGGTATGGCTCAAGAAATTAAAGTCTTTAAAAGATTTTCTCTGACTTTCCATATAAAATAAATAAAATCTTACTCCTGGCCAACGAAACGTGTAGAGTACCTGGAACGAAAAATGCGGCATTTGGGAGTTGTAGAAAATAAAGTGGGGAATATCTACAATTATGCGGGAGTGGCTCAATTGGTAGAGCTTCTGCTTGCCATGCAGAAGGTTGCGGGTTCAAGTCCCGTCTCTCGCTCCATACAGGGTTCGTTTTTTATGACGAGCCCTATATTTTTTCAAAAGCAAAGGTGTGCGGTTCATTGCGCGGCTGGTGGCCCTCTCCATCGTGGCCTGAAATAAAATTTGGTTTAGAATTTTTTAGAATAAAAAGAGGACTTGCGACCCGTCCGTATTGAGGTATACGGGCGCGTAAGCATGGTTCGCGCACGCTCCCTTGAAAAAATATAAAAAATATGATATAATTATTATAGAAAATAAAGAAAAGGGTTGTTTTATTATGATGGATTCATATTTCCACTTTGATGCTTATCGTCTTGCTGATGAAATTGCTGACCAATTTAATATTGACCGTGCTGACAGCATTGATAATCTAAAACAATATTTTGGCTATACTTGTGATACTGATATGGCTTTTCCTGTCTGGTTTGATATTCTTCGTGAAGAATACGATACTTATGAAACAGCAAAACGAATTTATACAGTTCTTTCTACTTATATTGACCCCCCAGTAGGAAAGGTGTATCTTGATTTCTAAAAAGGAGACAAATAATGGAAGATAAAGTATATTGGTTCATTACAGTTTTTGAAACTGCAGAAGTTGATAATCTTGGTTGGCCGAAAACTGGACCTACTCGGTGTTGGGGTTTCTATACTAATAAAGAAGATGCTCTAAACACCCTTCATAATAATATGACAGACCTTTGGGAAACATGTTATAATTATGCTATTCTTGAGCCATATCACGAAGGTATTTGTGGTTATGGATTTAAGAAAGACCGTCAGTTTTTTAAATATGACCGAGAAAAAGATGGATATTTTGAAATTGATGAGCCAGAAGGATTTGCTCATGTAGTAGGTTTTGGTATTGGATGATGGCTTACTTCGTAATCCATCTAAGTATGGGCGCCTTGGGCAAATGGTAAGTCACGGGTCTGCAAAACCTTGGGATAGCGGTTCAAGTCCGCTAGGTGCCTCGGCATTAAGATAGGAACCTTTTCGTGGTAATGCTATTTTTACTAATTCTATCAAAAATATAGAGAGGAGTCATATCATGGCATACATCTATCTAATTACTAATAATATAAATGGAAAATAGTATATTGGAAAAACTGAATATAATGATATTCAAAAAAGATGGAAAGAGCATTGTAGAGATTATAAAAAAGAAAGATATAATAAACGTCCACTTTATGATGCTATGAATAAATATGGGATAGAACATTTTAATATAGAAATTATTGAATAGGTTTCTCCTTTTGATAATTTAGAAGAACGAGAAATTTATTGGATAAATTATTATAATACTTACCATAACGGATATAATGCGACAAAGGGTGGAGATGGAAAACGCCTTTTAAATTATCAACTAATTAAAGAGTTATGGGAACAAGGTTTTAATTGCAAAGAAATTAGCAAAAAATTAAAATGTGATCCAAATTAGGTAGGAATTATTTTAAAAAGATTAGAGATATCATCATCAGAAATAAAAAATAGACAAACAATACAACAATCTATGAAAGTAAATCAAATTAATAAGGATACTAATTTAGTAATAGCTAGTTTTACTTCTATGCGTGATGCTGCTCAAGCTATGATTGATCAAGGATATACCCATTGCAAAGTAGGAACTGGTTCTACTCATATTTCCGAAGTTTGTTCAGGAAAAAGACAAACTTTTGCTGGATTTAAATGGAGAAAAGTATTATAATGAAAAGTATTGTGTATAAAGGAACTTATATTTATTCAATTGACGTAGAAGATAATAAAGAAATTGATAAAGATACTGCTTGGGCATTATTTTGGGAAGAATTTAGCCCTTGGAGTATCTACCCAAAAGATTTTGATGATATAACTTTTGAAGTTATTGAAGATGATTTGCCCCCGTCGCCAAATGGATAAGGCTCGGTCCTTCTAAGGCCGCATTGTCTTGGTTCGAGTCCAAGCGGGGGTGCCACCTGTGTATCAGGGTAGGTATGGAGATACACCTGCTCCGGAGAAAGTATCTAAGGGATCTCATCTAGCGAGGTTAAGCCCATAGAGGGGTGACGAATAAAACTATTCCTCTTAATTTTTTAAAAATAGTAAAAAGGAGTTTTTCATAATGGGATATTATAATGATGAATTTACCTGGGAAGAAAGAAGAAGCATTGAAGCAAATAGATATAGATTTGAAATGGACAAGCAGGAAGGATATTATCCTTCTGATAGAACCATTGAAGATGAATATCGAGAAATGAAAAGAAGCGGTTGGGATGGCGGTTTCGCAAATTGGCTTGATTAATTAAATATTAGGAGAAATTAATTTCTCCTAATATTTATAAAAAATAAAAATAATTAAGGAGTATAATATGAATATTACTTGCCCTTATTATGAATTTCTCCCTTGTTCTGATACTATTTTGTGTATGTTATACTCAAAATTTAAATATGATGGAAAACATTGGGCTAATTATCCTGAATGTAATAAAGAGAATTGTCCTTTTTTACATCCAGAATTACTTGGCGATATGATTTGGGAAGATGAATAAATTTGGTGGATATAGTTCAGTTGGTTAGAACGCTTGATTGTGGCTCAAGAGGTCCCCGATCCGAATTCGGGTATCCACCCCATATACGGCGGTAGCATAATGGAGAGTGCACTAGGTTACGGCCCTAGGCTTTGTGGGAGTTCGAATCTTCTCCGCCGTGCCAATAGAAGATGCGTAATCCGAACCGAGACCCAATAGGATGGGAGAATGCGCAGGAGGTCGTGTTGTAGTATCTTCTAAATATTATTTGTAAAGAGAGGAATTTACAATGAAAATTTATAGTGAAAAGACTAACAAAGAATATGCGAGCGTAGATGAGTGTCTCGCAGCCGAGAAGGAATTTGATGAAGCCATTGCTGCTAAAAAGGCAGCCGAGGAAAAGGCTCTTGCAGAACGCAAAGCAAAGCAGGATGCTATTGCGGCAGAGCGTAAAGCCGATGCTGATGAAGTTGAAGCTGCTCGTCAAGAATTGATTGCTGCAAAAAAGAAATTCAATGATGTTCTTGCTAAATTCTGCCAGAAACATGGTGCATATCATTACACTATTAAACCTGGCGAAGGGCTTCATGATCTTGTTTCAAGCGTCTTTGATAATTTTTGGATGCTATAATTTGTGAGGTTTTGGGGTTTCCCCTAAAACCCCTACTTTATGGGAACGTAGTATAATGGCAGTATGCTGGCCTCCAAAGCCATGCGATCAGGGTTCGAGTCCTTGCGGTCCCGCCATTTGACAAAGATAAAATTTTATGATATACTATTTATATAAGAAATTTATATAAAAGGAGAAAAAATATCATGAATGATGTTAGGCTTAAGATTTCACCCCCTTGGGTAACTTATATGAATAAGCTTTAGGCTCTTTTTATTGTTGAT
>Ga0247611_10011642_pt1 | contig 10112 bp, 10 predicted proteins | sample 177DNAGHGhighgp2_FD_192422 | JGI IMG/M metagenome (GOLD analysis project Ga0247611, IMG submission 192422) | Sheep rumen microbial communities from Palmerston North, Manawatu-Wanganui, New Zealand - 1770 DNA GHGhigh gp2 | ecosystem: Host-associated > Mammals > Digestive system > Stomach > Rumen... | reverse complement strand
CTTCAATTCTTTCTTTGCATACTCGATTGCCAGCTCAAGCATTTTCTTGCCGTAGCCTTTGCCTCGAATTTCCGGAGAAACAATTACAAAACCAAAACGCACTGTCGTCTTCACGTTCTCATCAGGTATTAAAACAAAGAGATGCCCGATTACATTTTCCTTTTCATCAACTGCCGTGAGCGGGAAAAAATCCAGACCGGCTTTTCTCTCTGCGTAATTTTCATTCAACTCATTTCCCATTAGAGGAAACTTCCCGATTCTATCAGCTGACCACTGGAACAAAGTTTTTTCATCCTTTACCCAGCTACAGATAATCTGAGAATCTTCGGCTTTATAGGGTCGTAATTTCATGTTCATATTTTATAAGTCCTTATTTAAATTTTGTAATTATAGATTTCTCCATTCTTCCAGAATCTTCAAGCCCTCGTCAATTTCAAATCCTAGAACTTCCTGGATTTTTTCAAACTTCTTTTTTGAATGCATTGTGTCCATAACTCGCAGCAATTCTTTTTTGCCGTGTTTTTGAATAAAGAGCGCCATAGCCCTTATCGCATTCGTATCCTTCCCGAGCGAGTAAAAGCCTTTCTTGCAATCATAAAGCTCGCTGCATTCGTAACAGCCGTCCAGGCTTTTTTCTTTGCAACAGGCTGTGTTAGGACAAACTCCATCCGGCGAGCAGGTTGCAAAAGAACAGGTATTGTAAATTGTCCTGCAAGAACCACACCAGGCAGTCAAAAAGCAGTGCACGCAGGAAAGCCCGCAATAAGCAATCTGGTCCACACCTTTTTTTGCCTGCTGACACAGTTTGTTTTTGATGCGTCGCATGGCTTCCACATGCATAATCCAGTGGCGGGATAAAGGCATTTGAATTAATCCTTTGATATTCTTGCCGCACCAGTAGTCTATCAGCCAGACGGAACTTTCATCCTGGCTAACGCATTTGCTGGCAATGAGCCGCTTTTTGTCCTCGGCCGTAAAAGTTTTCTTCAAATCAGCAAAGTTCAAACCCGTCAGCATTTCATTTGTTGAATCCATCACAGCCTTGCAATATTCATAAGTTGTTTTGATGTTAAGGGCTTTTGAAAACTCAATCATCGCGTCGCCGTCAAGCTCGTTGCATGTTGTGACAGTGGTACTGTTAGTCTTATCTAACCTTCCACCCTTAAAAAGAATCTGTTCATCCTTCAAAATCAGTGTATGCACAACAATATCTTCAATTCGAAAAAGATGCCAGAGCGACCAGGCCAATGTCGTATACTGCGTCCCCTTCCCCACACCAAAGGGCATCTGGAAAAAAGCCACCTGTGGAAAAGTTTTTACAATAGAAGTTATCTGTTCAAAAAGTTCGGCACGCAGCTCAAGAAGAAGATTTATCCCTTCTGCAAAAGTCACTTCCTTCGCAATCAGCGTCTGCATCTTTTTGTTTTTTTCTGACCAGTCCTTATCCATATTACTTTTTCCTATAACCAGCTTTTTATAAATTGCTTTGTAATCATCAGCTTGCCGTGATCTGTTGTGATTGGATAAGCGTCTCCAAAATCCAGAGATTTTCCAGAATTATCAAAAACCTGCCGCCCCTTTACTACCAGACCTTTTTTGCTGATGTCGCCATTTTCATCTATTTCCATTATCAAAAAAGAGCAGCCATTGTCACCTGGCTTCATCAGCAGACGAACCTTGAGACCACTTTTTATTTCTATCCAGGTATTAAGAATTATATTTTCCATTTATCAAATTATTATATTATGATTAAGCAAGTTTTCTCAAGTTTATCTCTCTAGAACAAAGCGCACAAGCGGCATTTTACTTTACCTAAACATCTGCCACACGAAGTCTTTCCACAACCGATGTCTTCATCACTTTTTTATAGATAATTACAGGCAATAAAAGTGTAAGGGCAATCATAATCGGAAAAACAAGCGTCACAGGAAGCAGTGAAAAGTTCCATTCAAAATACCACATCTCTGCGCCAAAAGGTTTTATGAGCACAGCAGAAAAAATACTGCTCAAAACTAATCCCGCAATTCCAGTAAAAATGGCGTACAAAAGGCCTTCAATACACATTCCGCAAACTTGAGTACGCTTTGTCATCCCAACTGCTTCCAGCATAGCAAGTTCAAGACGGCGAGAAATGATTGAAGTTGTCATTGTGTTTGCAAGATTCAAAAGTCCTATGAGGGCAAGAATTCCTGTCAAAAGTCCACCAATAATCATAATCATACTTGTAAAACTTTTAAATTCCTGTTTGTAGGTTTTACGGGAAGTATATGTTAGGGCAGACTCACTTTCTGTAGTATACTTCTCCATCCACTGTTCAATATTTTCTTCCGCTTCATCAGACACATTAAAGAGACATCGCATAGGAGTGCGTGGCTGGCAAAAGTTGTTGAACTCATCTGTCGGAAGAATATAAAACATATCGAGCGTATCATAAACCTGAAGGCGGAAGGCATAAGGAAGCTGAACTGTTGCCATAACTTCGTACTGCTTTGTATTGCCATCGTTTGTTGTGACACTGATTCTCTCTCCCGGCAGAAAATATGGAATCGGGTTCTCACCGTCAGGAAGACGCATATCATATTCGTTTACGAGGATGTAGTTACCTGTCTTAAATTTTTCAATATTGATTTCGCCGTGCCGCACAGGAAGATTTTTGAGCACAAAATCATCTATTCCATAAAGCATAACAGATGCAGCACGCTCTTCTTCATACAAAGCTTTAACTGACATTTCCTCACCATAAGTTGACAGAGTTTCAAAAAAAGTTTTACTCAGGAGACGGTCATCAATCCTTTTAAAATCTTCTTCTGTAAAACGCTGATAGGTTGATTCAAGATAAATATTTCCAAGCTCTTCTATGCCGGACAGTTTGCTCAGTTCTTCAAGCAGCTCCTGTGAAATCCCTGTTGTATTTTTGTTATTAAAATTCACAGAAGGATTATCCAGTGTGGCATCCGCTACAGAAAAATCAGTTGCAATGCTGTGTTCAATATATTTGTCTTCGCTAAAGCCGTGAAGCAAAGTATAAACGCTGTTCAAAATCACAAGCGAAAGAGAAAGCGAAAGCACAACCCAGAAAACCTTTTTCTTGTCGCGGAAAAGATTTCTACTTGCAAATGACAGATTGCTGAAGCGGGAGTTGCTTCGTCCACGTTTCGGGCTCTTTACACTTTCCCTGTATCTAACTGCCTCAATCGGCGAAACCTTTGATGCAAGCTTGGCCGGACGCCTGCAGGAAATAATCACAGTCATAAAAGAAAACAGAGCAGAAACTAAAAGCACCCAGCCGTTTATTTGAATCGCACCTTTAGCAGCAATAGAAACACTAAGGAAACTTGCAATAACCGGCACTAAAAGAATTCCAACCAGGGTGCCCGCAAGAATGCCAAGCGCAATTCCCGGCAGTGCAAGGAAAATTGCCTGATATCTCACAAGTGAAGAAATCTGTCTGCCACTCATTCCTATTGTTTTCAGAAGTCCATAAGAACGGATATCTGAATAAACATTTATTCTGTAAATATTGTTTATGATGAGATAGCCCGAAAGAAAAATTGTAAGAAGCAAAAAAATCACAAGCAGCAAAGTTGCCTCATCCATCGTACCTGCAACAGATGCATTGCTTACTCCAATTTCTACATCTGCTGGCAGTCCGTTTCTCAAGACCGCTGCAATGAGCTGCTCTCGAATTCTAAAAGGACTATAAAAATCTACATCGGCATTTATGAGACCACTTATCGGATTACTGTAATCATTATCTTTAGCATAATGAGAAATCTTTGGAACAGGTGCATATTTTTCCTGAAAGGCTTTTGAAACAATAACAAACTGAGCCATTGAAACACGGTCACCTGTAAAAACACCGCAAATTGTAAATTCTTTTTCTATAATCTCTTCATTTATTGAAATTTTCAAAGGAACCTTTTTGCCAAGAAGTGCCTGATAATCAGCCGGATCAAAATTAATTTTCAAAGCCTGCAAAACAAGCGAGCTGAAAACTGCTTCATTTTCCGCCTGAGGAAGTTTACCAACTTCCGGATAGCAGAAACCTTTTTTTGCACTGACTTCATCAGCCCAGTGAACCTCGGTGCGAACTTTTAAAAGCTCCTTGTTAGCAGCATCGCCAACATAAATCCATTGAGAAATTTCTTTAAACTTTGAATCTGCGGCAAGCTTGTCATATTCTTCCTGAATAAGATATTTGTAGGCACCATCAGAAGATGTTCCAATCTGACGCTGAGTCGATTCCTTTAGCATTCTAAGGATGCTTCCGCCTGCCGTAAAAAGTGTTGTAAACAAAAAAGTGCAAAGCGCAATTGAAAGAATTATTACAAGACTTTTTCCGCGGTTTTTTAAAATATATTTTTGCGCTGTTTTTTTTATGATTGAAGAATTCTGTACCTGCATGTTATTCCCCCCTAACAATCATTCCGTCTTCGATGCGAATTGAACGGTCTGCAAGCTGAGCTATTTCATCGTTGTGGGTAATCATCACAATTGTCTGTGCAAATTTCTGACTTGTAACTTTTAAAAGCCCCATTACATCCTGAGTTGTTTTTGAATCAAGGTTTCCAGTTGGTTCATCTGCAAGGATGATTGCCGGTGCAGAAGCAAGTGCGCGGGCAATTGCAACTCTCTGCTGCTGACCTCCAGAAAGCTGAGAAGGATAAGCGTTGAGTTTTTCTGAAAGACCAAGTGTATTTATAATTTCATTTACCAGTTCCTGATTTGGCTTTTCACCATCAAGCTCAACAGGAAGAGCAATATTTTCATAAACCGACATTACCGGTACAAGATTAAATGCCTGAAAAACAAATCCAATTTTCCTTCGTCTAAAAATTGTAAGCTCTTCATCTTTAAGAGAAAAAATATCCTTTCCGTCTATGATTACTTTTCCATCGGTCGGGCGGTCTAAGCCTCCCAGCATGTGAAGTAAAGTTGATTTCCCACTTCCCGAGGTCCCGACAATACTTAAAAACTCACCCTTGTTTACAGTAAGATTTACACCGCGCAAAGCTTCCACTTTTGCCTCGCCGCTTCCATAAGTTTTTCTAAGATTTTCTGTTTTTAAAATTTCCATTGCGTGTCTCCTGCACAAGACTCCGGGATTCCAAAATCACATTCCCCTAGCCTTGCTATAAAAAAGATAACACACAATTCTTTCAAGAATCTTTCAAGAAAAAAAGTCGTCAAAAAAAAATTGTCATTGCGAGCGAAGCGAAGCAATCCATATATCAACAGACATAGTTATAGAAGATTCCCACAGTCTTCGACCTCGCAATGACATTATCATTTCGGCAGAAATACTGAAAATGTTGTGACAGGCTCTGTAGGACTGGCGTTTTGTGCAGGAGTAGATTTTACCTTTATATACCCGCCCTGCCCGCTTATGATTTCTCTTGCAAGGTAAAGACCAATGCCAACACCTTCTTCAGCTTTTACCGAAGTGCCTCTGTAAAAGCGGCCGAAAATTTTTGCCTGGTCTTCTTCCGGAATACCTTTTCCAGTATCAGAAATATCAACGCGAACAAACATATCAAACTCGCTAGCGATAATTGAGATACTTCCTTTGTCTGTATATTTTACAGCATTATCTGCAATGTTAAAGATAGCTTCCTGAGTCCATTTTGAATCTATATTTGCAGAGACAGATGTTTCATTCAAAAACACTTCCAGCCCTTTCGCAGCTGCCCGCTCCCGAACCTGCTCAACCACATTTTTCAAAATCGGGAAGACCTCTGTTTTTTTTCGTTCCAGTTGAATAATCCCACTTTCCAATCGTGAAAGCTTTACCAGACTGTCTATCAAAAATCTTAATTTTTCAGTCTGAGAAAGAATCGCATTTACATTTGATTTTTGTTCCTCAGTAAGTTCAGAGCCTTCGAGCAGTTCTCCATAAAGTACAAGATTTGCAATAGGAGTTTTCGTCTGATGCGAAATATCAGAAATCAATTCCTTAAGCTTGTCTTTTTCATTTTTTACATTCTGTGCAGAAATAGAAGAAGATGATAAATAGTCTTCAAGTTTTACTTCAAGCCGGGAAAGTCTCGTCTCATCAAAAGAGTCTGCAGTAAAATTTCCGTCAATTGCCTTATTAAGCATTTTTTCCAGCGAATCAAAAGTCCCCTTTAGTTTAAAGCGATTATAAATCACAAGGGCAAGGGCTCCGGCAAAAATCACAAGAGCTGCAAGAAATAAAACAAAACTCATTTTGCCTCCCCGGCAGCGCCCCCAGTTTCAGTTCCAGCCCCCGCCCCAGAAGCTGCTCCAGTTAGCCATGCATAACCAATTCCATAAACCGTTTTAATTTTATTTCCAAGCTTAAGCTTATCCCGCAGACGTTTCACAGTAACCGAAAGTGCATTTTCATCAACATATTCTTCCCCGTCAGACCAAAGCCGGTCAATCAAAAAATCGCGGCTAGTGGTATTCGGCGCATTTTGTGTCAGATAATACAAAAGCTTTTGTTCACCTTTAGAAAGTTCAACCTGCCTGCCATCATGAAGAAAAATCATTTTTTCAAAATTAAAGGAGTAGACACCATCTGTAAATATTTTATCATCCCCTGTGGCAGCCCCGCCTTCAATCTTTCTCAGCTGAGTATTTACCCTCGCCCTCAAAACAGAAAGAGAAAATGGTTTTGTAATATAATCATCAGCGCCAGTCTCAAGCCCATAAACAATATCGCGGTCAGTATCATTTGCCGTCAGCAAAATAACCGGAAGAACCGGCTTATCTTTTTTGATTTCTTTAAGTAGTTCAAGCCCGCTGCCATCAGGAAGATTTATATCAAGCAGTACAAAATCAACAATCCCCAGAGCAAGTTGAGCCCGCGCACTTTTCAAACTATCGCAGGAAATTATTTTTCTATCCTCATCCCTCAAAGCCTTACACAAGCCCTCATTAAGAGTAGGGTCATCTTCAACAATTAAAAGCTGCTTCAAAATTTGCCTCACATCAATTGTATATTATAGCAACTTCTTCAAAAATATTTCCATGGGCATACAATAGATATCCTGAAGAACAGTGTTGTTGATGTCGAGGAGAATAACTGTATCATCAGAAACGATTGTACCAATTTTTTTTATTTAGAAGGGGAAGGTCTTCCCCTACGGCCGCACTTCGTTGCGTCCTACCCTTTCTCCTAGGGCTCCGCCCTAAAACCCGCATGGTAAATTGCTATCGCAATTTGCTATTTACATAAAAAAAGCACCCAGTTAAGGGTGCCGTATCATCCGAGATGATTACCGAGGCTATTATCCAAAGACTCACTCGGCTTTTCACTTATAAACATAGTGTAGTAATATTGATTCGTCAAGAAAAATTAATACATTTTCTACATTTAACTAATATTTATACTCTAACTTTTATTTGTTTTGTTACATAATAATCTGTTCCATCCACATTTATACACAGTAATAAAGTGAAATCATATCCAAGCATTTCATGGACAACCCAAATCCCTCCTAAAGATGACCATGAAACAGAATCCGCTGAACATATTTCTTTTTTTAACTTCGCTCCATTTGGAATAGCACTATCTGGAGCAGCCTCATTTGCTTTTAAGTATTTCTGTCCAGAAATAAAAACCATATGAGTATTTGCACTATCAGAAATAGACGAGTTTGCCCATACAACTTTTGATATTTTACCTGAATTATTTATAATTTCTACATCAAATCCTGTAATAAATCCTTTGTCTTTATGAGCACTTTGATACCAAGAATCGCCAAATACATTTACTTTTGTAATATTTATTTCGATTCCAGATATATCACCTTCAGAAGACACATCCATTAAAATTTCTGATCTTGGCGTACTTACACAACTAATCAGACAAAATAAGAAACCTAGCATTATAAAACCTATTTTTTTCATAAACACTCCTTTTACATTCTTATAGATTTTAATTTATACAATATTACATTCTATTAGATTTTATTTCAACCTCTAAAAGATTTTATAATACAATCTTATGGGACTTACATCGGATTCTATAAATAACCGTATTCAAATTTTTACTGATAAACTTCGAAAATTAAGAAATGAAAAAGGTATATCAGCTCGAGAACTGAGTCTTGCTCTTGGACAGAACGTAAATTACATAAATCTGATTGAAAATGACAAAAGAAAACCATCTTTGGATATGTTCTTATACATTTGTGAATATCTGAAAGTATCCCCAGAATATTTCTTTAATGATGGAGAAACAAACTGCAATAGTTATGAGCTAGTTTTAAGAAATCTCTCTGAAAATCAAAAAAAGCAACTTGCAAATTTTATTCTTTCTTTAAAATAAAAAAACGTTCCTCATAAGAGAAGCGGTTTATTATCTATAGCTCCCTAGGTTAAAACTGAAGATTATACATTATATGCTTATCCCAAGGATTCTCTGTTGGGTATCTAACTCCCTTAGGCTGACTGTATCCAATCTCGTCTACTACTACGTCTAAGCACTTGAATACTTCGTAGAGTTCCGTTCCAAAGTGATGGTAAAAGGAGCCCTATTCAAAGTATGCGCGGTAAATTGCTATCGCAATCTTCTGTTATCTAACTAAAACCTTATTATAATTGATTCAAGAAATTGATTATTCCGTTACAGGCTTCATCATCACTCTTATCCAGCCAATTTTTCTTTGATGCTGCAAGCTTCTTTCTGTATTCAGGATTTGATAATACAGTACCAATTCTTTTTCGTAAATCATCCATTGTATTTTCTCTCATTCCATCATCACTGAAAATGAAAGTTTCCAAACATTTCTGTAATGATTCTCTGTTTATAGATTGTGTAAGCCAGAAAATATCAAAGATATCTTTGTACCTAGTCGAAACTGTACCAAACTTCAAAATCGAACGAAGTTTTTCTGTAAACATCTGTTCTTTAGAGTTGATAAGAAGGCTGACTCCATCTTCTTGAAGTGCAACATCGAAACAAAACTCTTCCTGTTTGATTTCCAAGTGTTTATGTACTCCAAAATCTACCTTGCTGGAAATCTGAAATCCGAACGAATCCTCAATGTTGATAAATGCTCTTTTACCATGATAATCCTGTTGTTTCAACTCTTCTAAGCGACCTTTCAACGCAATTTTGAGACCATCAATATTATTAAGTTTTTCTACAAATAGTTTTATTGATTCGTCTGCAAGAGAGAAGCGGATGAAATCAATATCCATCTTTTATAGCTTTGCTTATTTCCTCTTCAAGACTAATCATTAGAAAACCTCCAGTTGAATAGTATCCATTATTTTTTTAGATGCCGGAAATTTCGAGACATTTTCTTCCAGCCATTGAATATCCAATTCATATGTTTTATTTCGATAGTTAGAAACTATTTCTTTATAATAATCAAATGGAATTTTATTTTTATGTCGTATCAGTTCAATAAGCATTCTCTCTTTTGTATAAACTTTGACAGAAGTTCCTAAAATATTTTTTTCTTCAACACCAAGATTAACCGTTTCTTTTGGATAAAATAATTGCTTAATTTCTTTGTCTTTTATTTTGGTTGAGTTACGTTCTGTCGCAATAAAGTAGTTGTCAGGAATTTCATCGGTCAAATCCTGATAATAAAAAGCACTGTTCATTGTAAAAATGGAATCAGGTTTTTTGAATGCAATCACTGCTAATTTAGAGCATGAAGATTTGTCAGAATATACACCTTTTTCGACCTTGAACATTTTTTTTTCTTCAAGTGCTTTTTCAAGAAGATAATCTGTTTTGTATGTTTCAAGACATTGTTTGTATGAGTAAAGCATTCTGACCTCCATTAAAGTAAATGCCCAAATATTATAAAAAAAGTGGGTTTCTACTCTGAATATAATGCTGGAAATCAAGTTAGTCAAGTAAATACCCACAAATTGTAAATTTTGCGGTCATTTACTTTATTTAACTATATACGACACTCTTTAACTAAGCATAAAAAAACCGCTCCTCATATGAGAAGCGGTTTCTTGTCTATAGATCCCCGGGTCAAGCCCGAGGATGACAATTTATGTCATTAGCCCCATGGATTCTCAGTTGGATAGCGTACTCCAGCTGGCTGGTTATATCCAATCTCGCTTACGTCTACGCCAATGTACTTGAATACTTCGAAGAGAGCCTTTCCAAAGTGGCC
>Ga0247611_10011640_pt1 | contig 10112 bp, 7 predicted proteins | sample 177DNAGHGhighgp2_FD_192422 | JGI IMG/M metagenome (GOLD analysis project Ga0247611, IMG submission 192422) | Sheep rumen microbial communities from Palmerston North, Manawatu-Wanganui, New Zealand - 1770 DNA GHGhigh gp2 | ecosystem: Host-associated > Mammals > Digestive system > Stomach > Rumen ... | reverse complement strand
GATTAATAACTTTTATTATTATTGATGGCGTTTATAATAATAAAAATATTTTTTAAAATTTCGCCTTAAAGATTAATAAATTTATATTATTATTGATGGCGTTCATAATAAAAATAAATTTTCAAAAGTTCGCCTTAAAGATTAATAACTTTTATTATTATTGATGGCGTTTATAATAATAAAAATATTTTTTAAAATTTCGCCTTAAAGATTAATAAATTTATATTATTATTGATGGCGTTCATAATAAAAATAAATTTTCAAAATTTCGCCTTAAAGATTAATAACTTTTATTATTATTGATGGTGTTCATAATAAAAATAAATTTTCAAAAGTTCGCCTTAAAGATTAATAACTTTTATTATTATTGATGGCGTTTATAATAAAAATAAATTTTCAAAAGTTCGCCTTAAAGATTAATAACTTTTATTATTATTGATGGCGTTTATAATAATAAAAATATTTTTTAAAATTTCGCCTTAAAGATTAATAAATTTATATTATTATTGATGGCGTTCATAATAAAAATATATATAGTATTTTATTAAATTTTAAAGCATAAAATTAAATAACTTTAATTATTAAAAATCTTTTAATATTTAAAAAAATCATAAAATACTGAATTTTATCAAAAATTATCTTAAAATTTTAATTAATAAATTATTTAAGTTTATAATATATTTTAGTATTTTTTAAATATTTTAATTTAATTATTTTTTAATAATATACTTATTTTTATAATAACATATTAAATTTATTATATATTTACTTAAATATTGATATTAAAAACTTCTGATATTTAAAAATAATTATATATAAATTATATTATATATAAAATTAAACATATAGATTTAAAAATAATTAAATAAATATTTAAGGCTTTATATCATTTATAACTAACATATAAAAATTGAAAATTACAATATATATTTATTAATATAAAATTATATAATTTATATATAAATAATATTACAAAGTAATAAATGGGAATCCCTAAGTTTATGACATGGTTACATAATAATTATGGTGAATGTATGGATAATTTTGATATCAGTTATGATTATGATGATATTTATATAGATATGAATTATGTTATTCATTTATGTTATTATGGTGCAAAAGATATAAACCATTTAAAAAATAAAGTCATATTTCATATAAAGCAAATTACTAAAACATATCACCCATTAAATCATTTATATTTATATTTTGATGGTGGGTCAGGTGAAATTAAGAAAAATACCTGTATGAAACGAATTAAATTAAGTGAATCAGCAAATAAAAATAAAGAAGTTCTAATTGATACAAAAATATTTTCTCATAGATCAGATTTTATGAAAGAAATAACAAAACTTTTACAAGAAAAATTAACACCTAAATTTTTACATATTAAAGATGATGTAAAAATAAGGTTTAATGACAGTACTATTTTTGGTGAAGGTGAAATTAAGATGGCAAAAAATATTATTCATAAACATACAAAACATTTAGAAGAAGATAACACTTATAATTCTTTAATTATTAGTAATGATTCTGATAGTGTTATTATTTCATTATGTAATAATATTGATAATATATATATTTTAAATAAATGTAATGTAATAGATATTGATAAAATTAAAGAAACTTTTACAGAAAAATATAATACAAATCATATGGATTTTGTTTTATTAACCTTATTTCAAGGAAACGATTATTTTCCAAAATTAAAATATATTTCATATCAAACAATTTGGGAAGCATATAATAAATATATTAGACTTGAATCAATAACAAGATCAGATGATTTATCATTGTATCAAGATGGTATAAATATAGAAAATTTAAAAGTATATATTATGTATTTATTAGATGTAATACCTCCACAATATAAAAAATATAATTGTAATTTACAATTTTTAGTAGAAAAATATAATAAAACTGAATATATAAAAATTATTGAATATTGTATAAATTTATATAAAACAGGAACTTATAATGACCAAAAGACAATTATATATAATAATTTACAATTACATCCTGCAGTTTTCTTGTTTAATTAATTGTATTATTAATTTAATTTATTAAGTTATAATTTCAGTAATTAAATTGATAATTTCAGTATATTAAATTGATAATTTCAGTAATTAAATTGATAATTTCAGTAATTAAATTGATAATTTCAGTAATTAAATTGATAATTTTAATAATTAAATATTGTATTAATTTCAGTGATTAAATTGATAATTTTAGTAATTAATTATTGTAATAATTTCAATGATTAAATATTGTATTAATTTCAGCGATTAAATTCAGTGTAATAATAAGTTTATCATAAAATGTTAATGTATTAAATTTTAATTTCAACAATTAAATTCAGTGTAATAATAAGTTTATTATAGAATGCCAGTGTATAAAAATATTTTAATTAATTTTAATTAATTAAAATAACTAATGATTGAGAATAATATAATTTAATTTAAATTATATTTAATAATCTTTATCTAATAATATTTATTAATATAGATTAAATTAAATTATATTATATGATTGAGATTGATGATACTTTAACGTATATTAATATTTAATTAATTAAATTTATGTTTAAAAAATAATAAAATATTTAATATAATATTAGTTAATTGAGTATTAATATACGTTAAGGTGTCATCAAATTTTAATATATCATAATATTTAATTTTATCTTTTGTAAGATTAAATATTATGATATATTAATAAACCAATATAATTAATAATATTTAAAATAAATATTTTAATAATAAAAAAATAAATTTTTAATTTAATTTTAAATATAAAAATTGATTTTTAAATTTATTAAAATAATAATATTATTATATTATTATAGTATATTATATTTATTAATGGCAGATATTATAACTTCAGATTTTGAGTATTCAAACGGTGAACAATTAAATATAATTATATCTAATGTTTTAAAAATGCTTGAAAATAGAAAATTATTAACAAATATTACTAAATTTAATATTGATGATATTGTTAAACATATTAAGAAAAATGTTTTTTATGATCTTAAACTTGATAAACAGGATAGAGATGGTAAAAATATGTATAAAATTTGTATAATTGATGAAAATATTGATAAAATTACTGGTAATACAACAACGGCTTCATATATTGCTAAATATCCAAATGATCATAAAATAATTATTCTAAATTCAATAACTAAAAATATTGAATTACAAACATTAACTTATAAGTTTACAGAAATTTTCGATAGAACTTATTTTATGATTAATATTGCTGATTTTGAATATATGCCACAACATATTTTATTAACTGATGAAGAAAAAGAACAAACTAAAAAAGAATATGGTGTTCAATTAAATAAATATCCAAAGATTATGATTACTGATCCAATGAGTAAATATTTTAATGCACGATTACACGATTTATTCAAAATTATACGTCCAAGTTCTGTTTCAGGTGAAACTATATCTTATAGATATGTTATTAATGGTTAATTTAAATATATTTTTTTATTTAAAATATAAATAATACTATTTATTAAAAATTTATTTGAAAAAATTTTTAATAAATGTTATAAAAATAAGTAAATTTTTTTTAGTATAAATTTTCATTTAATAAAAAGGTTTAATAAAAGTTTTATTAAAAAAGTTCGCTGAAAAAACTGCTGAAAATTTTATTTTTCATTTTTAATTTTTAATTTTCATTTTTATTTTTTATTTTTAATTTTCTTTTAATAGAAAATTTTTAGGTGTTAGTATAAATTTAATAAAATAACATTTAACGCCTTCAGGTATAAAAACTTAATAAAATATAGATTTTGTAAAAATTAATATTTTAATATTTATTTTATTCAATATGGCGTTCAAATATTTTTTTCTATAAAAATTTTTAGGAGTCGGCCTAAAAATATTTTCATTTTTAATTTTCTTTTAATAGAAAATTTTTAGGTGTTAGTATAAATTTAATAAAATAACATTTAACGCCTTCAGGTATAAAAACTATAATAAAAATATATTTTGTAAAAATTAATATTTTAATACTTATTTTATTCAATATGGCGTCCAAATATTTCTTTCTATAAAAATTTTTAGGAGTCGGCACAAAATATTTTTTTAATTTTCATTTTTAATAAAAATATTTTACACATTGAAAAAATATTAATTTTATTATTTAATTAAATTATATTTTTTAAATTATTATTATTTAAAAAATTGATAAAATTTTAATATATTATATAACTTATTATATTATAATATAATAATTTAATGGATTTTGATTATTGTGCTATTAATTATGATGATACATATAATGTAATAAAAACAAATGATTCAAATAAATTACAAATAAAATCAAAATATAATCCACCAGATGAATTAAGAAAAATACCATATAATGTATCGTTAAATAAAAATTTACATAAAAAAAGTAAATCTTCTGTTAAAATATCATCATCTTCACAACAATTACATAGTTTAAAATCACCACAATATAAAACAATTCATATTTTTAATAAATCAAAAAAGTTTTTATCTAATCCTGAATTATCACAAGTTTTATTTGATAATAAAACATCTACTAATGAAAAATTGTTTTAAATTATGATAATAATACTAATAATAAGACTGATAATAAACCTTTAATTAATCAAGAATCTAACCCAATAATTAATACTGATAATAAATCTTTAATTAATCAAAAATTTAACCCAGTAATTAATACTGATAATAAACCTTTAATTAATCAAGAATCTAACCCAGTAATTAATACTGATAATAAAACTGATAATAAACCTTTAATTAATCAAGAATCTAACCCAGAATATCATATAAAATTACCAATATGTAATCAAAACTCTTTAAATCAAAAATCATCATCAAGTCAATATTTACCAAAAGATAATTTAAAATAACTATCACCATTATTATTAAATGAATTAATAAATAATTCTTCAAGTATATCTAATAGTCAAACATATAATCAGTATGTTTTATATCAACAATTATTTAATAACTTTATTAATACGTTTGATTTTAAACAATGTTTTAAATCACTATTCATAGAAATGATTATTGAACATATTAAAATATTTGGAATTAAGTTAGTTTTTAATACTTTTATTTTTTCATTTATATTAGATGTAAAGATAATGAATAATATTAATAAAGAAATTATTAAATATAACGATTTAACTGATGAAGAAAAGTTAAAATATATTATTAAAGTTATAAATCATATTACAAAGTTTTATAAAAATGATATAATTGAATTAATGAAATATAATTTATATAATCAAGATATTTCATATGTTAAATCGTTTGATATTTTTTATAAATTACACTTTATTAATAATATGAAAAAGAAAGAACATATTAAAAATAATTTTAAGCAATTATGCTACGTTTATTCTTTAATTAGAAGGCCTTTGGTGTATCATTTTGTTAAATTAAATCCAATAACTGAAATTAACAGGATTATTTCAATTCAATCAAAATCTAATTTACAAAATATAGATTTTGGTTATAATTTATCTTTTGAAACTTTTTTAATTAAAAAATATAAACCTTTTGATAAAGATTATAAAATGTATGGAAAATTATATATTTATGGTTATTATTTATATAAAAATGACAAGCATATATATGATTGTATTGATTTTATACTTGATTATAGAAGTTTTATTAAAAAAATACCTGATATAGATTATCAATTATTAGATAATGATGATTATAATAGTGATTAATATATATAAACGATAATATTTGAGAATTTTATTAAAATTGTATTTTAATAAAATTTTATTTTTTAACTTTTTATTAAAAAAATAATAATTTTTTGTAAAAATGTTTAATAAATATTTAAAAAAAGAATATTTTTAATAATTTAAATAAATAAAGTTATAAAGTTATTTTTAATTAGATTTTAAAAAATGTTTAATAAAATTATTAAAATCTTAATTTTAATCATTTTGTTTAAAAACTAATTATTTTTAAACTTTTTAATTATTAATTATTAATAATATTTTTAAATCACAAATAATTTTATAACAATTAATTAAAATAATAAAGATTAATTGTTATTAAACTATTTTTATTTTATTAATCATTTTTTATTAATCATTTTTTATTAATCTTTTTTATTTTTAAAACAAATTATTTTAAATGATAATTTATAATTTTATTAATAATTTATAAAAAATTGTATATATTAATATTTAAAAAATATTTTATAGCCTAAAAATAAAAAATCTAAAAAATTGAAAATAAATATATATAGAGTTATAAGTAAAATATTTTTATAATAAAAATGAAGCGTACTAGTGATAATATTACTGATTATGAAACTAATACAAAATGTATTAAAAATGCACCACTTTTATGTATACATAATCAAAAATCATTAAAAGAAATATGTACAAAACCAATAATAGAATTAACTAGAATACAGATAGATTATTTTTATATTAATAAAGATATTTTAGATTTATCGTTATTAAACAATTTAATTACAAATCCAAACGTTATATTTGATAGTATAATAAATATTACATCTAATAAATTAAGTTCTAATAATTTAATATACTTAGCTGAAATTATAAAAAAGAATACAGTAAAAATTTTAGGATTTAATAATAGTTATATAGAAAATATTGATATTATAGCAGAATCTTTAAAAAATAATACTTCTATAAATCAAATTTATATATATAATTGTAATATTAATAAAATAGGTTCATTATGTGATGTATTAAAAAATAATACTTCAGTTTCATTCTTAAATATTAGTCATAATAAAATTGAAGATGTTGATAAAATTGCTGAACTTATAAAAGAAAATAAATCTATTAAAGATTTAATTATAAATGATAATCATTTTACAAATATTAATAGTATTGGAGATGCTTTAAAAGATAATTCTTGTATTGAAAATCTTGATATATTTGATTGTTTAACTAATTTAGATTCTGTTAAATACTTCTTAAATTCATTACAATATAATCATTCAATTAAAAAAATTAATTTATATAAAATTAATACAATTAATTTTAATATTTTAGAACCATTACAATATAATGATTCTTTACAATATATAGAATTTACCAAATACTTGACTGTTAATCCTAATGGATATCATAAAATTATTAATTCAGAAATTTTAGCAAAAATAATTTCAAATAAAAATATATTACATCTTGATTTAAGTAATTGTATTATACGTGATAATTTATATCCTTTAGTTAATATACTTATTGAAAAAGATAATATAAAATATTTATATTTACAGAATTGTGGTTGTGATATTACAACATTATCTAGTTATATAACTAAAACTAATAAATTAACATCATTATATATTGATTATAATTTTATTTCTAATAATAAATTATTTACTGAAGCAATTAAATCTAATAAATCTTTACTAATATTATCAATGAATTATATTAAAGGAATTGCTAATAACTCAATGCCATTTGATTTTGATATTAATTATTTCTTACAAAATGCTATTTTAAACAATGAAAATTGTAAATTAACAGATTTACGAATTCAAGATATGATAACCAGCGAAAAAACTATTAATATTTTATCAGACATAATATCAACTAAAAAAACATTTAAATTTTTAAATATTAAAGGGGATATTTGGAATCATGAACTTGTTAAAGTTGGAAAAATAAACTTATGGCCATTAATTGATGCTATAAAATCAAATGATACTTTAACTGAAATATCTATAAATAGAATATATGAAGAAACTAATAATGAACAACTCAACAATTTATATAAAGTTATTGATTATATTCTTGATAGAAATCGTATATGAATGAATTAATATAATTAAATATTAATTTTATTTATTTAATTTTATTTATTTAATTTTATTTATTTAATTTTATTTATTTAATTTTATTTATTTAATTTTATTTAATAATGGACGCCTTAAGTTTAATATTAAATTTATTATTACTGAAGGCGAACTTTTAAAAAATATTTTTCTAAAACAAGAATTTTAACAAATAACGCCTTAAAGTTTAATATTAAGTTTATTATTAATGAAGGCGAACTTTTAAAAAATATTTTTCTAAAACAAAAATTTTAATAATGGACGCCTTAAGTTTAATATTAAGTTTATTATTACTGAAGGCGAACTTTTAAAAAATATTTTTCTAAAACAAGAATTTTAACAAATAACGCCTTAAAGTTTAATATTAAGTTTATTATTAATGAAGGCGAACTTTTAAAAAATATTTTTCTAAAACAAAAATTTTAATAATGGACGCCATAAAGTTTAATATTAAATTTATTATTATTGAAGGCGTCCTTTTAAAAAATATTTTTCTAAAACAAGAATTTTAATAATGGATGCCTTAAGTTTAATATCAAGTTTATTATTACTGAAGGCGAATTTAAAAAAATATTTTTCTAAAACAAGAATTTTACTTAATTACTTTTTAAATAGTTAACACTATTTTTATATTTGTGTAATAAACAATTATTTTTAACAATTTTTTATTAAACTTATTTATTAACAGTTTATGTCAAAATATATTTTTATTTAATAATAAAAAATGAATAAAAATATTGTCATTATATTTTTATTAATATAAAATATAAACAAAATGGATATTGAAGAATTATGTAATTTAACTGATAATTTAACATTAGATAAATTAAATAAAAATTTTAATTTAAATGAGGTTGATCTTGAAAAATATAAGTCTGAAGAATTATGTAAATCTATTATAAATTATAATATGTATAAAAATACAACTTATAAAAAAATTGTTTTATTAACAAAAGATGTAATAAATAGTATTTATATGCTTCCGTGTATAAATAAAACTACAAATACAATATATAATTTTGTTTTAAGTAAATGTTCTGTTTTAAAAACTAATGATAATGTTTATATTATTTATTATCCGTTAAAAGATAATTTTGATACAATACAAACTTTTAACCATTTACAAGTTTATCAAGTTGGAGAAGTGTTATATAATTTAAGATTAAATAATTTATCTGATTTTATGATACAAACAATGTTTACTTCAATTTTAGATCAAGTTTATGAGTTTGTTGATAATCAAATTAAATTAAATAATATAATAACAACAACTGAATATTTAAATACAAATATAAAAATATTAACTTATAATATTCCTTATGGTTTTATTTTATGGTTATACTTCTTAATGAAACTAAGAAAAGAATATTTTATTTCAAACAAAATAGATGATCTTGATGAACAAATAATTGAAAATGATGTAATATGTAGAATATATTTAAAATTATATAATTATTTACCGGTTATTAGTATTGAAGTAAATAAATGGTTTTTATAATTTATTTTTTAATAATAAAATTTTTTAGTAAACTTTTTTTAGTAAAGAGTTTATTAAAATATGAATTAAGAAGAATAATTTTAAATAAACTATGAATTAAACTTTTTAAATAAAATTTCATCAATTTTTATATCAAAAATTTTAAATCAATAATTTTTTATTATATAATAACAATTTTTATTATTATCTTTTATTATTAATATTATAGACGAAACTTATAAAAATATTTATTTTTAAATTGACCGCCTTAATGATTAATAAAATTAATATTAATATTGACGGCAGAACTTATAAAAATATTTATTTTTAAATTGACCGCCTTAATGATTAATAAAATTGATATTAATATTGACGGCGGAATATTAAAAAATATTTATTTTTAAATTGGCCGCCTTAATGATTAATAAAATTAATATTAATATTAACGGTGAAACTTATAAAAAATATTTATTTTTAAATTGACCGCCTTAATGATTAATAAAATTGATATTAATATTAACGGCAGAACTTATAAAAAATATATTTTTAAATTGACCGCCTTAATGATTAATAAAATTAATATTAATATTGACGGCAGAACTTATAAAAATATTTATTTTTAAATTGACCGCCTTAATGATTAATAAAATTAATATTAATATTGACGGCGGAATATTAAAAAATATTTATTTTTAAATTGACCGCCTTAATGATTAATAAAATTAATATTAATATTGACGGCGGAATATTAAAAAATATTTATTTTTAAATTGGCCGCCTTAATGATTAATAAAATTAATATTAA
>Ga0247611_10011638_pt1 | contig 10114 bp, 10 predicted proteins | sample 177DNAGHGhighgp2_FD_192422 | JGI IMG/M metagenome (GOLD analysis project Ga0247611, IMG submission 192422) | Sheep rumen microbial communities from Palmerston North, Manawatu-Wanganui, New Zealand - 1770 DNA GHGhigh gp2 | ecosystem: Host-associated > Mammals > Digestive system > Stomach > Rumen... | reverse complement strand
CGTCAGCGTTGCAGTCGCAAGCGGAACCGGCAATGCCAGCACCCTGCTCGACAATGTTCGCAAAGGCAAAAAGAACTATGCCTTCATCGAGGTCATGGCTTGCCCAGGCGGATGTGTCAACGGTGGCGGTCAGCCCACGCAGCCTGCAACTGTAAGAAATACTGTTGATCTCAAGAAGCTTCGTGCATCTGTTCTTTACAAGGCAGATTCTGAAAAACTTGAGTATAGAAAATCTCATGAAAACCCGATTATCAAAAAAGTATATGAAGAGTATCTCGGTGAGCCGAATTCACATATTGCTCACAAGCTCCTTCATACACATTATGTTAAACGCGGTAAATAATATTTGCTGTTAGTTTAGGAAATTCCAAAAACACTCCATACACAAATAAGAGGCTCGTCAAACAAAGGCGAGCCTCTTCAACATATAACTTCAGATACTCGTGAAATTAATCACAAAAAAGAATGGTTTTTATCAGATTTCATAATGAAATAATAAATCAGTGATTATTGAGGTGAAAATATGAAACATTGTGGAACGCAAAGAATTGAAACTGAACGTTTGTTATTACGGAGATTCTTAATCGAAGATGCAGACGCCATGTATCACAATTGGGCGTCAGATCCAGAAGTAACGAAATTCCTGACATGGCAAAGTCATGATTCGGTTGAGACAAGTAGTGAGATTTTGGAAGATTGGATTTTTAATTATAATGATAATTACTACTATAATTGGGCTATTGTTCTAAAAGATCATGGTAGTGATCCAATAGGAAACATTGCAGCAAATAGTATTAATGATGACATTTCAATGATTCATCTGGGATACTGCCTTGGGAAAAACTGGTGGCACCAAGGAATTATGTCTGAAGCTTTAAAAGCCGTGATAGACTATTTCTTCGATGAGGTTGATGCGTACCGGATTGAAAGCCAGCACGACCCAAGAAATCCTTACTCAGGTATGGTAATGAAAAAATGCGGGATGAAATATGAGGGAACTTTGCGCTGTTCAGACAGAAACAATCAAGGTGTTTGTGACGCATGCATGTATTCTATTTTGAAATCAGAGAGGTAGATTCCTGTCACTATCTTGTACTGCTTGTACAAGATGTCGGAGATAACGCAAAGTCCGATTTCTCCTCGCTAGCTGTGTGAAGCAGACTTACCTTGATAGAAAAAATCATATACAAGAAAAATCAAAGGAATACAGGACAAATATGTGTTTGAAAACTTGACAGAGCATCAGACATAAGTAAAAAAGAAAAAAAGCCGAAACCTTATAAAATATAAGGTTTATTGGCTTTTTTGGCACCCACGGGAGGATTCGAACCTCTGGCCTGCCGCTTAGGAGGCGGCCGCTCTATCCTGCTGAGCTACGTGAGCATACTTAATTTGTGTCTTAACCACGAGTGGAATTATACCATAAAGACAAATATATTTCCATATATTTTATGAGTTTTTTGTTATGATATTTATTGAACTTTGAAATGATATATTATATAATATTCAAGAATTTTGCAGGAGGTGAATGATGTTTAGAGAAGGTTTTGACAACGAAAAATACACACAATTACAATCTGAAAATATTAATAAGCGATTAAAATTATTTGGTGATAAATTGTACCTTGAATTCGGTGGGAAGCTTTTCGATGATTATCATGCATCTCGCGTTTTGCCTGGATTTAAACCGGACAGCAAAATCAAGATGCTTCTCAAACTGAAAGATATAGCAGAAGTAGTTGTAGTCGTTTCTGCAGAGGCTATAGAACAGAATAAAATAAGAGCGGATCTTGGAATCACATATGATATGGATTCTCTCAGACTCATAGATGCTTTCAGAGATTCCGGTCTGTATGTCGGAAGTGTCGTAGTCACACACTATACAGGACAGGCAGGCGCAGAAAAATTCATACAGAGACTTCAGACGCTTGGAATAAAAGTATTCAAGCATTATCCGATTCCCGGCTACCCCACAAACGTAAAACTTATAGTCAGTGAAGACGGTTATGGCAAAAATGATTATATAGAAACAACCAGAAGTCTTGTTGTTATTACTGCACCGGGGCCCGGAAGCGGGAAAATGGCAACATGTCTCTCTCAGCTGTATCATGACAATAAGAGGGGAATAAAATCAGGTTATGCAAAATTTGAAACATTTCCTGTTTGGAATCTCCCGTTAAATCATCCTGTTAATATAGCATATGAAGCTGCTACAACAGACTTGAATGATGTCAATATGATAGACCCGTTCCATTATGAGGCATATGGTGAAAGGGCAGTGAACTATAACAGGGATGTTGAAATATTCCCGGTATTAAGAAGATTATTTGAAGGAATATACGGAGAATGCCCATATAAGAGCCCTACTGATATGGGGGTTAATATGGTGGGATATTGTATTTATGACAATGAAGCTGTATCCCATGCTGCCAATATGGAAATAATTAGAAGGTATTTCAACTGCCTTGTCAAAAACAAAAAAGGGCAGTGTGATACTGATGAGGTCTATAAAACAGAACTCGTTATGAATAGGGCAAATCTGAAGCCTGAAGACAGACCTGTAGTAACGGCAGCGCTACAAAAAGCAGAACAGACGAACGGACCAAGTGCAGCAATTGAGTTGCAGGATGGTACTATTGTAACCGGAAAAACGACCGAACTGCTGGGATCCTGCGCTTCGGTGCTTCTCAATGCACTTAAAACAATAGCAAACATTGATGACGAGATACACCTTATTTCTCCGGAAGTCATCGAACCGATCTGCAAACTTAAAACTGAAATTCTTGGATCGAAGAACCCGAGACTCCATGCGGATGAAGTCTTGATAGCTCTTTCTATGAGCGCGTTCAATGATGAAAATGCAAAAAAAGCACTTGATTGTCTAACTAATCTTAAAGGTTGCGAAGCTCATTCGAGTGTTATAGTATCCCATGTGGATTCAACAATATATCGAAAACTGAAAATTAATTTAACTTGCGAACCAGTATATGAATCAAAAAAACTTTTCCACATATAATTTTTTTGGAGGACCAAATGAATATTACTGTTTGGAATGAGTACATGCATGAAAGACTGAATCCTGATATCAAAAAAATATATCCAGATGGAATTCATGGATGTATAAAAAAATTTTTAGAAGAGTCAGGAGAAGGCTTCAATGTTAAAACAGCAACATTGCCTGAACCGGAATGCGGATTGACAGATGATGTTCTTAACAATACTGATGTTATGATTTGGTGGGGACACATGCAACATCATTTAGTTCCTGATGAAATAGTTGAAAAAGTGTACAACAGAGTTCAGGAGGGAATGGGCCTTATAGTTCTCCACTCTGGACATGCATCAAAGATTTTCAGAAAACTCTGCGGAACTCGTACAGATCAGCTTAAGTGGAGAGATGAGCATGACAAGGAAATTTTGTGGGTTGTTAACCCGACTCACCCTATTGTAAAAGGTATCGGTGAAAATATCGTACTAGAAAGAGAAGAAATGTATGGGGAACATTTCAGAATACCGGAACCTGATGAGCTTGTTTTCATAAGCTGGTTCAGCGGTGGTGAAGTCTTCCGTAGTGGATGTGTGTTCAACAGAGGAAGAGGTAAGATATTCTATTTCAGACCAGGTCATGAAGCTTGGCCGACATACCATAATGAGAAAGTGCAGAGAGTTATCATAAATGCTGCAAAGTATGTATATACTCCCAAACCCGACTTTGAATTCTATTATGGAGATGTGGAATCCATTTTATAATATTAAATAGCATGGCACTTGTCCATGCTTTTTAATATTGAACAGTGAACAGATATACTAGAATGAAAGGATTAGATCATATGCCTTTGAATACACCTCTTGCAGATAGGATCAGACCACAAAATCTTGATGATATTGTCGGTCAGAAACATCTTGTAGGGAAATACGGGGTCCTGAGAAAGGTGCTTAACAGAGGATCGATCCCCTCAATGATTTTCTATGGCCCGCCAGGATGTGGCAAAACGACAGTCGCATCAATAATTGCCAAAATGTCAGAGTATTCAATGTATAAACTGAATGCCACTACAGCGAATATTAAAGATATTCATAATATCGTCAGTGAATCAGGGACAATTACGGGATCTAATGGTATTCTGCTTTATCTTGATGAGATACAATACTTTAATAAGAAGCAGCAACAATCATTGCTCGAGTATTTAGAGGACGGTAGAATAACGCTTATAGCATCAACTACTGAAAATCCTTATTATTATATCTATGATGCGCTTATTTCTCGTTGTATGGTATTCGAGTTTAAGCATGTTTCTTCTGATGAGATATTTGCTTTTTTAAAAAAGACTGTTGACAGAGAATTTAAAGATCTTATTATTACTGACAGGTCACTGAATATTATTGCCAATGCAGCTTCAGGAGATGTCAGAAAAGCCGTAGGCATACTTGAAATGGCATCTCTGTGCTGTGATGATGAAGGAGTCATTTCAGATCAAAGCGTAATAGATATGATACCATCTGTCTCACAAAGCAATTTTGACAGAGATGGAGATGTGCACTACAATCTTTTATCATGCTTACAGAAGTCGATAAGAGGGTCTGACCCTGATGCGGCTGTATTTTATTTGGCAAGGCTTCTTGAGGGAGGAGACCTCATCTCTCCATGCAGGAGACTGATGGTAATAGCTTCTGAGGATATTGGTATGGCTTATCCTATGGCTCCTGTTATAGTAAGGGCTTGTATTGAATCTGCCAGAGAACTTGGGCTGCCTGAAGCCAGAATACCATTAGCACATGCTGCTGTCATGCTTGCAACTGCACCTAAATCCAACAGCGCGTACATGGCTTATGCAAAAGCAGAAAAAGACATACATGAAGGGAAGGGAATAGAGATTCCAAAACACCTTCAGTCTCCAGGATTTTTCGGGTATAAATATCCTCATGATTATGAAAACAACTGGGTTGAGCAGCAATATCTTCCAAATGATATCAAAAATGAAAAATATTACATAGCAGGAAATAATAAATTCGAAAAATCATCAGAGGAATATTTTAACAAAATCAAAAATAAATCCAAATAACTATTGACAATAAAATAATTTTATAGTAAAATCCGTATGTTGTTGAACCAAAGACAGCAGGTTACAGTAAAAGCAATTGCTTTCCTGCCGAGGAGAGACTTGAAATGATAACTATCAAGGTCTTTTTTCGTGCAGTGCGAACAAAGACCTTTTATTTATTTCTGCTTAATTCTGAAAAGGAGGACGTAAAATGCCCAGTGAGAAAATTTTAGAGCAAAAGAAAGCTCTTGTTGAATCTCTTGCTGAAAAATTGGGTCGTGCTACTTCTGGTGTTCTCGTGAAGTATGAAGGTATCAAAGTTGATGATGATACTAAACTTAGAGCAGCTCTCAGAGAAGCAGGTGTTGAATATTCTGTTATAAAGAATACTCTTATTGGCAAAGCATGTGATATCGCAGGTTTTGAAGGATTAAAATCTGAACTCGATGGAATGAATGCTCTTGCTATCAGCTACAATGATCCGATCGCTCCTGCAAAGATTCTCAAACAGTATGCAGATAAAATAGAAACATTTGAAATTCGCGGTGGACTTCTTGAAGGAAAAGTTGTTGACGCTGCGATCGTAAATGAGCTCGCAGGAATTCCGCCTAAAGAAATTCTTATTTCTAAACTTCTTGGCAGCGTTCAGAGCCCGCTTTACAAACTCGCTTATGTACTTCAGGCAATCGCTGATAAAGGCGAAGATGCTACAGAAGAAAAGCCTGCTGAAGCAGCTGAGGTAAAAGAAGAATCTGCACCTGCAGAAGCTACAGAAGCTCCTGCAGCTGAATAATTAAATATGATATTCTATAATTGGAGGATATAATAATGGCTACAGAAAAAACACTTAAAATAGTAGAAGATATTAAAAGCCTTTCCATTCTTGAACTGAATGAACTCGTTAAGGCTATCGAAGAAGAATTCGGCGTTTCCGCTGCTGCTCCTGTTGCAGTTGCTGGTGCTGGCGCTGCTGCTGCAGCTCCCGTAGAAGAGAAGACCGAATTTGACGTTGTTCTCAAGTCCTTCGGCGCTAAGAAGCTTGAAGTTATCAAAGTTGTTCGTGAAGTTACCGGACTCGGACTTAAGGAAGCTAAAGATCTCGTAGAAGGCGCTCCTAAGACAATTAAGGAAGGTCTTTCTAAGGAAGATGCAGAAGCTCTTAAGGAAAAACTCGCTGCTACTGGCGCAGAAGTAGAAATAAAATAATTTAATAAAGTCTGATGTGTTCAATAACATAAATTGTGGCTGTGTATAGCGGATTTGATTTCGCTTTACCGGCCCTTTTTGTTTTCGTTGAAAAATATTTAAAAAATAGCTGAAAATTCGGAATGATTTTATGATATAATTACTCTGAGGGAGGATGTGATTATGGTTTTTGATTTAATTAAAAAGGCAAGAAGCTATAGATCTTTTGATGAGTCTGTTGTTGTTGATGAGAATCTGCTGAAATCATTCGTGAACGGGGCAAGATATTCTTCAAGTGCAATTAATCTTCAACCTCTTAGATATAAATTAGTGTATGAGAAAAATGAAGTTGAAGCGGTATTAAGTAACACAAAATGGGGTGGAATGCTTCCTGCCTTGAAACTGCCACCTGATGGACATCATCCGACTTCATTCATTATAGTTTGTAAAGATAAAACCGTGATAAACATATCTAATTCGGATATAGACTTAGGAATAGCTGCTGAATCAATTATGCTTCAGGCAGTCGAAAAAGGTTATGGTGGGTGCTTTATTGCAGCGTTTTCAAAAAATGAAATTTCACAGATGTTTTCCTTTGATGAAACAATCGAACCTGTTTTAATAATAGCTCTCGGCAAGCCTGATGAAACAGTTGTTATTAAAGAAATAGGGAAGAATGAATCTACGAAATACTACAGAACAGATGATAATCTTCATGTAGTTCCAAAAATACAATTAAGTGATATATTATTATGATAATTAATTTAATTATTTGTATAACTGTCGCACTCGTTGTTATACTTCTGAGTTTCTTTGAGTTTAAAAGCAAAAACAGAAAGTTGTTTATGCTGCTTAACACAGTTTTACTGTCCTTAGGCATAATTCTTTGTGTTGCAACATTTATAAGCTATATAACTGCTTCAGCAAGCATTCAGGATGCAAGTGCACGCTCCTGGTTTACTGACAGTATAAGGATGTATTTGATTGTTACTTATATAATAGTTGCAATACTTCTGGTCATTAATTTGATTACAGTATTCTTAACAAGCAAAAAGAATAAGAATTTCAAGTTGATGAATTATATGAGAGCATTTTATTCGCCCATTTCATCTGTATTTATGCTTTTGTTTACAATATACGGGGTGCTTGTGGAAAACAATCAGATTTCCACTTTCATCTATTTTACTTTAACAGCGGCAGGGCAAGCTCTTTTAATAAGATTATCCAACTTAATATATTTAGTCAGGAAAAATGGTGATTAAATGGTTAAAAATAGTATTAGCATTCTTTTTTTAATTTTTACTGTAGTTTTATTATCCTGCATAAGGGCAAATGCTGTCATGGCGGAAGATCTTGTTATAACCGAAACTTTAAATATCGCTGAAGCAAGACAAAATATGGACGGGCCTGGATACTCCTGGGCAAACAGATTTGATGAATTGACATTATCAGGAATCAATTTGTATACCGACAGCCCATACGGCTTAAGATTACCGGATAACTGTACAGTAATACTTAATGGAAACAATTATATTCATGCTGAAAAATACGGGATTGCCTGCTCAGGAACCGTTGTATTTAAAGGAACTGGAACATTGACAATAGATGCCGGCGAAATGGGTATATTTCTCGTTACTCAGAATAATACACATAAGGTCCGTTTGCTTGAGGGAGAGTACCACATTACTTCAGGCAAATACGGTATTTATTCTGAAAATGCTGACTTCTCGTTTGTCGGATCACAAATGGACATAAAAATAAAATCCGATGACGGATTTTCTGTGTATGGAAGAAATATAAATTTGATAGGCGGAACTTTAAAAGCCGACAAACCGATTTACACAACTAATGAATTGGTTGTGGATTCGATTAACATAGAAGCAGGTACTGCCGACAATATACGTCCTGCTTTGTTCTCAGAGAGAACTTTGAGGGTAGAGAATATAAAATTTGACGGAATAGAAAAATATACCAATCAATCATATGTGAATGGTAATGCAGAAACCAGATTTTTTAAGTACAGTTTAATATTTGGAAATCCTGTCCCGGCATATGTGGATTACTTGATAATAGCAATTGCTATTTTAATTGTCGCATTACTGATTATTATTCCTTTAAGAGTAAAAGCCGGAAAATCAAAAAAAATACAGCAGAGACTGATTGAAGAGGGAATAATAAAAAAATAACCTGCGGGACTTATGATCCGGCAGGTTAAGTGGCTATTTGCTAACTTCTGATTTTTTCTTGTCAAACAGATTCCCGAAAACTTTTTTGTTGTTGAATCCCATCAGGTATGCTGCAGTGCTTACAAGTAATGATGGGATTATCATCAAGGCAAATATTATAGGATTGTTTGGAGAGTATGTCAGAACCAGTCCAGTGTACATTCCTTCCCACAATATTGCAATACCTTTTGAAACTGTATGAATTGTTGCTGCTACTGTTGCCGATTTAAACTGATAGGATATGATAATTATTATTGCCAAAATTATATTTGGAATATTGGCAGCAAGTGAAATTAAGAAACCTGTTTTGAGATTTTTATTCATGCGGCCACCGTCGTACTTTATCCTGTCCTGACCTCCCTTATCCCAAATGAGAGTATATATCAGATATAAATAAAAAAGAATAGCTATATAACTTGCTACCTGAGGAAGCCATTCAGCATTTTTAATTGCCTGGGTAGCTGTCAAAAGCATGATTCCAAAAAATGCACCACCGAACTGGTATAACAGCGTTTTGCCTATATATTTTCTGTTTTCAATCCAAAAGTTCTTCATGATCAGGCACCGATTATTTAAATAGATTAATTATAACTTCATCTATAATATTACTTCTAATTCAGTTTAATTTCAATAATATGATTTTAAAGTTTACAATATGTACATTAAATTAGATAATGAATTTATTATTGCAGAGGATTAAATGGCTACAACCTTCATTGATGAATTTCCACCCTTGATAAGAGAATTTGCGAATGACAAAGAAGTTATTCAGGGCTGCTCCAAAAAAACCGTTACCGAATATCTGTTTGATCTCAGGACTTTTTGCAGGTATATTTATGCTAAAAAGAATGATATGCCTACAGAAGGCGAAGAGTTCACTAATATAAACATATCCCACCTTGATATTGATTTTTTCGAAAGTATAACAACTTCAGATATATATGATTTTCTTGCATATACAAGCAGGGAAAGAGAGAATCAACCTAAAGCAAGGGCGAGGAAGTTATCTGCCATAAAGCAGTTTTACAAGCATTGTACGGTAAAAAGAATGTATTTCAAAAACAATCCTGCTCAAAATATCGAAACACCAAAATTTAATAAAACTTTGCCAAAATATCTGACATATGATGAATGCCTTAAACTGTACAATGCGGTAATAGATGATAAGCTTTCCAAGACAAAGGAACGTGATTATTGTATTTTAACCTTATTTTTGAATTGTGGAATACGTTTATCAGAACTGACAGGAATAAATGTTACTGATTTGGACAACGATCTTAAGTCAATGCGAGTTACAGGGAAAGGGAATAAAGAAAGAATAGTTTATCTCAATGATTCATGTAGAGATGCAATCAATACTTACCTGCCTATAAGAATCAATTCTCACCCCAAAAACAGTCGCGAAAGAGCCTTTTTCTTATCAGGACAAGGGCAAAGGATATCTGTAAAAACGGTACAGTGGATGGTGAAGAAATATCTTAACGCTGCGGGCCTTCAGAACCGAAAGTTATCTACACATAAACTTAGACATACAGCAGCAACTTTGATGTACCAGTCTGGAAAAGTCGATATAAGAGTACTGAAAGATATTCTCGGACATGAACAGCTTAATACGACACAAATATATACCCACGTTACAGATGCAAATATGGAACAGGCAAT
>Ga0247611_10011637_pt1 | contig 10114 bp, 10 predicted proteins | sample 177DNAGHGhighgp2_FD_192422 | JGI IMG/M metagenome (GOLD analysis project Ga0247611, IMG submission 192422) | Sheep rumen microbial communities from Palmerston North, Manawatu-Wanganui, New Zealand - 1770 DNA GHGhigh gp2 | ecosystem: Host-associated > Mammals > Digestive system > Stomach > Rumen... | reverse complement strand
GTTCAACAAGGAAATGCAACTAGAGTACAGCAACACACGCAAGACGTTTTAGCTAGTCCTACGGAAAGTTCAGACGGAAACGGAAGCATACAAAATATGCAAAACGCACAGACTTCTACCCAACTAAACGGTGCAATAGATAATGCCAAGAGCGATGTTCAGGATATTGATAATAATATAAGCCAAGTTAAATCCAATCAAACAGAACTGAAAGCAAAAAGTTCAACCTTAAAATCTGATGCAAAAAAAGAAGAAAAAGAAGCCAAAGAAGCCAATAAAGAGGTAAAAGAACACCAGGATAATGCCGCTAAATTCGACAGACAGGCAAGTGCAGCAAAAGATGCCATGGAAAGTAAACAGGCACAAATTGACAATAACAAGAATACTATTGATACAAATAACGGAACAATAGAAAAAAATAAAGGTACAATAGCAAGTAATCAACAAGAAATCGGAAATATTGATCAACAAATACAGCAACTTGAAAACAGCAACGATAATGGGCAAAATTCTGCACAAATTGCACAATTAAAACAACAAAAAGCACAACTCGAAAAACAAAATAATCAATTAGAACAGCAAAATAATAAGCTGACAGATCAGAATACAAAACTTGAAGAACAAAATACTCAGCTTACAACTGAAAGAGATCAAAAGAAAGCCCAAATGGAGAAAGCTCAGGAATCTTCAAGAAAAGAAACTGAAGCGGCAGATAAGATGAAAACTCAGGCTGCCAAAGAAGAACAAGAGGCTAAAGATGCACAACAAGCTTATCAGGATAACAAAACCGCAATAGCAGAAAGCAAAGATACCTTAGATAAATTGGAAGACCAAAAAGATAAAATAAATGATGAAATAAAAACTCAGGAAAAACGTGCTAAAACCCTGAAAAAAGAAGAATTAAAAAATAACGGAAATCAAGCTACTTAACTTTTCTTTAAGAAAGGGTTTACATTTCAAACAAAATGCAATAGAATAGATTTACAGGCAGTATTGTCTAACAGAAAAAGAACGGGAAACCCCGTTCTTTTTTCAATTACATACGTCATCCTGAGCGAAGCGAAGGATCCAATGGTAAAACATATGAAACAAAAACAAGGTTATATTTACATAATTACAAACAAAAATAATACAACTTTGTATACCGGAGTTACCGAAAATTTATCAAAAAGAATATGGGAACACCGAAATAAAATATATGAAGGTTTTAGTAAAAAATATAATTTAACAAAACTTGTATATTATGAAGATTATCCTGATATAGTAAGTGCTATTACAAGAGAAAAATATATTAAAGGTAAAAAAAGACAATATAAAATAGATTTAATTGAAAGTATTAATAATGAATGGAAAGATTTATATGAAAATATTTCAGAAGGATGTTAAATAATAAGAGATTCTTCGCTTTGCTCAGAATGACGAAATTTGTTCACTATGACAAACTCTTTTAAGGTAACAAAATTAAAGAATGGAAAATGATATGAAACAAGATATTAACAGACATGAAATTTTGGAAAAAATTACACCTTTAATAGAAAATACTGCCATGCGTTTCGGTTATATTCCGATTGAAATAGAATTTATAAAAGAAAATCATCGTTGGTTTTTGAGAATTTATCTTTATTCTTCCGAAAAAGATGTAACTTTGGATGACTGCGAAAAGGTTACAAGGAGTTTGAGTGATTTTCTTGATGAGTTAATCCCTGTTAAATATTATCTTGAGGTATCTTCACCGGGATTAGAGAGGAAATTCAAATCCGACAAAGAGTTTATCATCTTCAAAGGACGAAGGATTTCAATAAAATTAAAAGAACCTTTGGAAAATGAAACAGAAAAAATATTTAAAGGTGAAATTTTAGATTTCAATGACACGGAAGGCTTAACCTTTTTCCGTTTTGATGACGGGCAGGAAATAGTAATCCCAAGAAGTAATATTCAATCAGCAAAATTGTATATAGATTAGAAGGTAATAAGTGAATAAGGAAATAAACTTAAAGAACTTATTTCCTTATTTCCTAAAATGATATATATAAAATGCCCATAGGGTAGAAAGGATAAAAAATGATTAAAATTGGTGGCGGAAATTTAAACGAAGCACTTGAAGAATTAGAAAGAGAACGTGGAATATCCAAAGAAGTTCTTGTTAATTCACTTTGCGACGCAATGGTTGCTGCATACAAAAAACATATGAGAAACAAAGAAGCAACTAACATAGAAGCGATTTTGGATGAACAATCAGGCGAAATCGGTGTATTCAGTACAAAAGTCGTTGTAGAAAATGTTGAAGATGACGAAACTCAAATTTCATTAGCTGAAGCAAAAGAAATTGATGAAGATGTTGAAGAAGGCGATGAAGTTAAATTAGAAGTTACACCTGAACAGTTCGGACGTATTGCCGCTCAAGCTGCAAAACAAGTTCTTACCCAAAGAATAAGAGAAGCTGAAAGAAATCTTGTATTAAACGAATTTCTTGAAAAGAAAGGAACTTTAACAACAGGTATAATTCAAAGAGTTGAAAACAGAAATGTTATTGTTAATATCGGTAAAACCGATGCTATTATGCCTCAAAAAGAACAAATTCCTGGAGAATACTATAAACCTGGTAACAGAATAAGAATTTTTGTTCTTAATGTAAAAGAAACAACAAGATTACCTCAGGTAATTGTATCTCATGCTCATGCTGAAATCGTAAGAGAATTATTTGAACTTGAAGTACCTGAAATTGAAGATGGTATTGTAGAAATTAAATCTATCTCCCGTGAAGCAGGATACAGAACAAAAATTGCAGTATGGTCAAATGATCCTGAAGTTGACAGCGTAGGAGCTTGTATCGGACCTCGCGGCAGCCGTATTCAGACAATTGTTTCAGAATTAAAGAACGAAAAAATCGATATTGTAAGATATTCTGAAGATCCTGTTGAATATATTGTAAATGCATTATCACCGGCAAGAGTTGTGTCAGTTGATATTATGGAAGATGAAGAAGGTTCTCGTGAAGCAATGGTAGTAGTTCCGGATGACCAATTATCATTAGCAATCGGTCGCGAAGGTCAAAATGTTCGTCTTGCTCATAAATTAACCGGTTGGAAGATAGATATTAAGAGTGTAACTCAAATGGAAAAAGCCGAAGCTGCACAAAACTACGAAGAACCGGAAGAAGTTGTTGAAGATGACATTGAACAAGATGATGAACTTCAACAGGAAATTGAAGAAGAAATGAATCAACAAGCTTATGATGAAGAAGATATTCAACAAGAAGAAGCTGTTGAAGAAGACGAAACTTCCGAAGAAGAATAAGACTTGTCTATAACGAAAATAAAAAAACGGTATCAAAATTTTAATAATTTGGTACCGTTTTTTACTACAATAAATTATCCTATAAGATAATTTTAAATTCCTCTTGTTAGGTTTATAAATCAAATAAGCAACAGAGGAGGATAAAATGCTAACAGGAATTTTTCAGGCAGAAATATGCGAATTAAAAGAATTTAAAAATTTATTTATAGAATTAACGGAAAAAAATTGCAACCAAAGATGTAAACATTGCTATATAGATTTTCCTATAAATAAAAATGTAAAAGACTTCATCCCAATAGATTTAGTCAAAAAAGCACTGGAAGATACAAAAAACGAAAATATTGCATGTCTATATCTTACAGGTGCAGAACCGATGACACATCCTGATTTTAACAGTATATTAAGATTATGCCTGACCTATAATAATGTCTGCATATGTACAAACAGCAGTTTTATAAACGAAAAAAAAGCTAGATTTTTACGTAAGGTGCAAGATGAAAGCAATTACGAAATAATCTTTAAATTAAGTTTGGATCACTACGATGAAATGAAAAATGATAATGTAAGAAGCAGAGGCAGTTACAGACAAGTTTTGCATGCTATTAAACATCTGATAAAATACGGATTTAATCCTATACTTGAAATAACAAATTATTATCAAGAAGACACCAATATTTTAAAAGAAAATTTCAAAAGAATATTGAAAGAAACAGGATTTGATGCAGATAATAAAAATTTGTGCATTAATGAATGGTTTGACAAAACAAACAAAAATCAAGAAATAGAAACGACTAAAATAAACAGCCGTCTTGACTGCGAATATGGCAGAATACTGACTGCTAAAGGAGTTTATACCTGCCCGTTTTTAGCAAATGATTACAGGGGCAGATGCGGAAATGATTTTTCCGATTATTCACACAAAAACACTCTTGAAAGTGAATATTGCAACACCTGTCTTAAAAATAAAAGACAGGTGTTTGGAATAAATTTTACAGATTTTATAAACTAAGCTCTTTCAGCATATAATGTAAGTTGGAAATTTACAATCAAGATAGATTTATCTTTTGAATATGGTTGAATTTCAATTTTTGTAATATCAAGATAATGTTCATGCTTATACAAATCTTTCAAGAAATTTTTAAAATCAGTATAATTAGCAATCATGACCATATCTAATCTGCATACACTATATCTTGAAGCAGCACTCCTAAAGAATGCATCGCCTTTAGGTTCATAATCATATTTAACGGAACGAGTCTTAATTTTGTTTGCAACAACCAAAGAAAGAATTTCATTAAATTCGCCTGCAAGAACTACGTCAGGATCGCTGCCTGATTCAAGTGGTTTAAAGAACGGCTTATCAGCCGCTTGTTCAGCAGATTCTTCGGAAGATTCCGCTAATTCTTCAGCCGCTTTATGATCCTCGATTACTTTTAAATTATTTGTATATTCTTGATAAACATTTGTAAATTCAGTGTTTGTAGAAGACAACTGCGAAAAAGCTTTCAATGTATACATAGTAAACATCAAAATAGCTATCAGTACTACCGCTAACCCAATAAAAATCGGTCTTTTTAGCACCGTCATCGGACTGTTATCATTGTTATTAATTTCATCTGCCATTATCTTATTTCCTTATATTTAAACAAGTATACTACTATTTAACCAAATTACTGAATTGGTTTATCACTCAACAAACCATTATCAGCATTGTCTTGTTGAGGCTGTCCTGCAGGAGGAATACCTTCACCACCTCCAGGATTTCCACCAGGATTGCCACCAGGATTTCCAGCCCCTGGATTTACAGGAGCATTAGGGTTTAACAAAGCATTTAATTGAGCTTCTGTCATATTTGTTATTTCAAAATAATAATTACCTGAATCAGCAACTGCAGCATCAACAGAATCTGTATCCAATTCAAGCTTTTGCAATTTTAAATTTGTACCAATCAATGAATCTCTTAAATTTTTGAAATAAGAATAAACCGAACTTACATCGGTAGAACCACCCTTCATATAAACAAGACCGTTAGCCTGAGTCATAAAGTATGTTAACCAAACATTATTCGGAATAGTTTCACCGGCAGCGGTGTAATTCATTAATTTAGCACGATTATTTTTTACACCGTTCTGAACTTCGGAAGTAGCATCAAAACTTGCAGCCGGATCCGGAGTTTTATTATATGAAGCTATCTCTGCAGTCATTTCTGTGTTTTTAGTTTTGTATTCTTCAATTTTATCAGCTTTAGACTTTTCAATACCCGGAAGCACTATAAATGTAAGTATAGCAAGAAGCCCCAAAACTACTGCCGCAAAAATAAGAACAACCATAAAACCTTGTTTTTCTGTAACAACATATTCATGTTCACCGATAGGAATTACACATGAAGGCTCAGCCGTCATTTTAACATCCATAAGACTAAACTTAAGTGGGAATGAAGAAGTATCGACCAAAGCACAACCAATAGCCTGAAGCGAAATCTTAGAATGGTAAGTAGGAAGAACATTCAAACTTACAGGAATAAGTGAATCTTGTTTTTTGAAAGAATTGTTTTCCAAGAAATCAACATTGCAGGTAGGTTTAAGTTTTGCAAGAAGAAGTTCTGCACTTATCTGATCAGTATTGGAAATTACATATAAATAATTTGCCGGATAATTCATTAATGAAATTTTTACGGATTTTACGATTTCATCGTACATTTGATCGCCTTCAAAAGATTTGATAGGTAACGGTTCATCGTAAAATTCAATAAGACATTTGCCTGACATTGAAGCAATACTATATCCGGTAGGATTAACAATTAACAAGTTCCAAGTCATATTAGGCTGCATCTGTTCAGATGTAACATTCATGTAATCTAAAGCTCTAAAAATAGAAGTTAATGAAGTTTCAACACCAACCAAAGTTGAACCCAATTCATATAAAGCTGTTTGAATAGCTTCAACAACCGATTTTTGAATAGCAGTATACATAACTGTTCTGGATTCTTTATTTGCAGGAACACCTGACGGCGTAGGAGCATCAATCCAAGATACAATAGGTTCTTGGCGTTTAAAAATATACTCTTTATCTTCAGCATCATTAGCAACCGCACCAGTAATAGCATCATCAGGAAGTAGTAATGCTAAATCCGGTACAGTACGAAGGGTAACAAGAGGCATGTTAATAACTACCTGCGATTTAGGACTTATACCCGTTTCTTCATACATTTCAGAAACAGCATTTTTGAAAGCTTCCATATCAACAATTTGCTTTTGCTGTTCATCGTATGCTAATTCTCTTACCGCATAATTTGCAACCTTACCGCTTGGGACATCAAGTTGCATCATTTCAATACCTACCCCAGGTGTAACTGAAAGGTATACCTTGTTTTTTGGATTACTTGATAACAAACTCATATTCTCTTCTTCTCTTCTTTTTTTGTACTAATTCCTATTTTTATTATACAATATATTTTGTAGAAGATGTAATTTTAACAAAAATTTACACTATATGTAGGAGTAGTTGTCAAAATGTCGAATATGATTGAAAAAATCAAAAAACTCAAGTCCGAAAAAAATGCAGTAATCTTGGCACATTGTTATCAAAATATAGAAATTGATGAAGTTGCTGATTTTGTAGGAGATTCTTTATACCTGAGCCAACAAGCAGCAAAAACCGATGCGGATATAATAGTTTTTGCGGGTGTATTTTTTATGGCACAAACAGCAAAAATACTAAATCCTAAGAAAAAAGTTCTTTTGCCCCGAATGGAATCCGGATGTTTAATGGCGGATATGATAAATCATAAACAATTATTGGAATTTAAGGCTCAACATCCGAATATTCCGACTGTATGTTACATAAATTCAACTGCCGAAGTTAAATCAGAATGTGATATTTGTTGTACAAGTTCTAATGCAATAAAAATAGTTGAATCATTGAAAGTACCCGAAGTATTATTTTTGCCTGATACATACCTTGGCAAATGGGCAGAAAAACAAATCGGGAATATAAAAGTTACGACATATCCGGGATATTGCCCGACACATTTGAGAATTAAGCCGGAAGATATTATTGAAGCACGAAAAAAATACCCTAATGCCAAAGTTCTTGCTCATCCGGAGTGCCATATGAGTGTCACGGAATTAGCAGATTATGTCGGCAGCACAACCGGAATTATCAAATATGCCGAAAGCAGCAAGGATAAACAATTTATTATTGCAACAGAAAAAGGGGTTGTTGACAGACTTCAAAGAGATAATAAGGATAAAGAATTTATACTTATAAAAGAAAATATTGTCTGCCCAAATATGAAATGGCATACTATTGAAGACATATATAATGCTCTTGAATATGAACAACACGAAATTTTTGTTGAGGAAAAATTAGCCCAAAAAGCTTTAAAATGCATAGACAGGATGTTAGAGGTATCAAAATAATGGAAGATATTATTTTCGGTAAAAACTCGGTTCTTGAGGCACTTATCGCCGGAGAAAGACAAATTAACAAAATTCTGATATCTAAGAATGTACATTCTGATACAAAACTTAATAAAATAAAAGAACTTGCAAAAGAAAACGGTATTATCTTCCAATTTGTTGCAAAAGAAAAATTTCAGGAATATGCGGAATATAATCATCAGGGGATAATTGCTCAAATTTCACCAATAGAATATACCGATTTGGACGATTTTCTTGAACAACCTCACGAAAACGAGTCTATAATAATACTCGACGGAATTGAAGATTCACATAATGTCGGAGCAATAATCAGAACAGCAGTTTGTGCAGGAGTAAGCGGGATTATCATTCCTTCAAGAAGAAATGTCCAAATAAATTCTGTTGTAGAAAAAACCAGTGCCGGAGCAATAAATCATATTCCGATAATAAAAGTAAATAGCCTGAATAACGCAGTTGAAAAACTAAAAAATTCAAACTGGTGGATAATTGCAACAGATGCAAGTGCAAGAGATAATTGTTATGATATAAATTATACCGATATGAATTTTGCTGTCATAATGGGAGCAGAACATGCGGGAGTTTCTAAATCTTTATTAAAAGCTTCGGATTTTGTGGTAAAAATTCCAATGCTTAACGAGTTTAATTCTCTCAATGTTTCAAATGCTTTGGCAATCATAATTTTTGAAGCCGTAAGACAAAAACTTGCGAACAAAAAAGTTAAATAAAATTTACAACTTTATAATTTATATAAAATATAATATAATGACAAAAATACACGATGGAGAAAATATAAAAAATGTCAAAAGAGATTGAGCAGCTAGTAATGAATACCGAGATATCCGATGAAGGTATTGATTTTTCAAGTTTACAGTCAGAAGAAGATGAAGATATATTAGAATCCGTTGAAGACCCTAAAGTCCAAGAAAGTTTATCTTCTGTAAATGCAGACGACAGCGTAAAAATATACCTTCAACAGATAGGAAAAATCCCGCTTTTATCAGCAGAACAGGAATTGGATGTCGCAAAAAAAATATATGAAACCAAAAGTGATTTTTACAAAAATGTACTTGTTAACGCTAATCTAAGGCTTGTGGTAAGTATTGCCAAAAAATATATCGGGCGAGGATTATCCTTTTTGGATTTAATTCAGGAAGGCAATTTAGGATTAATGAAAGCTGCCGAAAGGTTTGATTACACAAAAGGTTATAAATTTTCGACATATGCAACATGGTGGATACAACAATCCATAACAAGAGCTATTGCAGATAAATCAAGAATAATCAGACTTCCGATACATATGATTGAATCCTTGGGAAAAATAAGAAAAACAACTCTGGATTTAACGACAGAATTAGGTCGTACACCGACAAAACCGGAAATTGCAACAAGATTAGGTATAAGCCTTAATAAATTAAATTCAATAATAAAGTCTGTTCAATCTACAATTTCAATGGATACTCCGACAAATTCTTCGGAAGATTCCTCAAAAATATCTGATTTTATTGTAGATACAAGTACAATTACTCCTGATGGGAGAGTATCTCAGGAAAATCTTTTGGAAGATATTCAAAAGATGCTCAACCAACTGAGCCAAAAGGAACGTGACGTATTGATTTTACGTTACGGACTTGATAGCAGCGGAAACAAAAAAACTTTGGATGAAATAGGAACTCAATATGGAGTTTCAAGAGAAAGAATCCGCCAAATCGAAAACAGAGCCATTGCAAAACTGAAAAAACTTTGTAAAACAAAAAAATTAACAGTTGGACTTAAAAATTATTTTGGAGAATAATAGTAACAATTATGAAAAAGATTTTTGCTTTAATTTTATGTTATATATTTGCACCCAAATCTCTTGCATAACGTATCAATGCACTGACAATATTAAACTCCGGATTAACATATCCGCCTACAGTTTTTACAACATTACCGTCTCTTAACAATACATAATCCGTAGTAGGATAGTTTCTTGTTGATTCTTCAAGTTTATATACACTATTTTTGCCATCATTTTCCAAAAAATCAATGACGTTTCTGAGAATTCTTTTATCTAAATTAGTTCCGTATTTCTCCGTAAATTCATACCCTTTTTTAAATACGTTATCACGGATTATTGTACTTCCAAAACTCGGACTGTTTTCTACTCTGCGAATCATATTGTCTCCTGCAAAATAAATTTATTTTACTGTTAAAACATAAACATAAAATTTTTTGCATAAATATTAATAAAAGATTACATTTAATTTTCAAAAAAATAAAAAGGCGATGTTGCCACCGCCTAAAATAACCAGATTTTACACTATATAAGTGTTCAGAAAGGAAGTTTTTTGTATATCCTACTCTCCTAAATTAAGTTGAGAGAATTGGATAATCTT
>Ga0247611_10011635_pt1 | contig 10116 bp, 6 predicted proteins | sample 177DNAGHGhighgp2_FD_192422 | JGI IMG/M metagenome (GOLD analysis project Ga0247611, IMG submission 192422) | Sheep rumen microbial communities from Palmerston North, Manawatu-Wanganui, New Zealand - 1770 DNA GHGhigh gp2 | ecosystem: Host-associated > Mammals > Digestive system > Stomach > Rumen ... | reverse complement strand
GGTCGGCACGTGCCGTACGTCCGATGCGGTGCACATAGTCTTCGGCATCGTGGGGCACGTCGTAGTTGATGACCGTGCGGATGTCGTCGATGTCGATGCCGCGGCTGACGATGTCGGTGGCCACCAGCACATCAACCTGTCCGGCCTTGAAGCGGAGCATCACCTCGTCGCGCTCGCGCTGTTCGAGGTCGCTGTGCATCTCGGCACAGTAGATCTTCATGCGCTTCAGTTGTCGCGTCACTTCCTTCACCTTGTCCTTCTTGCCCGAGAAGATGATGACACGCTTCAGGTCGCCGTTCTTGAAGAGGTGCTCGACTATCTTCAACTTCTGAGGTTCGTAGCAGACATAGGCCGACTGCTGAATCTTTTCTGCAGGCTTCGATACGGCTATCTTGACTTCTACGGGATTGCTCAGCAGACTTACGGCCAGCTGGCGTATCTTATCGGGCATTGTAGCCGAGAACATCACGCGTTGACAACTCTTCGGCAGTTCTGCAACAATCTTCAAAATATCGTCCGAGAAGCCCATGTCGAGCATGCGGTCGGCCTCGTCCAACACGAAGAACGAGCAGCGCGACAAGTCGAGGTTGCCCACCTTCAGGTGGCTGAGCAGACGACCGGGTGTGGCTATGAGCACATCGGCGCCCAGACGCATACCCTTCAGTTCCTGGTCGTAGCGATTGCCATCATTGCCGCCATAGACAGCCACGCTGCTGATGCCGTCCAGATAGTAGCCGAAGCCCTGCATGGCCTGGTCTATCTGCTGTGCCAGCTCGCGTGTTGGCGACATGATGACGCAGTTGATGGCATCCTTTGGGTAGTCGCCATCATCGAGCATGGAGAGAATGGGCAGCAAGTAAGCGGCCGTCTTTCCTGTGCCTGTCTGGGCTACGCCCATCACGTCATAGCCGTCGAGTATCTCGGGGATACAGCGTTCCTGTACCGGTGTCATGTCCTCGAAGTGCATGTCGTAGAGTGCATCGAGGATATTGTCGTTCAGATATGTTTCTTCGAATGTCACGGTCTGTTATATTTACTATTTGACAATTTACTGTTTACGATTTATTGACTATATTTGTGTATTTTCCCCTTAGTTGGGTGCTTGTCGGTAGCAGAAATAGGCGATGAAGATGAATAATATGTTGGGTATCCACGCAGCCAGAATAGCTGGCGTGTTGGCGTTGATGGCAAAGGTCGAGCTGATGGTCTGCAGCAAGATGTAAGCGAACGACAATGCCAGTCCGATACCAAGATAGAGTCCCATGCCGCCCTTGCGCTTACGTGAGGACAGGCTGACGCCGATGATGGTCAGGATGAACGAGGCGAACGACATGGCGATACGTTTGTGGAACTCCACCTCGTACTGAACGACGTTCTGTGAGCCGCGTTCCTGTTGCTTCGAGATGTACTGCAGCAGTTCGGGCGATGTGAAGGTTTCCTGTTGTCCCTTTGAGAATACGAGGTCCATCGGTTCCATCATGATGAGCGTGTCTAAGGACATGCCCGACGTGATGTGCTCCTTGAGTCCTTTCAAGGTTCTGATTTTGTAGTTCTGAGCATGCCAGTGGTAGCGGCTGTCAGAAATGGAGTCATAGCGAATGATGGAGGCGGTCATGTGACTCACCAGCTTCTTGTTCTCGAACTTGTCGAGCGAGAATCCGTAGCCGGTACGCGTTCGGTCATCGTACTGCTGGATATACGCAATGATGCCTTTTCCTACTTGCAATTGGACGTTGGTTGCCGACGTGTTCTTCTTCTTGTTCTTGTAGAGTGTGTCGAAGTTCTGTCGAATGACAGTACCCTTGGGGATGACCATCGAGCCGAGGTAGAAGTTCAGCATGGCGATGAGTGCAGCCGAAATCATGTAGGGGCGCATCAGCCGTTTGAAACTTGTTCCGGCTGCCAGCATGGCAATGATTTCGCTGTTGCCGGCCAGCTTGGATGTGAAAAAGATGACGGCGATGAAGACGAACAGCGGCGAGAACAGGTTTGAGAAGTAGGGAATGAAGTTGGCATAGTAGTCGAAGACGATGGCGCGTAGCGGTGCGTGGTTCGTCGTGAACTTTGCCAAGTTCTCATTGACGTCGAAGACGATGGAGATGGAGATGATCAGTATGATGGAGTAGATATACGTACCGATGAACTTCGTGATGATGTATCGGTCAAGCCGTTTCAGGTAGTGGAACGGATTGAGGTACTTCATCCAGCGCAGCCATCGGGCAATCATCTTCAAGCCTTTGCCTGTCTGTGTAAGGATATGTTTCAGCTTCTCCTTCATCTTCTTTGTCCTAACTGGTCAATTATTGATCGTTTCCATTGTGTGAAATCGCCGGCGATGATGTGCTGGCGGGCATCGCCGACCAACCGCAGGTAGAACGCTAAGTTGTGGATTGACGCTATCTGCATGGCCAGCAGCTCCTGAGCCTTGAACAGGTGGTGCAGGTAGGCCTTCGAGTGTATGCGGTCGATGTCGCAGCCGTCAGGGTCGATCGGCGAGAAGTCGTCCTCCCATTTCTTGTTACGCATGTTCATCGTTCCTTCGTAGGTGAACAGCATGGCGTTGCGTCCGTTGCGTGTCGGCATGACGCAGTCGAACATGTCGACGCCGCGCTCAATGGCTTCGAGGATGTTCTGTGGGGTGCCCACACCCATCAGGTAGCGTGGACGGTCCTTGGGCAGTATGTCGTTGACGACCTCAACCATCTCGTACATCACCTCCGTAGGCTCACCGACAGCCAGACCGCCGATAGATGCTCCGCCTCCGTCGTTCAGCTGTCCCAGCATGTCGCACACGTGCTTGGCGGCATCCTGGCGCAAGTCCTTGTATGTGCAGCCCTGCACAATAGGGAAGAGGGTCTGCTTGTAGCCGTAGAGAGGCTCTGTCTCGTTGAACCGCTTCACACAGCGTTCCAGCCAGCGCTGGGTCAGCCGCAACGACTTCTCAGCATAGCGGTAGTCGCTCTGTCCTGGCGGACACTCGTCGAAGGCCATCATGATGTCGGCTCCGATGATGCGCTGAGTGTCCATCACGTTCTCAGGCGTGAAGACATGCTTCGAGCCGTCTATGTGACTGCGAAACTCGCATCCCTCCTCGCGCAGCTTACGGATGCCTGTGAGCGAGAATACCTGGAAACCGCCCGAGTCGGTCAGTATCGGACGGTCCCACGTGTTGAACTTGTGCAGTCCGCCTGCCTTCTTCAGGATGTCCAGTCCGGGACGCAGGTAGAGGTGGTAGGTGTTGCCCAGGATAATCTGCGCCTTCACCTGCTCACGCAGTTCGGCAAAGTGCACACCTTTGACCGAGCCTACCGTTCCCACGGGCATGAAGATAGGTGTCTCTATCTGTCCGTGGTCGGTCGTGATGAGTCCTGCACGCGCATCGCTGGCGTTGTCTGTATGTTGTAGTTCGAACGTCATTTTTTCTCAGTGTCCTTGTCGTCTTCAGGAATCTCAAACTTGAGCGGATTCTTGACTTTCTCGTCGGTCAGGGCAAACTCCCAGACGTCACGTACGTTCTCCACATAGTGGAACGTGACGCCCTTGAGGTACATTTCGGGAATCTCGTTGATGTCCTTCTCGTTCTCGCGGCACATCACGATGTCGGTAATACCGGCACGCTTAGCTGCCAGGATTTTCTCCTTGATGCCACCTACGGGCAGCACTTTTCCTCGCAGGGTTATCTCACCCGTCATAGCCGTGTTCTTGCGCACCTTGCGCTGCGTCAGTGCCGAAGCGATAGATGTCGCTATGGTGATGCCAGCTGAAGGACCATCCTTCGGTGTGGCACCCTCGGGCACGTGAATGTGGATATTCCAATGGTCGAAGATGCGGTAGTCTACGCCCAGCAGGTCAACATGTGCCTTGACATATTCCAATGCGATGACGGCCGACTCTTTCATGACGTCGCCCAGGTTGCCTGTCAGGGTCAGTTTGCCTGCCTTGCCTTTCGACAATGAGGTTTCGATGAACAGTATCTCGCCACCAACGCTGGTCCACGCCAGTCCAGTCACCACGCCGGCATAGTCGTTGCCTTGATAGATGTCGCGGTAGAAGGGTGGCTTGCCAAGCAGGTCTTCCAGTTCTGACGGCGTAATCTTCGTATATGGCAGTTCGCCCCCCAGCTGTCGTTTGAAGGCCAGTTTGCGCATAGCCTTGTTTATCTGCTTCTCCAGCTGACGTACGCCACTCTCGCGTGTGTATTGTTCGATGACCTTCTCGATGGCCGCCTTATTGAACGATATCTTCGTGTTGAGGGTCTTCAGACCGGTGTTTTCCAGTTCGCGAGGTATAAGGTGTCGCTTAGCTATCTCAATCTTCTCCTCCGTGATGTAACCGCTCACCTCGATAATCTCCATGCGGTCGAGCAAGGGACGGGGGATGGTCGAGAGATTGTTGGCCGTCGCAATAAACAGCACCTTCGACAGGTCGTAGTCCACATCGAGGTAGTTGTCGTGGAAGGCATTGTTCTGTTCGGGGTCAAGTACTTCAAGCAGGGCGCTGGCGGGATCTCCGTTGACCGTTGCCTGCGTCACCTTGTCTATCTCGTCGAGAATGAAGACGGGGTTCGATGAGCCGGCCTTCTGCATGTTCTTGATAATGCGTCCGGGCATGGCGCCGATGTAGGTGCGGCGATGTCCGCGTATCTCGGCCTCGTCGTGCAAGCCACCCAGCGATACGCGAACGTACTTACGCTTCATGGCAGCGGCAATGGACTTGCCAAGCGATGTCTTACCGACACCCGGAGGACCGTAGAGACAGATGATGGGACTCTTCAAGTCGCCGCGCAATGAGAGCACAGCCATGTGTTCCAGTATGCGCTCCTTCACTTTCTCCATGCCGTAGTGGTCGCGGTCCAGAATTTTCTCCGCACGCTTCAGGTCCAAATCATCCTGTGTGTACTCACACCAGGGCAGATTGACAAGCGTCTGCAGATAGGTTAGCTGTACGTTGAAGTCGGGCGACTGCGGATTCAGGTTGTCCAGTTTCTCCAGCTCCTTCTCGAAGGTCTTGGCAATCTCCTCAGGCCACTTCTTCGTCTTCGCCTTCTTCATCAGCTCCACCTTTTCGGGAGTCGAGTCGCCGTTGCTGATTTCTGCCTGCAGGTTCTTAATCTGTTGCTGCAGGAAGTAGTTTCGCTGCTGCTCGTCGATATCCTCGCGCGTCTTGTTGCGGATGTTGAGTTTGATGTCCAGGAGGTTAATCTCGCGGTTCAAGTATCTCATGGTCTCGAACAGACGCTCTTTGACCGACTCGGTGGACAGCAGGTGCATCTTCTCCTTAATGCCCAGCGGCAGGTTCGAACAGGTGAAGTTCAGGGCCATCACATTGTTGCTGATGTTGCGGATGGCGAAAGATGCCTCGTCGGGTATGTCGTCGTTTTTCGAGATGTAGTCGTTCACCATGCTGCGCAGGTCCTCCATCGCCGTGCGGAACTCCCTGTCGCGCTTGTCGGGTTCTATTTCCATAGCCGGCTCGGTCTCACCCATCAGGTATGGCCGTCTTGCTGTGATGTCCTTGAAGCGCAGTCGGCCGAGACCCTGTACGATGGCAGTGACGCTGCCGTTGGGCAGGCTCAGTTGCTTGACAACCTTAGCATAGACGCCGTATTCGTAGAGGTCTTTGGTTTCGGGATAGTCTATTTCTGGGTCGCGTTGGCAGACGATGCCGATCAGCAGTTTCTTGTCCTCTGCGTCTTTGATTAGGCGCATGCTCGTGTCGCGACCGATGAGAATAGGTGAGACGACTCCTGGGAAGAGAACCAAGTTCCTAACGGGCAAGATGGGTATGCTGTCTGGCACCTCGAAATGCATGAGGTCTTTAATGTCTCCGTCTATGTCGGCTATCATTGAGAAGCCTTTGTTATTTTGATTATCCATATAAATGTCCATGTCATAGCAAATTTGGGTGCAAAGGTAGCAAGAAAAGCTGTAATGAGCAAACGAATTAAGAAAAATTCGGAGAACATACCGCATGGTTTAAGGGAAATGCATTATCTTTGCAGCCGAAATGTCAAATACCTATTTCCGATTTCAGCAATTCGTGGTCAGTCAGGAGCATTGCGCCATGAAGGTCGGTACCGACGGAACGCTGCTGGGGGCATGGGCTCGTGGCGGTCAGCGTGTGCTGGACATCGGGACAGGGACGGGACTAATCGCGCTGATGATGGCGCAGAGGTATCCAGAGGCATCTCTTGTGGCTGTAGATATCGATGAAGGAGCTGCCCGACAGGCTCGTGAGAACGTGGCACGGTCGCATTTCTCCGACCGCATCGAGGTCGTCTGTGCCGATGTGGCTGACTACGTGGCGGAGGTTTCGTTCCAAGCCATCGTCTCCAATCCGCCCTATTTCAATCATTCCCTGACAAGTCCCGACAGCCAGCGTACGGCGGCTCGCCATACCGACACGCTCAGCTACCGGCGGCTGATGGTATCGGCTCACCGCCTGCTGGCCGATGATGGCGAGCTGTCTATTGTCATTCCTTTCGATTGTAAACAGCAGCTCGAGGCCGAGGCCTTGCTGGCTGGATTTTTCAAGTGCCGCGAGTGTGCCGTGCGAACAACGCCCAGAAAGTCGCCACGCCGCTACCTGATGGCTTTCCGCAAGCACCCGACGGAGGTGGAGATGACCGAGGGCATTATCGAGATATCACCAGGTGTGCGATCTCCGTGGTACAACTCATTATGCAAGGATTTTTATCTATGAAAGTGACGCTTTTACAAACAGACGTGCTGTGGCAGCAGCCGCAGGCCAACGTCGAGCGGGCCGACTGCCTGCTCCGTACACATGCTGGTGCTGATCTCTATGTGCTGCCCGAGATGTGGGCAACGGGTTTTGTTACTGATAAACAGGACGGAGTCGAGTCGGAGGATGACTCGGCGGCCCTTCGCTGGATGCAGCAGACGGCGACCGAACAGGGATGTGCCATCAGTGGCAGTCTGGCTGTTCGTACTGCCGACGGACTGTGCCGTAACCGTCATTACTTTGTCACGCCCGAAGCGCTGACATTCTACGACAAGCACCATCTCTTCACCTACGGCCACGAGGATCGCTTCTTCACAGCAGGACGGCAGTCGGTCGTTGTCGAGTGGCTGGGACGGCGCTTCCTGCTGCTGACATGTTACGACCTGCGGTTCCCGTTGTGGGCACGCTACGGAAGGGTGGGCGAGTACGATGCCATTATTGTTGTGGCCAACTGGCCCGATAGCCGTCAGCAGGCATGGCGCATCCTTACGCGAGCTCGTGCCATTGAGAACCAATGCTATCTCATTGGGTGCAACCGCGTGGGCGATGACCAGTACTGCCACTACATTGGCGAGAGTCTGGTGGCAGGTCCCAAGGGCGAAGATCTTGCAATGTGCTCCCAGAATATAGAAGAGGCAAAGACCGTTTCTCTGGACTTTGCCTCCCTGGACGATGTTCGCAGCCGTTTCCGTGTGCTCGACGACCGCGATTAACCATTAACTATTATACTCCTGCCAGCTCTTGATCTGGATGTCTTCCTGCTTCATGGCTGTGAAGGCTTCGATGAAAGCTTTGGCCAGTCGTACATTGGTCATAAGCGGAATGTTATGGTCGATGGCTCCGCGGCGAATGCGGTAGCCGTTAGTCAGCTCGCGCTTGGTGTGGTTCTTGGGCACGTTGACGATGAGGTCGAACTTGTGTTCGGCAATCATGTCCATCACGTTGTTGTCGCCTTCCTCGTCGGGCCAGCTGACGGCTGTAGCCTTCACGCCGTTGTCGTTGAAGAATTTGGCTGTGCCGCCGGTGGCGTACAGTTCAAAGCCTTTCTTCACCAGTTCTTGTGCGGGCTCCAGCAACGACACCTTGCCTTTGGCACCGCCAGAGGAGATGAGGACTGCTTTCTTTGGTATGCGATAACCTGTTGCTATCAAAGCGTTTAACAGTGCTTCGTTCAAGCTGTCTCCCAAGCATCCTACTTCACCCGTTGACGACATGTCGACACCCAGCACTGGGTCGGCATTCTGCAGTCGTGCGAACGAGAACTGCGAAGCCTTGACGCCTATGCGATCAATGTCGAACTCTGACTTGTCAGGACGCTCATAGGGCGCGTCGAGCATGATCTTTGTGGCTGTCTCGATGAAGTTGCGCTTCAGGATTTTTGAAACGAACGGGAACGAGCGCGATGCGCGCAGGTTACACTCGATGACCTTCACCTCGCGGTTCTTTGCGAGGAACTGGATATTGAACGGTCCCGAGATATTCAGCTCCTTGGCAATCTTACGTGAGATATGCTTGATCTGGCGGATGGTAGAGTAGTAGATGTGCTGAGCAGGGAACACCATTGTAGCATCGCCCGAGTGCACACCAGCATACTCCACATGTTCAGAGATGGCGTACTCCACAACTTCACCCTTGTCGGCAACGGCATCGAACTCAATCTCCTTTGTTTCGGTCATGAACTTCGAGATAACCACAGGGAACTCCTTTGATACCTCGGTAGCCATGTTGAGGAAGCGATGTAGCTCCTCGTCGTCGTAGCAGACGTTCATGGCGGCACCCGAAAGCACGTATGAAGGACGTACCAGGACGGGATAGCCCACTTGATTGACGAAGTCCTTCACGTCCTCGAACGATGTCAGCGCGCGCCATGCAGGCTGGTCGATACCCAGCTTGTCGAGCATGGCCGAGAACTTGTCGCGGTTCTCAGCGCGGTCGATGTTGACGGGACTTGTGCCCAGTACGGGCACTCCCTGACGGTGCAGCTTCATGGCCAGATTGTTGGGAATCTGTCCACCCACTGAGACAATGACGCCGCGTGGTGCCTCAAGGTCGATGACATCGAGCACGCGCTCCAAGGACAGCTCGTCAAAGTAGAGGCGGTCGCACATATCGTAGTCGGTCGAGACGGTCTCGGGGTTGTAATTGATCATGATGGATTTGTAGCCCAGTTTGCGCGCTGTGTTGATGGCGTTGACTGAACACCAGTCAAATTCAACACTCGAACCGATTCGATAAGCGCCTGAACCTAAGACGACTACCGACTTTTCGTTATTGTAATAGTTGATGTCGTGCTTAGCCTTGTACTGCTCGCCCTTGGGGTTGCCGAATGCGGGTGTATGCGTGTACGTAAAGTAGAGATAATTGGTCAGTTCTGGATGCTCCGAGGCTACTGTCGGTATGCGCTTCACACTGGGCAGTATGCCGCGCTCCTTGCGGTATGAGCGCACGGCAAGATTCTCCTTCTCCATGTTCGTTGAACTGGTCTTCAGTACGAAGCGAGCAATTTGGAAGTCTGAGAATCCACAGCGCTTCACTTCGAGCAGCAGCTCGTCGGAGAGGTCCTCCAGGCGGTTGTACTTCATCAGCTCGTGTTTCAGATCGACGATGTGTTTCAGTCGCTCTAGGAACCAGACGTCAATCTTGGTCAGTTCCTCGATGCGCTCCACGGTGTATCCCTCTTCAAGGGCCTGTGCGATGGCGAAGATGCGAAGGTCAGTGGGATTCTGCAGGGCATCGTCCAGGTCATCGAACTTCGTGTGGTCGTTGCCTACGAATCCGTGCATGCCTTGTCCGATCATACGCAATCCCTTCTGTATCATCTCTTCGAATGAGCGTCCGATGGACATGATTTCACCGACGGACTTCATGCTGGAGCCGATGTGGCGGCTGACACCAGCAAACTTTGTCAGGTCCCAGCGTGGAATCTTACAAATCATATAGTCGAGCGACGGGGCGACATAGGCACTCGATGTAGTGCCCATTTCACCTATTTGGTCGAGTGTGTAGCCCAGGGCAATCTTGGCGGCAACGAAAGCTAGGGGATAGCCGGTAGCCTTCGACGCGAGTGCACTGGAGCGCGACAGACGTGCATTGATTTCGATGATGCGGTAGTCATTGGTTTCGGCGTTGAAGGCAAACTGTATGTTACACTCGCCGACGATGCCCAGGTACTTCACGCAGCGGATGGTGATGTCCTGCAGCATCTTCACCTGTTCCTCGGTCAGCGAGCAGGTGGGTGCGACGACAATGCTCTCGCCCGTGTGAATGCCCAGGGGGTCGAAGTTCTCCATCGAGGCAACAGTAAAGCAGCGGTCGTTCTTGTCGCGGATGCACTCGAACTCAATCTCCTTCCAGCCCTTAAGGCTCTCTTAGCCT
>Ga0247611_10011633_pt1 | contig 10117 bp, 9 predicted proteins | sample 177DNAGHGhighgp2_FD_192422 | JGI IMG/M metagenome (GOLD analysis project Ga0247611, IMG submission 192422) | Sheep rumen microbial communities from Palmerston North, Manawatu-Wanganui, New Zealand - 1770 DNA GHGhigh gp2 | ecosystem: Host-associated > Mammals > Digestive system > Stomach > Rumen ... | reverse complement strand
CAATGGCATATGAAATGTATATAGCCACCAAACAATATTTGATGGTACAAGCTTTTTTGTATGCCCCAACATAACAAGAATCATAGCTATCCCTTTTGCTATATCTATATAATGTATCCTACTTTTTGAAGTGTTTCCCATTTTTTCTCCTTATATTATTTAATCTATATATTTATACTTTATCTTCTTCGTCAAATTTTACGTCATAAAAATTAAAGTGATTAATTTGTTTTGACTCTGGTGGTAATTCCATGTAATTTGGGCCAAATAAATATGTTAAATACTCATTCCACCCTTTAGGAACTGAATACATTTTACCTTCAAATTCCATTTTTAGTCCTGCATCTTCAAACCATTCTCTTTGAAGGACTCTTTTCTTTACAGGTCTATAATGGCTTCCAAAACTACATACATATGGTGTGTTTTTGTCTTTGCATAAATTCTTAATAAATTTTTCCCTCTTTTTTTGTAATACACTGTTTGGGAATAACGTATAGTATCTATACAATAATATACCAATAGGGTTTTTTGATAAACATCTTCCAGTTTGGCAAGCAGAATTCAATGCATTAAATTTACCTAATAATATTTCTTCAATTATTCTAGATTTTTTTGGAAATAAATCCAAAGGTAAAATATCAATAAATATACCTTTATGCATATTTCTTCCTTCAAATTTCTCTTCTTTAACATACGTGTTTTTTAATCTTATTTTTGAGAATAATAATGTATAATCTGGTTCTATACTATTTGTTTGATAAAAGAATTCTTCTCCTAATTCTTTATTTACTATTTTAGAAAACTTGTCATAATCTTCTCTTGGCATAACAATATCAATGTCATCATCCCATGGAATAAATCCTTTATGTCTTACCGCTCCTAATAATGTTCCTCCATATAGAAAATACTTTAAATTATGTTTGTCACAGATTCTTGCAAATTCATCTAAAATATATACTTCCTTTCTATGCAATTCTTCAAATATTTTCTTGTCATCATTAGTTAAATCACTCATGCCCACACTAAATTTATTATTAATGTGTTTTCTTTTTTTCTTAAGATATTTTTTAAATAATTTTTTTAATTTGTTTATTATTTTTCTAAAAAATCTCATTAATCCAATTAATTTAAGCTTTAATTTCCTTGGCTTTTTATATGTGTTTAATTTCCACATTGTAGTTTTTTTAACTTTTGGCATTGAATTAATATATTGTTCATTGTCTTTAATAAAATTATATATTTTACTAAAATCATTTTGGTATTCCCTTAACTCTTTAGTAGTTTTTCTTCTTAATACTTCCAAAAGATTTATGCTGTTTTTTATAACGTCATTTATCATCTTTTCTTTTAGATTAGGATATTTTTCAATTAATTCGTTATATCTTTTTATGAATCCTAATACATAATCAACACTATTTTTTATATTATCTGTATTAATGATACTTGTTGCATTATCTCTGTAATAATATTTTGCATTTGGTAATAAAACTACTTTTTCAGTCTTTTGAAGAACTAAATGCATCATATTTGTTCCTTCAAATACTTTTCCTTCAGGGAATTTAATATCATTAAATATTTCTTTTTTAAATAATTTGTTCCAGAACACTGTTCTTAGTTCAAATGTTTCAACGATATTTTTTATTGCTTCATCTGAATTAAATATTTTAACCTCACCATCTGTAGCAACTCTTGTACGCTTTTTGTTTTTTATTCTAAAATATGTACATGCAGTTATATCCGCATTATATCTTTTTAAGTTTTTATATAAATACTCATACATATCTGGTAAAATCCAATCATCTGAATCAATAAATCCTATATATTTTCCACTTGCAATATTAAGCCCAGCATTTCTTGCTGCGCATAGCCCCTTGTTTTCTTGATGAATTACTATTATCCTATCATCCATTTTAGAAAAAGCATCACATATCTTGCCACAGTTGTCATCAGATCCATCATCAACTAATATTATTTCTATATTTTTATATGTTTGGTTCATTATACTTTTTATACATTTTCTAATAAATTGTTCCACTCCATAAACTGGTACTATAATACTAATCTTTTCATTCATTTCGTTTTCATTCATTATTGTTACCCCTTTACTAATGTTTTTAATTCCCAAAATATTTTGCTGTGTTTGATTTTAGGCATATTATTTATATATTTACTTTCTTTTTTCCAATCAGGATAATTGATATCTAAAAATTTAAATCCTTTGTTTATGTATTTCATTTTTTCTATTCTAACACTAAAGTATTTTGTTCTTTCTCTAATCCTATAGAAAATATGTCTTACATTTATTTCTCTTATTAAATCATTATATTCTTTTTCTAATCCATTTTCCTTGCAATATTCATTTAGTTTTTTTAATACGTTAATTATATCATCATCTTTTCTGTTTTTACTTTTCATTATTGAGTCATTTCTATTAAATCTATATGTATATAGTTTCTCATTTACATATCCAATTTTATCTGCTCTAATAAGTAATGGATAAATAGTACAAATGTCTTCAAATATATATCCTTCAGGAAATTCTATATTGTATTTTTCAAATAAATCTCTTCTATATATTTTGTTCCATGCATATGCCTTTGATTTTAAAACTATATCATAAACAGAATCATTATTATTAATATCTAATGCCATTTCTTTTTTTTCTTTTTCTGTAATCTTTAAAAAGTCGCATACTACAACATCATATTCTCCATCAGATGCCATATTATATAACTTATAAAACATATTTACATCAACATAGTCATCAGAATCTACAAATCCAACATAATCCCCTTTTGCTTTTTTAAGACCGTAATTTCTTGCAGCTGAAAGGCCTCTGTTTTCTGTTACGTAATACTCTATTAAATCTGGATATTTATCTTTGTAATCCTTTACTATGTCTATACTATTATCTTTGCTTCCATCTATAACAATTATTATTTCATAATTATCAATAGTCTGGTTAACTAAGCTTTCTAAACACTTACTTAAATATTTTTCTACATTATATACTGGAACTATAATACTTAATTTAGTATCCACTTATTTCTCCTTTTATTCTACTTTATTATTTTATTTACAACTCTTTTACTTGCATTTCCATCGTCTAGGTAATTATACTTTTCATTAAATCTTTTATATTTATCATCATATTTAAATTCTTTTTCTATATTTAATACTTGATCTACAAGATCATCTTCTTTCATTACTATTTTGCCTGGCAAGTCATCTATATCAATATAGAAACCTCTTAGGTCATTTTTGTATTCATCAAAATCATACATATAATAGATTATTGGCCTTTTTAAATTTGCGTAATCAAAAAATACGCTAGAATAATCCGTTATCAAAATATCAGAAATTATATATAATTCATTAATATCATCATAACCTGATACATCATATACAAATCCTTTATATTTTTCAAAGTTGAATTTATTTGCAACAAAATAATGTGCTCTAAATAAAATTATATACTCGTTTCCTATTTTTTCTTTTAATTTATCAAAATCTAATTTTTGTTCATATGTATATCCTATGCCTGACTTGTGTTGATCATCTCTCCATGTTGGTGCATATAAAATAATTTTTTTATTTATATTATCTATTCCTAATTTTTCTTTTATATTTTCTAAATCTTCATCTGTATAATTAAATAAAAAATCATTTCTTGGATATCCTTCTTCTATTATACAGTCTTCTTTATTTAGATCTTTTAGATTAAATGCTGATATAAACTTTTCAGTTGCAAACTTAGATGGTGATAACATATATTTAAATTTTTTAGCATCACTTTTATACTTAAACTTCATTTCATTTGTTGTATTTAACGCATTATTACCATTCGTTAAATCATAGCCTAATTTTTTAAGTGGAGTTCCATGCCAGCATTGTACATAAATTTGGTCTTTTTTGGGCTTAATATGATCTAGCACTCTGTGATTACAAAACCAGTATTTGGCTGTTGAAAAATACTCTTCATATTTCTTTGATCCTTGTTTTACCAAAATTGTATTTTTTTCATTTTTTAAAGCTTCATATTTATCAGGATCTTGAGCAGCCCATATAAAAATATAGTCCTTAAATCTTTCATCATCTTTCATATATTTATAAATCGCTTTTGGACTATCTGCATATGATTTCCCATTAAATGAGCTAAACAATATCATCTTGTTGTTAGTTTTTTTGCCAACCCCTCTTGTTTTATATCTTACATATCTGTATGTGTTTAATGTATTTCTTGCAATTTTTCTAAATATTAAGTTCTTTTTTGCTATATTCATTAGAATTATTCTTAATTTTTTCATCTTTTATATCCTTACTTAAATCTAAATAGTTAAATATAAAATCAACAAGTTTTTCTGTATTACTACTTGTACTTGTTCCTATATATTTTTGTTTAAATCTCTTAAGCTCTTCAAAATCATACTCATAATTTTCTATAGCTCTAATTAATTCTTTTATATGCATACTGCTACAGTTGTTCATTTCATCTAATGGATCTATATTTAATCCTCTTGTTTGTCTATATTCATTTATATCATATACATAAAAATATAAAGGTTTATCTAACATACAAGCCTCAAAAGCTACTGCAGAATAATCAGTTATTATATAATCTGCAATTCTAATTAAATCAGATGTATTATACTTCCAGTCAACAAGATACCTTTCAAACTCATCTCCATCATTATTAAGAGGATGAAATCTTAACAATAAATTGTATTTTGCTGAATCAACACTATCTATTAATTTTTTTATGCTTTCTTGATTGTCACTATTTACTCTAAATGTAGGCACATAAAGAATTGTTTTTTTATCTTTATATTCTGGATAATCCTCAAAAAACATCTCTTGTTTTTTATTCCCTATTTCTTTATCCTGAATATAATCTAATCTTGGCATTCCATTTATGAATATTTTATCATCATTTATTCCAAAAGCTTCTTTATAAAATTCTGCTGTAGCAAAGCTTGGTGCCATAACATGACTATAGTTTTTGTGCATATTCATCAGTCTTGCAACTTCTGGCGCTCTTCCCTCTTCTTTATTTAAAGCTTGATATCCAAACTTTTTAATTGCGCCAGCAGCATGCCATATTTGTATTATTTCTAAGTTTTTCTTGTGTCTTAAAATGCTTACTGGAATAGAATATCCGTCTAATATGCATACCCTTGCTGTTGCAAGATTATACATGCATTTAAGTATATAAAATCCATATCCTATTTTTGCAAAAAAACCTTTGCTTATTTTTTTACAAAGCATCTTTATTTTTACGTCTTTATTTCTTTTTATGATCTCTTTTTCAATAAGAATAAAATCTAAATTTGGATTGTTTGATTGTCTGCTCATCATGATTACTTTATTTTTTGAATGGCATAACTTAATAAGGGAATAAATTATATTTAAAAAGCTCTTCCCTATATATATTCCTGTTTTTATAAACCCTATACGTAAATTCTTCATTTTTTCAATCCTTATACTGCTTTAAAATGCTAGATATATTTTATCATTAATACAGTTTTTTTGCAACTATTTGCATTAATGTGAAAATTTGTAATAATTTAAAAAATATACTTGAATTTTAAATGATTTTTATACTTTTTTATTTGCCTATTTACCTTAATAATAATATGTATTTGTTGACAAAGTATTGTTTAAAATATAAAATATTATAGATGGATAATTTAAGGAGGAAATTTTATGTGGGGAGATATAGCAATTGCTTTTTTACTTGCATTTATCACAGCATACGTTTTTACACCATATACTGTAAGACTTGCAAGGAAAGTTAAAGCATTAGATAGACCAAAAGATGATAGAAAAGTTCATAAAAAAATAATGCCTAGACTAGGTGGAATTGCAATAGTCCTAGGATTTTTAACCTCCGCAATTTATTTAATTATTGTAATGACAATAGAAAATAAATTATTTATTTTTACCAATAATTACTATATTAGATTAGTAGGTTTCTTACTTGGAATAATAGTTTTAGAAATTGTATGTTTTATTGATGACACAAAAGGGCTACATCCTTTAATCAAACTTGCAGGTCAGATAATAGCTGCATCAATTGTTGTGGCAAGTGGAGTAGTTATGCGTAAAATTGTAATTTCACATACAGATTCAATAATTTTAAATGAAACATTTTTAAGAATTTTTACTATTGTTTGGATAGTAAGTATAACAAATGCAATAAATTTAATTGATGGTTTAGATGGTTTATCAACTGGTGTTTCTTTAATATCATCAATATCATTAATATTAATTTTTATATTAAATTCATCTCCTATTATTTCAATAATTCTAACAACTGCTCTTGCAGGAGCACTTCTAGGCTTTTTACCATTTAACTTTAACCCTGCTAGAACTTTTATGGGAGATACAGGTTCAAATTTTATAGGATTTACATTGGCAGTAATATCAATCCTTGGTGTTGCAAAAACATATACAGCAATTATATTAATTGCACCTCTTTTAGTTTTTGCTTTTCCAATAGTTGATACATTTTTTGCAATAATAAGAAGATTAATTAAAGGTAAATCTCTCAAGGCTGTTTTTAAAGCAGATAGAGGTCATCTTCATCATAGACTTATTGATAAAGGTTATACCCAAAAGCAAGCAGTATATATTTTATATGCAATAAGTGGTGCTTTTGGTCTTTTTGCAATTATCCTTCTTGAAAGTGGATTGTGGAAGGCTTTATCATTTGCACTTCTTGTAATATCAATTACTGCTATTGGTTACAAAGATATTTTTAAAATTAAAAAGAAGAAAGTAAAAAAAGTAAATTAATAATTTTTATTTTATTTAAGGTAATTTTATGAAAAACAAAATATTAGAAATATATAAAAAATATAAAGAAGTAATTAACTATTTAATATTTGGTGGATTAACAACACTTGTAAATTTAGTTGTAAAGTATTTATTATTATTTACAATTTTAAGTCCACAAAATAGTATACAACTACAAACAGCAATTATTATTTCATGGATTGCAGCAGTTACATTTGCATATTTTACAAATAGAAAATATGTATTTGAAAGTATAAATAAAAATAAATTAAAAGAGTTTGTTAGTTTTTTTATAGCAAGAATATCAACACTCTTTATAGAAATGATAATAATGTGGTTTTTTGTTACTCTACTTAAACTAAATAGTAATTTATGGGTAGTAATATTTACAATTATATCCCAAATTGTAGTAATAGTATTAAATTATATTTTTAGCAAATTGTTTATATTTAAAAAAGCGGATAAATAATTATCCGCTTTTGTTATGCTTTCCTGTTTGCTATTTCTATTGCTTTTGCTACCATTTTACCACAATCTTTTGAGGATACACTTCCCCATCCTTCTTGCTTAACTTTTTCATATACTCCTAATTCTTTTGCTATTTCCTCTTTTAGATTCTCAGACATTAAACTTTTGCTTCTTGCCATTTCAAATCCTCCTTTAGAAAAATGAAATTTCATTTTTCCATTATTATTATTTGCATTTTTTGATTTATTATTTTGTAAATTAATTCATTTTTTTAAAAATTTTTCATATTATTTTCTTTTTTATTTTGTTATATTTTACTGTGTTAATGTTCCATTTGGAGTGTCTATTATAATAAGGACATTTTCTTCCCTTCCATTTTCGCTATTAACATATACTAAAAAATCCGTATCATCTATTTTGCCTTTAAATTCATAACAAAGTATTTCTGATTTCCATTCTGTTGGAATAATAGCTAACCCTTCACTTGTTAAATCCAAATGCTTATTTAAACTTTTTTTAGCCTCCTCTTTTGAAATTTTTACTTCTGGCAACTTTCTTACTTCATGATTGTTTAAATATCCGCTTGTTTCCATTCCTAGAATTTCTCCATTATCTAATGCTATTTTTACTTTAATTAAATCTGGATATACCGTAATCTGATCTTGCTCAAATGCATAATTTACTGTTAAAATTCCTTGTTCTTTTAAATAATATGTTTCCTTCATGTTTTCAATTCCACGTGATTTTAAGAATTTTTTTCCAATTTTATTTGCATCTTCATATGAGATTCTTTCTTCTCCTATTTGTCTGTTATAGTTCATATTTACAATATGCCCACCTTTTTTTGCAATTGATATAGTAAGTGGGTTATTATTTTCTCCATTTTTTAATATAGCGCTAAAATCAAATACCTTAATATCTCCATTTTCTACTAATCCGTTATATTTTAATTCTTCTATCCTATTATCCCCTATAAAGTCTCGTGCAATTTGTCTTGCTTTTTGCTCATCTATTTCTTCCCCTACAAGTCCTTTCTTTTCTTGAGATTCCATGTGCTCAGAAAATGCTCCATCATATATTAGACCTGCATACTCTCCAAAGTTTTCATCTAGATTCTTAAAAGTGGCTTGAGATAAATTATTTACTTGCTTACTAAAAGCAATTTCTGTATCTTTAGTAAGTTCATCCCATGATATCCTTCCCTCACTCATATCTACTGATAATTGATCAAGGGTATTTTTAAGCTCCTTACTATAATCATGAAGTTTTTTTATATTATCTAAATCTTCTTGAGATAGTGGCTCGTCATATATATTCTTTCTCGCCAGGGAATAACTATACTCACTTACTTGATTTAAAAATTTTGCTGTGTCTGCAAGTTCTGTGCTAGAAACAGGTAATTGAGACAAAGATACTTGAGCAAGGTTTGCTTCTCTCCAAACCTTGCTTAGTGTTTCTGCGCCATGCTCCGGTGTACTTGTAATTGCTGCTTTTGCTAAATAGTTTTCTACATCTTGCACATAGTCTATTAATTCATATAACGCTAAATTATATTTATTATTTATTACTGTTTTATATTCTCTATCTTTTTTATATAAGAAATATCCCAAAATCAAACTAATTATTATTAATAAAATTATAATTCCATAAACATAGTTTTTTTTCATTGATTTTAAATATTTATTCATAATTTCTCTCCTTAAGATTACTTACAAAAATTGTGTTTACCAATTGTTTTTACAATCGTTTTTGACCATATCCAACTATTTGTTGCTGTATTTGGATTAAAGTAAAATATACATCCATTTGTTGGATCCCAACCATTTATTGCATCTTGTGCAGCTTTTACAACTGTTGAAGAACTATCTATTGGTACATTAATTTGTCCATCAGAAACTGCAGTAAATGCTCCTGGTTGATAAATCACTCCTGCAATAGTATTTGGAAAATCTGAGTGTTTTACTCTATTCATTATTACTGCTCCAACAGCAACTTGCCCTTCATATGGCTCTCCTCTTGCTTCTCCGATTTATTGCTCTTGCTATAAGCTGAAGATCTGATGCAGAATTTGTACTTGCTGCAAATACTTTTGAGTTTTTATTTAAATTGCTAGAAAAATATATTAAACAAAAAGAAACTGTTATTATTAAAAAAATATATATTAAGGTCTTCATATTTCCTCCAATAATTTCTAGTTTGTATTGTTTTTGCAAAATTATACTTTTTTATACATTTTTATGATATAATTTAAACAGATAATTAATAATAAAATTATAAGAGGATTTATTATGAAAAAAATATTAATATTTTATGGCTCATATGGTGGTGGACATCTTTCTGCTGCAAGAAGCATAAAAGAATATATAAATAACAATTATGAAGATACTGAAACTTATATGATTGATTGTATTGAATATATTAATAAAGCTTTAAATAAAGTTACAACAAAAGCGTATTCTGAAATTGCAAAAAAAGCACAGTGGATCTGGAAAAAGGTTTATTATGGCGCAGAAAATGGAACATTTTCTAAATTTAATGATAAAGCTCAAAAATTATTTTCAATTAAGTTAAATAAACTAATTCAAGAATATAACCCAGATTTAATAATTTCTACACACCCATTTAGCAGTCATATGTGTGCAGTCTTAAAGAAAAAGAAAAAAATAAATACAAGAATTGCAACAATAATAACTGACTATGCTCCACATGCGCAATGGCTTATGTATCCAGCTTTTATAGACTATTTCTTTGTTGCACATCAAGGAATGAAAGATAATTTATTAAAAAGAGGCATCAAAGAAAATCAAATAAAAGTAACAGGGATACCTTTGTCTAATAGATTCTTAGCACATTA
>Ga0247611_10011632_pt1 | contig 10118 bp, 5 predicted proteins | sample 177DNAGHGhighgp2_FD_192422 | JGI IMG/M metagenome (GOLD analysis project Ga0247611, IMG submission 192422) | Sheep rumen microbial communities from Palmerston North, Manawatu-Wanganui, New Zealand - 1770 DNA GHGhigh gp2 | ecosystem: Host-associated > Mammals > Digestive system > Stomach > Rumen ... | reverse complement strand
TTAATCTGGAGGGTAATCGCACTGTCCTTGATACCCGTCTGCTGGCGGGCAACTTCACGCAACAGGTCCTTCCGATGGAAGGTACCACCTTGTGCTACTGCGTAATTCAATATAGCTTCCGTTGCTGTCATATCTCTGTTTGCCGTTGCAAAATTATATCTTTTTTGTCAAACATCAAAACATTTTGCCAAGAAAGAAATATTTCAGCAGCTTTTCCTGCATAAATACGAGTGTATTCTGACTAAATCCAGCATTATCACAGGTAATCATCTCTCTGTCGAACCATAAATGTTGGCACGTCTGAATGTCCTTTTTCTTCTTCTTCGTTGAATTTGGATTATTAACCGTCGTTGAATCCCAAATGCTTAGAGCATCCGAGATACAACTGCGGTACAAGAACCTTATTTTTCGTTGATTTTCGTGCTATCTGCAAAGCCCTATAATGAGCAACTATTGTCAGCCAGACTTAGCAAATGGCAAAATTGCCTCAAAATTAAGGGTTAAATAATCTTAACGAAATATTAAATGTTGCACACCTTTGAAGGCTGGTTTTGCTCTGCAAAACTCTTCGAATTCCCATTTTTTCGCTATAGTCTTTGAACGTCCTAAGGGTAGAAGTTGGAAGAAGATCTCACAATGGTGGGGACATGTAGCCATGTACAATGGAGAACAATGGATAAGTGACTTTAAGCAAAAGCGAATGAATCCCTGTAGAACGGCAGTTCCTTATCGGATATATAGGTATAAGTCTACGGCAGTGAACAGCCAGAATAGGAAAAATGGTAAGGCGATGGTATTTTTTATGCAGGAAAATTTGGCGGAATGAGATAAATGCTGTTCTTTTGCGCAAAGAATTCTAAAAAACATAACCAATATGAGCAACAGAGATAATACAATGGATAGAATGTCAGCGTTGAACACCTGGAATGCTGAGAAGGACTTCCTTGAAAAGTATCGCGACTGGATGGGACGGGTGAAAAGCGGTGATCATGAGGCGTACTACCTGGTGAAGGAACTGCGTACGAAGGTGTTCCGCAATACTGTGGAGCTGGCAACTCGCGGTAGCTATGTCACCGAGCGCGGACTGAGGGTCGAACTGCCCGATGATGCGGAAATGATGCGCAATACGGTCTTCTACGAGCGTGAAATACATCTGACCGACACAGGATGGGGTGATGAGCCGACAATCGTAGAGGTGCAAAACACCGACTGCTTGTATGCTGGGGTGCAACTGAAGGAGCAAGGTTATAACCCTGCCGTGCTGAATATGGCCAGCCGGAGGAATCCCGGCGGGGGCGTCGCTACGGGTGCGGCGGCTCAGGAAGAGACGCTGTTCCGCAGGACGAACCTGTTCCGTTCGCTCTATCAGTTTGCACCATACGCCGAGCAGTATGGCATCAAGCGCTCGCAGCACCAATATCCGCTCGACAGAAACTTCGGCGGCATCTATACGCCTGATGCCATCTACTTCAGGGAGAGCGAGCAGAAAGGGTATGCCTTGATGGACGAGCCTGTCGGACTCTCGTTCATCACCGTGGCAGGTATGAACCGACCTGACCTGACGACAGACGGAATGATTGCAGCGCATCATGTGGAACCTATCAAGAATAAGATACGTACCATCTTCCGCATGGGATTGGTACATGGTCATGATTCGCTGGTGCTTGGGGCATTGGGTTGCGGGGCTTTCCGAAATCCTCCTCGTCATGTGGCGCGTCTGTTCCATGAGGTGATGGATGAGCCTGAGTTTAAGAATACATTCCGTCGGATCGTATTCGCCATTCTCGATGACCACAATGCGCATCAGAAGCACAATCCGGAGGGTAACTTCAAGCCGTTCGCCGATGAATTTGCAGGAATGGATGCGCCTCAATTAACAGCAGATGCAGAGAAAGCGCTGATGATGTGGAAGGTGGGAGCTGGCAATTCCGCCAAACGGTTCAACGGGGAGGACCCCATGCCTAAGAAGACTAAGGTGGCAACGAAGGACACTTGGGACATTGAGCCGATGCCCGAGAAGCATACCACGATTCCAATGGAAGTGAGTATTCCGAGTGCTGCCATGCTGGTCGTGAAGTATGGTCATATTCCCGAAGCGATGGAAGACCATTGGTTTATGTACTGTGACGAAACGACCATCAGGTATTACCGCAGTTGGACGGGATTCTGCATCTACATCGCCAAGTATATCGACGATGGCGAAACGTGTAGGATAACGGAACTGACGGTGAACCGTGAGCCGGAGCAATACACGTGCACTGACGACGAGCACGATGTGGCGTTGTTCATGGCGTTGCTGACGGAGGAATATGGAGGCGATGCCAGTAAGTATTGGAAGAATGTATTGTAGAATCGTCAATCTTGTGGATGAAGCGCGTGAGGGTAGTGTGAGGCGGGGTTCGAAGACCTCTCCTGAACGATAAAAGGCAACCGGATGGTTGCCTTTTCTTGCGGAGAGAGAGGTATCTCTCGCGGAAGGAGAGGCTCCCTATAATATTCCGTCTAACACACTGAGAACCAGCGACGTTAGCATTAATTCCTATGTGGTTCGATTTCTCATCTGTAATTAATTCGTAATACTCTTCTTTTTCGGTCAGATTTCGCTTGTTTACACTCATCATAACCTTATCGACTGCAAAGTTACGAATATTTTCCGATATGTGTACCAGTTGGAGCAAAAAATATCATTATTTTCTTTTGTCCGTTCCCTCTACCCTACCTCATGGTGATCATTGAAATGGAAAAGCGATAAAGACAACTCGCGAATTAGACCATAATAATCTATACCATTGAATTACACTCGGGGGAAGGCTGCGATTAAGTGAGAGCAGAGTGGAGTTCACACCTACTCTGCCGAACGTGAGCAGGCTCGACCAAAGGTCAAGCTTCGCCGTGGGGGCAGACAGTCCCCATTGAGAGATAAAGAAATCACAAAACTGCTGTCCCACCTTATTAATATATATGGGACAGATGTTTTGACCGCTGCCAATCGTGCCAATGTTAACGTGTTGTCAGACCGGCATCTTTGGCACGACTTTGTTCGTAGATATAATCTTTATCTGGATAAAATGACTAAGGTTTTTGTTGACTTTGAGAGAATCTCCAGATGGTTTGAGTGCCGGAACTCGTAAAAAAAACATAAATTTTGAAGAAAAACCTTCGAGAAGCCAAGCCGAGTCTTTCGTTAGGGTAAGAAGACCCCAAGAATAGGGTAAGAAGAGGGATAGAAGACTCTTCCTTTGGTGTTCCTTTACTCTTCCTTAGGTGCTCCTTTGGTGTCCTCTTGTTGGTTCTCATCCTTCGTAGATGGAAGGTAGAAGGTTCGTAGATGTGATGTTGGGAAACGGTGTTTTCTTGAACGTATGTCCGTGGGACTTTCTAGATATGTTCATAAGGGGTGGGAACAAACGTTTGTGGGGCAATGACCATAGGTTGGACGGGGAAAAGGCTCTATTTTGCATAAAAAAACATAAAAAGTGGCTAACATTTTCGATTATTTCATTATTTTGTGAAGAAATTGAGAATAAATCACTACCTTTGTGCAATAAACTATTGAATATGGAAGATATTAACCGAATAAAAATGGTGCTGTTTGAAAAGAAACGCACTGCGCGCTGGCTCGCAGGGGAACTGGGAGTCACTCCATCAACGGTCAGTAAGTGGTGTACTAACACTTCGCAGCCAGATTTGGCTTGTCTGCTGAAGATTGCAGACTTGCTTGAAGTGGATATCAAGGAACTACTTGTAAGAGAGTACAAACAGTATCTTCTGTCGCAGAATTTTAAAAGTATGTTCCAGAATAAGCCATGAGAGAAATACGGTAGAATAAAACAACAAAGCAGGAAATGGAGAAATTGTTATCTACATACGCACTTTTAGGTTATTTGAAGGAAACATCTCCTTCAAAAGCAGCTATTACAGAGCTATATATACCTATCGTTAAGAAAGCAATGTCTGAATATGCCTTGGAAAAAGGTATGACGGAATACAAGGGTCGTTCTTTAAGTGAAATTAGTAGCAAGATAAAGTCGATTTTTGATATTGAGATACCTCTTCCTATTCTGGCTAAAATAATGGAGGCTATTAGTAAAGAAATAGATGATGAGAGCGTCTTTGCACTTTATCAAGATGGAGCCTTCATTATCAAAAGTTATGTATTTGATTCTATCGATGAAATTATTGAGCAAGAAAAACAAAATATCGATAAACTTCAGCAGGATTATAGAGTATATTGTAATACTAATGGGTATAAATTCGATTTTGAAGAATTAAAGCGGTTCATTCTTGCACAACAAATAGAATTGTTTACAGATAAGCGTTCAGACTTATTGAATGTGGACTATTATGTGCCAAAGTATGTTTTAGAGAGATTGAACGATGAGCCAATCTTCAAGGTGATGAGCAATATCTATTTGGGTAGTATTGTTGCATCTTATTTGGAACAGAATATCACCAAGAAAGTAACGGAAGCAGAACTACTCTTAGATACGAACTTTTTTATAAGTCTGATTGATTTGAACACTGAAGATGCACATCACACGTGCAACCAACTTTTTTCATTGTGTCAGCAATTAGGATATCGTTTTACAATGCTGAATAGTACGGTGAACCAGATTCGTGTGCTGTTAAGTAACCGTATTAATGATTTTGCCAGTCGTGATTTTATCGGTTCTGTCCGCTGTGCAGATGTGTTCAATGCTTGTATTCGCAAGAATCTGGACAAGACGAAGTTGGAAAGAATTAAAGATAACATACAGCGATTAATCGAAGAAAGAGGAATTGTTATCATCCATGATGCTCAGATAAAGGAATTAATTGAGAAAGCAAAACGATCCCAAGAATACAAAGAACTGCTTCAAAGAAGAAAGAATGCTGATAGTGCTTTGAATGATACCGTTGCAAAGTTCTATGTAGAAAGTAAGCGCGGACATGACGTTCGAGAGTTCGTAGATGCGAAATGTTGGTTTTTGCATAATTCTTATTCACCATACGATTACAGCTATGGCCGAAAGATTCATGAGCGCTATTTGATTAGTGCAAATGAATTGTTGGTTTTACTTTGGTTGTCCAGTCCTGCCCAAGGACAGCAAATAAAGATAAGCGATGTGACCCGAGGAGGTTTAGCATCCTATATTACTAAATATCGACGTTCTAAGATGCCAACACGCAATACACTGAAAGTTATCAAGAAACGTGTTGACGATGCTATGTCATACGGATTAATAACAGAAAAGGACACATTTAACCTTTGCATCCGCATGGCTGAAGGCCATTTGACCCAGGAACAGGTCGATGAGTCTCTGATACCTGATAGTGTTACTAACGAGCAATTTGCAGCAAAATTGAAGGAATATACTAGTGAGGTTGAAGATAATAAACAAAAGCAGAAGCAAGATGCAGATGCAAAAATAGACGATTTAAATAAGAAGATAGAAGAAAGAGATAACCAAATACAGAGTCTGAACGAACGTCTTGAATCTATTGAAAAGTCCAATTACATAAAAGACAAGGATGCTTTTGTAGCAAAGAAGCTGAAACAAGTAAAGAGAGACACTTGGCTAACAATAGGATTAGCACTTTTCATTTGCCTTTTATGGTGTGCTAACGAATTCTACGGAAAGTATTTGCAAACTGTGTGGGCTTCATTGATAGGAGTTGCAACATTTGTTGTCACTACTTTTGGTATTTTGTTTATAGACCAAACTAAAATCAAGGATTACTTCTGTCGGAAGCAACTGGCCAAGAGATTTGAAGAAGAGTATAATAATTCTCAGAAATAATGGCGATAAAGAAGTCACAATTATATAGTATGCTGTGGGAGGGGTGCGATGCGCTCCGAGGCGGCATGGATGCGAGTCTCTATAAGGACTACGTGCTGGTGATGCTATTTTTGAAGTACATCAGCGACAAGAAGAAGGCGGGCGATGCCGACATGATGGAGGATTTACCTGACGACTGCACCTTTGACGAGATTCGCAAGCTGAAGCATAAGAATAATATAGGTGAGCAGATCAATGTGAAACTGGCGAAGATTGCCAGCGCTTTTGGTCTTGACAATGTGTTTGTCAATGCCGACTTCGACAACGAGGACAAGTTAGGTAAGGGCAAGGATAAGGTGGACACCATCACGGGACTGGTAGAGGTGTTTGAGAACAAAAACCTCGACTTCGGTACCAACCGTGCCGGTGACGATGACCTGATAGGCGATGCCTACGAATATCTAATGCGCAACTTCGCCTCGCAGTCGGGAAAGTCGAAGGGACAATTCTATACCCCTGCAGAGGTGAGCCGCCTGATGGCTCGTATCATTGGCATCAGCAAAGACCACCGTCCGCAAATCAATATCTACGACCCTGCCTGTGGTTCTGGCTCCCTGTTGCTCCGTGCCAGGGATGAAGCTCCCAAGGAGGGCGTGAACGTTGGCATCTACGGACAGGAGAAAGACCTCTCCACCATCAGCATGGCGCGGATGAATATGATTCTGCACGGCATGATGACCTCCGACCTACAGCAAGGAGACACGTTAAATTCCCCGCTTCATACGCATGGCGTTATGCTCGACCAGTTCGACTACGTGGTGGCCAATCCGCCATTCTCACTGAAGAAATGGATGAAGTCGGCCAAGGAAGATGACGTCTATGGGCGATGGAAGAAAGACACAGGCGTACCACCGACCTCCAAAGGCGACTACGCCTTCCTGCTCCACATCATCGAGAGCATCAAGCGCGACGGCATGGGTGCCTGCATCCTGCCTCATGGTGTGCTGTTCCGTGGTTCGGTGGAGAAAGGCGAGGCAGAGGCAAAAATTAGATATAACCTCATCAAACGGAAAGTCATCCGTGGCATTATCGGCCTGCCCGCCAATCTTTTCTATGGTACGGGCATTCCGGCCTGCATCATCATCATCGACAAGAAGAACTCCGCCACCTCACGGGGCATCTTTATGATGGATGCCAAGGAGGGATTCAAGAAAGACGGAGCCAAGAACCGCCTCCGCGAACAAGACATCCGTCGTATCAGCGACGCATGGGAGGCTGGCCGAAAGATTGACCATTTCTGCCGACTGGTAGAGTGGGACGAGATAGAGCGAAACGACTTCAATCTTAACATTCCCCGATACATCACCCCACGTTCTACGGAGATTGAGCAAAACCTCCATGCCCATATTCATGGCGGACTGCCAGTGGCCGATGTTGATTCATTGGAGAATCTATGGCAGGTATGTCCCTCGCTGCGCCACAAGATTTTCGAGCCTTACGAGCACGACGGCTATCTGCAACTGACCAAGGAAGCCGAGAAAAACCTTGCCTTGCTCATCGAACAGGATGAGAGCTACCAGCGTCAGGTTAATAACTATGGTAATGCTTTTGAGGCTTGGCATCTGTTTATGCGCAACGAACTCCGCACATTGGGTGTTGGCAGCATCCCCCGCAAGGCTATCATCCGTTGGGGCGACGAAATACTGAACATTTTCAAGTCCTGCCATACGTTGGTGGATGCCTACGCCGTCTATGACGAACTGATGACCTACTGGAACGAGGTGACCATGCAGGATGATCTCTACATGATTAGTCGTGACGGTTGGAAGGTGACGGTAGAACTGCCAACCAACAAGAAGGGCGAGGTGAAGAAGTCGTACAGCTATGAAGACCTGTCGTGCGACCTCGTGCCGACCACTATTCTCGTCAACCGCTATTTCGCCAAGCAACATGCTGAGGTGGTGAGCACCCGACAGCAGATTGATGCCGAACAGGTGGCTATGGAGACCATCGCTGAGGAATATGCCGACGCTTTCGAGGACATTGAGAGCGACAAGGTGAATGCTGCTTTCTGCAAGGCGGTGGCCGTGCTGCTGAAGGAGGGAAAGAAGCACGTTGCCGACAATGCTGATCAGATTCCTGTCTGGGAGGACTTCCTCAACCACTACAAGGAGCAGGAGCGGCTGAAGAAGGAATTGAAGGAGATGGTGGCCCGCCTTACGACCGAGGTGTTGAAACGATACAAGGCACTGACGGAAGAAGAAATTCGCACGATGGTGGTCGATGACAAATGGATGCCCGACATGCTTGCCCGCCTACAGGCCCTTATGACTGCCGAGCACCAGAACATCATCACCTCCATCACCGCCCTGAACGACCGCTACCGCGTGACGCTGCCCGAAATGGAGGCTGACGTAGATAATTATCGCAAAATAGTGAAAGGCCTTTTGGTAGAGATGGGAATTGAAATGTGACAAGTATTTGTTCATACGATATATGATTGAAACGAAATTCAAACAGACGGAAATAGGACTGATACCTGAGGATTGGGAACAATCTTCTGTTGCAGACTTGTTCCTCCATATACGCTCCAACTCTCTTTCAAGAGATTGTTTGAACTATGGGGATGGGCGAATAAAGAATGTACATTACGGAGATGTACTTGTAAAGCTGGGAGAGATAACAGATGCAGAAGCAAACTTATTGCCGTTTGTGAACAAGGATATTGAACTACCTGTTAACCCGAATGTATTATTACAATCAGGTGATGTCGTTATGGCTGATACTGCTGAAGATGAAACTGCAGGAAAATCGACAGAGCTTATAAATGTAAAAAGTGATGTCGTTGCGGGACTACATACGATAGTGAATAGACCCAAGCAACGGGTCTTTTCGGCCAAGTATTTGGGATATTTCTTCAATTCCACTTTATACCATACACAATTGCTTCCTCACATGCAAGGAATCAAAGTCCTTTCTCTATCGAAGAAGGCCATTGATTCCACTATTGTCGTTTATCCTAAAGACAAGCAGGAGCAGAGCCGGATAGCGGAGGCATTATCAGATATAGATAAGCTGATAGCTTCTCTTTCAAAGATGATAGAGAAGAAACGGCTGATGAAGCAAGGAGCCGTGCAACAACTCCTGACAGGAAAGAAACGATTGCCAGGATTTGAGGGGGAATGGACGAAAAAGAAACTAGGAGCAATTGTAGATGTCTTATATGGTTATCTTTTTACCCCCAATGACTATTCAACAATAGGAAAATATAAAGTAATTACAATTTCCAATGTTCAAGAAGGGAAATTCAATACTTTAGATTCAAAAAAAGTTGATATTTCAGAATCCTTTCTGAGACCTTTTCAGTATTTGGAGATAGGTGACTTGCTGGTTTCCATGACAGGTAATTTAGGGAGAGTTTGTATTGTTACAGAGCAAAATTGTGTTATGAACTACCGCGTAGGGAAATTATTTGTTAAAGGAGCAGATAAATACTTTATATTTCATGCTTTGAATCAAAAAATGTTTGCTGATGCGATGACTTCAAAAGGAAAAGGCGCGGCTCAATTAAATATATCAAAGGACGATATTTATAGTTTTGAAATTGTAATACCTAATGATATCGCAGAGCAATCCGCCATTGCCAACGTCCTCACCACGATGGACAACGAAATAGAATCCCTCGAAGAAGAGCGGGACAAATACATACGGGTGAAGGAAGGAATGATGCAGAAACTGCTGACGGGACAGATCCGACTGGTGGAAACTGAGGCAAAGGTGATGGCTATGCCGAAGATGAAGGGTGCCAACGTGTATTTTAAGAGAAGCGTACTGGCTGCCGAGATAGCCAACCGCCTGTGCGAGGAGCCTACCTTCGGCCATGTGAAGATGGAGAAGCTGATATTCCTGACGGAGCACCTCTGCCACATCGATACTGGCTCCCATTACCATCGCGACGCTGCTGGTCCCTATGACAACACTGCCCTCCGCTCCATCGACAAGCAGATGAAGCAGCATCAGTGGTTCGCCCTGACGAAGAAAGACAAAGGCTACAGGTATATGCCGATGGATAAACGGGGCGATCACAAGAAGTACTTCGACAAATATTATGCCAGTGTGCTGCCTATGTTCGACAAGGTCATCGAGACCTTCAAGACCAGTTCGACGGAGCAGTGCGAAATCGTGGCCACGCTCTACAGCGCATGGGATGACCTGCAGCACCGCAATCAGCCTTTCACCGACGACGATATCCTGAACGAAGTGCTGAACCACTGGCACGATTCCAAGAAACGCATTTCCAGCAGCCGCTGGCAGAAAGCCCTCGACTGGATGCGCAAGAATGGATTTGTACCCACATTA
>Ga0247611_10011631_pt1 | contig 10119 bp, 1 predicted proteins | sample 177DNAGHGhighgp2_FD_192422 | JGI IMG/M metagenome (GOLD analysis project Ga0247611, IMG submission 192422) | Sheep rumen microbial communities from Palmerston North, Manawatu-Wanganui, New Zealand - 1770 DNA GHGhigh gp2 | ecosystem: Host-associated > Mammals > Digestive system > Stomach > Rumen ... | reverse complement strand
GGATTGGGCCCAATCCACCATCCCCAATCCCCAATCCCCAATCCCCAATCCCCAATCCCCATTTATTTTTCTTTGAAATATATATTAATATAATTTATAATAAAATATTATTAAAAATAATATAATTAATAATTTTTTTATATTTAATAAAATATTATTTAACCATATTTAAAATTTATTAATCGACTATAAAAATAATATTGTTTTTTTCTAATTTTAATCATCATCTTTAGTTAATTTTTCTCTTGATCTGAAATAATCTAAACTAGAATCAGTTAATATCTTCAAATAATCTGGAGATCTCATTAACTCTATTAAAATTGTATATAAATATTCTTCATTCCTAAAATCATATCCATATCTGGCAATCTTTATTCCTTCGCATAAATCAACTATTTTTTTAGCATGAGGCATTTCTTCAAGCATAATAGTTTCAGGCTCACTAGCCAAATAATCTCTGACATAACTTCCTACTAATAAAACAAAAGTAATATAAAATGTAATAACACTATATCCTTGGGTTGTTTCTGAAATTTGGTCATTAAAAATATGAAATTCTATTGGCTCTGTTGTATTATCTTCATTAAATGCTTTAAAAGTAAAATATGAGTTGAAATAATTATTTTTAGTAGGACTTTCTTTCACGCATCCTAAAAATGTTAATTCTACATCTTTCCATTCAAAATTACTAACATCTTCAAAGCTTGAAATTTCTGGGCCACTAGTTAATCTTATAGGTGGTGAATAAGCTCTATTTAATATTATACTTTGATCATAGCACATTCTTATAGCTTCACTTAAATTTCCTATTTTATAACCATTTTCCTTATTTCCTTTACTTTCATCTCCAAAGGTATAAATAGGCACAGAAAAGCTTCCTTTCAAAATTTGGGCTTCAGCTGGGAGTGCACGGTCAAATTCATAATTTATATTAATATCAATAGATGATATGTCTTTATTCTCGTCTGTGATATTTAATAATTTTATTAAATTTGTTATATGTGGATAAGCTAATTCCCAATTTCTATCACTTGTTTCAGAGAATATAATTCTTTGGACTTGTTTATGATTGAAATTCCTTGTTTCAGTGATATCTGAATATTTATATTTGTCCCATATAGTGCTATTTTCTTTGTCAGTTTTTTCACTATCAGTTTCTGAGCTATTGCCACTTGATCCTTTAAACATTTGTGAAATAGAATCTGCTCTTTCATTTAAAAACAAATTATAATTTTTCATGACACCATTTTTATAATTAAAAGTTAAATATACATTTATTTTTGCTTTGGTTATATTATTTATTTGATTTGTCGGATTCAATGAACTAAATAATAATAAAGGTATAATTAAAATAAATATTAATCCAAAAGATAAAGTAAATCCAATTCCAAATTTCTTTGTTTTATTAACTCTTTCACCTATTGGCTTTTCGTCCCATTCTTCTTTTTCACAATAAGTATCAAATATGGTATCATAAATAGCTTCGAATTTGTTCCATTGGAATAAATCTAAACAAGTATGAGTAAAAGTCCAATCAATTGCATTTTTAATTTCGTATAAAAATGGTATCATTTGAAATAGACTCGCTGCATTACTGAATAGTTCGTCTTGCTTCTTTTTAAATAAAGATTTCCTTTTTATATCATAAAATCCATATTTTATTTGTAAAGCCGATAAAAGCATATATATTAAATTAATTAGATAAAAAATCCATATAAAATAGTTTTTGGTAAAATTATTGCATTGCTCTTCTTTTGTGCAATGAACTCCATTACTACCTAAATTATCATTTCCCTTAATAGGAAAGTATAAAAATATAAAGAAATGATTAAATAGGACAATAAAAATATGTATAATATACTTTGTCAATAAAGGATAATTAAATGTTTCTTTTTGGATAAAAACTATATTATATGTCTGTAATTGCTTTTCAATTTCTTGCCTTGGCAAATTAGTTATTTTATATATAGATTTTGCATTTTTTGAAATTTCACTTTTTAGCTTATTTTCTTCAATTTCAGTCAGTAATTCACCTTGTTGATTTTTTTCATTTCTTTTATAAAAAATATATTCATATTGTAAATTATCTCTATTTTGTGACACAAAAATAATTCTATCTATGACTAATATAGTAACATGTAATATTAGATATAAGACCATACTTCCACTAAATTGAGTAGTGTCTAAATTTATTTTTCCATATGTATTATCTTGAACCATTTGATTATAGAAAACAAGTATATATAAGCACATTAAAAATAGAGCACCAGTATAACTAGCATAAAAGTCTCTTCCTGGCTTTTCATTTCTGTTTTTTGTAAATATTCTTCCAAAATAACCTCTTTTTACTTCGTTATATGCAGGATCTTCATTTCTTTTTAAAATAAATGGGAATCGATGCTTAACATGTGTATAGCTTTGCTTTAATTCTTCTTCATCATTTTGTTCATAATTATTTTTTTCAGCTCTGGTTAAATTTAATATTTCTTTAGGACTATATAAATATTGTAATAATAGGTCTTTAATTGCATCTACTTTGCTTTCATAGCTTTTGGTTGAATAAATGGCTATTCTCTCTGAAGCTTCATATATATTTTCAATTTCAGGCTCTCTTTGGAACCATATACCATCAGTTATTAATAAATTTCTATTAATTAAAATTGTTAATAAAGTCAAGGCATCAAAAACTATATATTTAAAAAATTTACCTGAAAATAAATCTTTATAATATCTAAATCCAATTTTATAATCGTACAAATAATAATTAATTAATTCTTCATAATCACTCTCATCTAATAAAATAGTAATTAGTTTCATTTGTATAACAAATTTTATCAACATCAAAAAAACTGTATAATATAGACATACTGTCCAATAAAATCTACTAGGTCTGGGATACTCTAAAAGTGCAAAGCACATTATTGATATAGGATAAAATAAAGTAGGCAAAGATGCACTCATAATATGATTTAATATCATTATTAAATAACAAATATTATTAAAATTATGTATTATAAATGATAAAGTAAGATAAAATACATTTTCTAGCAAATATGTTTTGGTTAAATATTTTTTAAACAAATTTGTTTCTAATAATTCTTCGAATTGCTGAAATTTGTATTTTTCTCTTAATTCTCTTATATCTTCTTCTTTTTCAAATTGTTCTCTGACTTCTTTTTCTTTCTTTAAATTCTCTTTGAAAAACCCTAATATATCAACATCTTCATTTTTTTTTTCATCATTTGGTTTATTCTCCATTTTGACGAATTTGTGTAAAGTATATAAATTACTGAATTTTCTCCTTGTATTCTTAGATCTTTCTTCTTTCATTTTATTTTCTTCCAATAAAATTCTTTTCTTTTCGTCAAAGTGTGCTTCGAACATTAATTCTATATTTTTCAGATCTTCTTTATCGAAATGCTCCAAATCAGTTATATTCAACAGTCTATTCACATCATGTTCAATAATAGATTTTATTTTTGTTTCACCTTTTATTGTCTCAATATCAAAATCATCTTTTTCTTCCTCTTCTATGCTTCTATAAGAAGCTGAATGCTTATGCAACCATAAATATACTTTTGTTATAAAACTTTTATATATCATATCCTTTATTTTTTCTTTTACTTCATCAACTTCCAAATAATTCTTTTCTTTTGTTATATCATTTGTCTTTTGTATTAAGCCTAATATTCCTTGATATTTTCCTGCATTTATAATATTTGATTCTTGGCTTTTTTCAAGTTGAATTTCATCATCATTATTATCATTATTGATATTATTTATATTATCTTCTTCTTTTTCGTCTATAACATCTATTGTTCTTTTCCTTGATATATCATCTAATAATTTACCTCCTATTCTCTTTAATTTATTATTTAATTCTTCTATGATCCTCTTTAAGTCTTCCATTGCTTGGTCACTTTGCTGTCTTATGCTTAAACTCCTTTGGAAGATTTTGACTCTTTGGTTATTAAATTTAAATGAGTTTATAATTGAATGTCTTTTAAATTCGTTTTTGTTTTCTAATAAATAAACTAAATAATATTTTTTAAAGTGACTTGATTCATATATTAAAATTTGTAAACTTATTAATAAATATATAATAGCCTTACTAAATACTTGCATACTTTGATCAATTTCAATTTCTTCTTCTCCTTCATTTCCTTTGAAATCTATAACTTTAAAGAACCCGATTGCATTAAATATATTATAAAATATGCTTTCTTCATCTGGGTTTAAAAATGGTATTTGATATATTCCTTGACCTAAAATATCAATTAAAATTGCAATTCTTAAAACTTTTTTAATTATTATAAAATATGTAAATTTTTCTCCTAAATATAATAGTTCACTATTGATCAAATAATAAAAACTCACAGTTACATATAATATAGAAACTAATCTTCCAATCATAATAGATAGTAATATAATTAAAATCAGAATAATGAAATGGGAATACATATATAAAACTTCTTGAAGTATCATTAAATATCTTGGTAATGGTTTATATGATCCAAAATTTCCATAAGTATTTTCTTTATTTACCAATCTGAAATATATTAATTCTTTTAATGTCGGATTTTTTAATTCTTCTAAATTATACTTCTTTTTATTCTTTCTATTTTCATTTATATCGCTAAGTCTTGCAATATGATCACCTTTTATTTTTAAAATTTGTAAAAATTCATTAAGATCTTTACCTATGTTAATTTCAAAGCATTTCAAACATTCACTATATTGTTGGAATTGCATTTCTCCCATATTTTTTACATAATCTATAGTATTAGGTTTTAAATTAAGTGATTCAAAATCAAACTTATCCTTGTTTATTGTTTTTTGACCTAAATTCAAAATATCTTGATAGATGCTATATGAAAACATATCCAAATAGAAAAATATTAGAATAATTTGAATAAATTCTAACCATAACAAATGCACTTGAGATTCAGAAGCTCCTACTCCCCAGAAAAATGCAGCTTTTTTGCCCAAATTTTCCTTGTACCATGGAATATGAAGTGTTCCATTAATTATTGGTAAAATCTTAGGATCATTATCATCATCTCTATCAGTTATTTCTTCATTTATATTTGATAAAAAGAATATTGATTGAATTATTATTATTGAATAAATACAACATGATAAGACATAAAATTTAAACATTGTTTTTTTTGTCGATATTAAATAAAAGGTAAATATCAAATAGATAAAAGTATATACACTCAACTTACCTAATGATAAGCATATTAATAAAAATATGATTAATTCTTCAAATAATTTTTTTAAAAATCGCATAACCCTATCCTTACTATTACCAACAGATAAAGTCTGTTGATTATCATTGCATAAAGAAAATATATTCAAAAACCTTTTAACAGTTTTATTCTTTAAAAATTCATTTCCAGGACTACTTTCATTTAAATCCAAGTTAGCAAATTCACTTGTTTTAGGCTCATTATCTTCTTCATTCATACTTTTTGTTCTACTTTTTCTTTCTATACTGCTTACTCTACTATCTGCTTCATCTGCATTACTTGAAGATCTTGATATATCTTCAACTATTGTTTTCAAATTTTTGATAGTTCCATTATTTTCATTTTCATTATTTTCTTGGTGATGAATCAACTTATTTAATTCTTTCGGATTTCTCATAAATTTCTTTTGCAAAGATAGCCTAAAATCATAATTATTCCTTTTATCTTTAATAGGGGTTAAATCTATCCCAGCCACAGTAAGTCCTATTTTAATTAAAATATTATAATCAATAATTCTTGAATATTTCTCCAAAACATTATTCTCATTAAGCATTGCTTGCAATTCCTTTCTCAATGAATCAAATTTTTTTCTATAATTTTCCTCCAATTTTTGATTATATAAATCAGAAACAAGTACTGCAGCCACCAAGCAATGTATCCAACAGATTTGTATTAAATTTTTTTCATGAGTATTAATGTAAATCCCAAATAGGAAAGATATACACTTAATTAGATTTTCTATATCATCTCCTACTAACTTTGAATGGCTTGCATCACAGCCAAAGAAAATATCTTCGTTGCATCCATTTTGGAATAAGTCGAATAAACCATATGCATATAATAGGATAAAAAATACAAAACTATATATTAACAAGCATCTAAATGATGTAATTCTATATTGATGCAATACCATATAATGCCTTGGGTCTTCAATTAAAGAATATCTTACAACTTTTGATATAAAATATGATCTCTTTTTGATATAATTAGTAAGTTTTGAAATTATCCTATAGAACATTTTTATGAAAAAGAATCCAAATATAATTATATATAAAAGCATGGAAACTGAAAGATCATAATAGCAAAAAATAATACCTACAAAAAAGAATAAAAATAACCAATAACATTTAGTGAAAATTAAAATTATATTGGCTTCTATTAATTGATGGCTTTTAATATAAATGTCCTTTTCATTTTCATTATATTTATCTGCATATAATTTATCTTGAATAAATTCATTTTGCTCTTCTTTTATTTTTTTCATTTTTTCTTCTTCTCGCTTTTTTTTTTTTTTTAATAATTTAATTTGACGATTAGTGGTTTGCTTTCTTATAATTAAATAATTATTAATTTTTCTTAATATTTTTTTGGTTTTTCTTTTGAACAAAGTGAAAATAAAGCATGTCATGAAGTATGGCAAGAAATTATAATATAAATTTTCTTCTTTATACAAAGTAAATCCAATGATAGGTAAATTCAATATAAAACTATTTTTTTGTTGCTCGCCTTCATTTTCATCATTAAAGACAAAAAATTTTTTTAGTCGAAATTGGTATAAAAATACTAGTAAAGTATTAATATTACAATATAAAATTATTATTTTATTTATAATTCTATATACTGTTATATTTATACTTTCTTTTTCATTTCCTTTCCTAGTGATACTTGGAGTTTGAACTGAAATAATATAATAATATAAAGATATGAAAAATAGAATTATTTTTATCAAAAATATAACATTCATTTCAAAATAACAAGAAAAGAATAAAAATCCTATTACTAATCCCCAAACGTATAAATGCTCCATTAGATCATTAGAAAAGACTGCTATTCTTACTAATATATGTGGACTTTCTCCATTTATTTTTATTTCTACATTTATTTTTATTTTTATTTTTTCTTTTTTTATTCTTTTTGATGTAAATTTTTGCAAATAATTTCTTAAAGATATTTTTTTATTTGTTAAAATATTTGCTATATATCTATTGCTGTAAGCTCTATATTGGAAATACAAACAATAAACAACAGCATAAATATATATTTCTATATCATTTGAAGAACTATCTTCATCATCAAAAATAATAAACAATTCCAAAATCTTTTTATTACTTTTAAGTGAATCATAAAAATATATTTTAAGTAAATCAATAGCAAATTCGCAAAAAAATAATAATTGAAAAATGGAAATATTTATTTTATAGAAATAATGCATTTTTTTGGGGATAATTATTTGCATAATAAATATCACGACTAATATAAAATGAACTAAATTAATTCTGTAAACAGAAACAAAATACATAACAACTAAAGTTAATTTATCTATATTTATAAAAAAGTATTTTCCTAATAAGTCAGTAAAGCTAAAATCATATTCATCGTGAATTTGAACGCCTTGATTTTGGGCTTCAATCTTTATACTACTTTCATCATTTTCATCATCACTATCACTGCTATTTTGGCTATCAGTCAAATTACTACTATTATTTTTCTCTTCATAAACATCTTCATATAATAAATCATTTTCATTTTTTCTATCACTATATGCAATATCTACACTTTTATTTGAATCTAATACAGGCAAAATTGCATCATTACTTATTTTTTTGTCATCTTCATCTTCTTTTTTTACAATTTTGTTCTTATTCTTTATCATTTCTTTTACTTTTGGGAAATAATATAATGAATTAATTAAAAACATTAAAAGAATATAAAAAGCATGTCCTGCTAAATATTCCAATGAAACATATTCATACTTTTCTATAGCGAATCTTCTTAATTGAATTTTTCTATCGTCATTTAAATTTTCAAATAATCCATCAATATTACCAATATGTGAAAAAGCTAAAGTAAGAAATAGCATAGGTAATAAAAGATATAAAATTAAACATCTATTTTTTTTTCTGTCAATGAAATAAAAAGAGAAAAATACTACAAAAAAAATTCCTACTGAATAAAAGTTTCTAAAATAATATATCCAAACTATAGATATTATTCTAATTATTTCATCAATTCCATTCATAATATAATTATTTTTATTTAATTCTTTATGTTTTTCTATTTTTTTCTTCATTATCTCGACCCTCATTTCTTCCTCGCTTAATATATCAGGACCTTGCCTTAGTTCACCTAAGATAAATGCCATTGATATCATAGATAAAACTCCGAAAATATATCCTGCATATTTTTTTAAATATTCTTTCAAAGTTTCATCTTCAAAATATCTATATGAATAACTTATACCTATTTGTGTATATATTGAATAAATTTTAATTACTTTTTCTTTTTTCTTTTCGTCATCAAAAACTTCATTTTGATGTAAATATCTGTCTTGGAAATATGGTATATTGAAAAAATTAATTAAAAATAATTGTATCGAAATAAAAACAAGCAAAATTGATATGATAAATTTAAACAATTTTTTAATTGTTTCTTCATTTACTTTAAGTGAAGACAGCAAAAAAGATAATTGAATCAAAATTATATAAAATAAAGTCAATATAGAAATATTAAAAACACTGAAGCATACCATAAAAATATATGATATTAAAATTAATTTTCTAATTGTTATTTTTTTCATTCTTCTAAAATTGATATCTTGGCCTGTTAAAGTTCTGCATGTGAAAGAAACAAATATACCATATCCACTGGAAAATATCATAGTGATTTCAGTTACAATACTTAATATGAAATAATATAGAGATCCTTGATCATGTAAAAATGAAACTCCTAAATTAATAAACAAATCTTTATTATCTGTAACTTGATCATAGTTAAGTATTGCTAATATAATTGTTATTCCTTTAAAAAGAAGTGAATATGAAGCATATCCAATAGTGAAAATTTCTAAATAATATTTTATTTTTTTTGATTTTTCACTCAAATTTTCTAATAAAATTAGATAAATGAGGCCAACTAGAATGTAATACATTGATAAGACATTGAAATTAAAAGATGATGAAAAAAATAGCATAAATAGTGAAAAATAATCTTTGAAATTGTAATATTTTACTCTTTTTATTTTTTCTTGTAATTGCTTTTCCTTTGCTTTTTTCTCATTTTCTTCTTCTTCCCTTTTGCATTCTTTTAAAAGAGTTTCATCAAAATCTTCTTCTTTTTCTCCATTTTTTTTTTCTGATGAAGTATCTATTCTTTCTAGATTCTTCTGCTTTTTAACTTGATTTACTATATTTAAAAATGAAGACATTGGATTTTTCTTTTTTACTTCACTTTCTTGATCTTCAATTTGGTTCTGATTTTGATCTTCATTTTCATATATATTATCATTTTGATATTGATTTTGATTTTCATTAGCATTTTCATATATGCCTTCATTTTGATTTTCATTGGCATTTTCATATATGCCTTCATTTTGATTTTGATTTGTATTTTCATATATACCTTCATTTTGGTTTTGATTTACATTTTCATATATACCTTCATTTTGGTTTTGATTTGTATTTTCATATATACCTTCATTTTGGTTTTGATTTACATTTTCATATATACCTTCATTTTGGTCTTGATTTACATTTTCATATATACCTTCATTTTGGTTTTGATTTACATTTTCATATATACCTTCATTTTGGTTTTGATTTTCATTTGCATCAGAGTTGTTAGATTTTTCTTCTTCTTGGTTATCTATATTAGGTACTTGAGCTAATATATCATCATTATTTTGTTGATTTTGCTGGTTTTGTTGTGTTTCATTATTCGCTTCTTCTCCATTATAGCCATCTCTTTCTTCCATTAAAATTATAAATAATGTACTAAACTCAAATTATAAAATAATAATATTACTTATTATAAATTTATTTATTTTAATTTCATTTATTTTTTTATTTGGATAAAATATCCATGGGGATTG
>Ga0247611_10011629_pt1 | contig 10120 bp, 8 predicted proteins | sample 177DNAGHGhighgp2_FD_192422 | JGI IMG/M metagenome (GOLD analysis project Ga0247611, IMG submission 192422) | Sheep rumen microbial communities from Palmerston North, Manawatu-Wanganui, New Zealand - 1770 DNA GHGhigh gp2 | ecosystem: Host-associated > Mammals > Digestive system > Stomach > Rumen ... | reverse complement strand
CTGATTCTCCTGATAGGCATTGCCCCACACGGCAAAGTCGCGCTTTCCTGGGAGATTAGCGATGGAGTGGTCGAAGTGGAAGGTGATATAACCGCCCCAGCCGCCGAGGGCTACGACATGAGAGTCGATAGGTCCAAGACCTGCCACTCTCTCATCGCACTTCCGGATCATATCCTCTTCAGTGTCGCCGTCTTCGTATTCAGGGACGTCATTGACATGTTGTCCTGGCGCAGGACGGTATTCATCCACCGCCTGGATATATTTCGAGTGCTCTGTCACATCGTCCATCCGCTGAGCAAAGGAAGACAACGGAGAAATAATTAACGACAACATAGACAACATAGACAACTTTTTTATTCTCGACCAATGGTCGAGGGCGCAGCCAATTTGTTGTCTAAGTTGTCCAAGTTGTCGTCTATAATAAATCATTGCTTTCATTATCTTGCTGTTTTATAAAGAAATGTTGCATGTGCTGGGATATCGCCCGTCTTGACTTTCCAGTCGAAGGTGCCGTCGGGCAAGAAGTGGAGCAGTTCACCGCTGGAGACATAGTTCTTGGCATCCATCAGATAGAAGTCACGATGGATGGGGTTGACGATGATGCCGTAGGGCATGCGGATCTTACTGACCTCAGGCGCATCAGAGAGGCTGGTACTGACGATCTGGTGGGTACGCACATTGATGATGCCGTAGGTGACGGTATTCGTCATCGTGATCTCACTCCACTGACTGCCATAGAAATAGAGCGAATCGCCCACGATACACAGGTCGCTGACGGGTTGGTCCAGATGTCCTCCAACGTGCATCTTACCGTCGACACCTTTCTCAAGCCAGTAGATCTTCGACGGCATATCCATGTAGTTTCCACGAGCCGTCACCCAGAGCTGATGGTATTGATCTGCCTTAAGATGGTGCAGATTGGGGGCCACCTCTACCTTGTCGGTCTCCTGCATCGTCTGCAGGTCAATGACACTCACCGTACTCTCATAGCCTTGTCCCGTCATACCCTGATAACCGCCGCTGTTTGCGACATACAGTTTATTGTCAATCACCGCCATCTCCTCAGGCTGGTAACCCACACTGCACGAGTCTGTTTTCTCGAGACTGAGGGTGTCGACCTTATAGACACTGCCCAAGGGACTGCTGCTGCCGCTATATACAGAACCGACATACGAGGAGACGTAGGCATACTGGTCCTTAAACGTGACGTAACGGCAGTTGGGAATATCCACCTTCCCGATTCTGACGGCATCCTCAGCGCGGGCCACCTCTACCTTGTTGGAACAGTTGATGACCAGCCAGAGGCGCGAGCCATAGATCTGACAGTCGTTGCCCACGTCGCCCAGTGCCATCACCGTATTCGGATTACGTTCTGAATAGATATTCCGATAATAATGTGTGGTAGAGTCGTTGCCAGAGAGGTCGAGATAGTCGAGGGTGGCTTTGTTGGAACCCATATTGCCCTCGTTGAGCAGATACATGCCGACAATCTCGCTCTTGACGGTCTTCCCGCCAGTATTGATATCCTCCATCGGCACCACCATCACATCGTTCCTGCAGGCAGACAACAAGAGGATTATTAACGTCAACAAAGGATTTTTTAACGACAACCATGACCGCTCGGCTTTGCCGCTTCGCTCTGCGAAGAACTCAGACAACTTTTTTACTCTCGACCAGCGGTCGAGGGAGCAGCTAGAATGTTGTCTGAGTTGTCCAAGTTGTCGTTTATCTAAATTCATTGTCGTTTTTATATTTCTACGGTTAAAGAAAGGGCATAGTTCCTGCCGGGCATCGGATAATTCACGATAACCTCGTAGTCTTGGTCCAAAAGATTATTCACTTCTGCCTGAACTATGAACTTTGAACTATGAACTATGAACTGATACCGCAGCGACAGGTCGCTGGTGTACCAAGGTTCCATGTGGTTATAGAGGATATTCTCCTGTTCGTCGTAACGTTCACCGGCATAGATGAACGAGTAGTTCAGGTTCCAGTCCTTATACGTCAGACCCACAATCGCCGAGCCGGAATGCCAGGGGATATAGGGTATCTGATGCTTATAATAAGAGGTGGAAGGGTCGGTGACGTCACGCGCATCCTGATAGGTGTACTGTGCACGGGTCGTAGCCACCAGGTCTTTGCCTACTTGGAAGTCGGCCTCAGCCTCCACATCGATACCCTTGATGTGCACCTTACCCAGATTCAACATCGTCCAACGGAACTGCTGTCCCTTAGGATAAGCCACAATCTTATCGTGTACAGTATTATAATAGGCATCGAAATGCATCTCGACATGACGGACGATGCCTCGTTCGAAGTGTTTGTTGAGGGCAAAGCCGGCATCATATTGCAACGCACTCTCTGGCACGAGGCTGGCATTACCCATATCCGTATAATAGAGATCATTGAAGGTGGGCATGCGGAAACTCTTCTTGACGTAGGCTCGCATGGAGAAGAAAGTTCCCTTGAAGGGGTAGATGTTGACAAAAACTGCCGGAGTCAGTTTTTGGAGTGAAGAGTGAAGAGTGAAGAGTGAAGCGCTCGACCTCTGGTCGCTTGCTACCGAAGGGACGCAAGAATTTGCTACCGCTGTCCTGTGAGAGCGGTCGTTAATGAAAGTAGCAAGGAGGGACCCCTGTGCCTTCAGATGCTTATAGTCAACGGCAGTAGCCAAACTTACAAGGTTGGAGATTCGTGTGGGATAGGCGAAGTTATAGATGTCGGCATCCAGCTTGTTCCATTTGAAATCGTAACTCAGAGAAGTACTCCAGTTTGGCAACAACTCGAGCACATTGGCAGTGGAGATATAGAGTTCTTGTTGTTTGTAACGGTTATCTACAGGCAACTGGGTAGAGTCCTTATTCACATAGTGGGTGTTGTAATAGGCATATTTCGCCAGCCATCGCGTGGAAAAGCCTTCACCGATATTCTTATCGAAGGCGGCCTGAAAGAATGTGTTCAGATCCTGCTGGCGTTCTCCCCTTCGCCACACATTATTCACGATGGCTCCAGGGATACCTCGTGCGGAGTTATAGAGATAACCCTTTAACTGCCAGCCACCGTTATTCAGACGTCCGAAGAGATTGGCCTCGATACGTTCGGCGTGGATATCGCCATTCTGACGAATAGCGGTGGTATCCCAGGCCGTCTCACCGTTGGGGAAACGACGTTCATAACGGAACTTATACTTGCCGCTGGCGGTCAGAAATCCTGCACTGACGGAAGAACTCACCGTCTCTGACAACTTCTGCTCCCAGAGTGTCGAGAAACGGAACATATCACTTGAACCATACTGCGTCTTGAATCGCAACTTATAATTATGCATTGAAAACTCTGGCGCCTTCGTACGGATATAGATCGCTCCCGCATTGCCGAAATCGCTGGCAGGTTGGAAGATGGCACTCTTCTGTCCGTTGTAGAGGGTAATCTCTTCTATATTGTCGAGTGAGAACTGTCCGAGGTCTATCTGGCCGTTCTGGGCATTGCCTAATTGCACACCATCGTAGCTGATACCCAAATGGTGGGTTCCCATAGAACGGATATTGACGGTCTTGATACCTCCCACACCACCGTAGTCTTTCAGTTGAATACCAGAGAAATAGCGCAGGGCATCAGCAACGGAGTGGGTGTTGAGCTTTTCCAACATCTCGCCATTAAGTTTTTGGCTGGGCACCACTTCACGCATGGCAGGTCTCGATACCACAACAATCTCCCGGACATGTTGTACGGAATCCAACTTGCTCTGTGCTCTTGTCATCAGACTTAAGCAGCAAGCAAAAGCAGCCAATGCGGTGGCAAATTCTTCACTTTTCACTCTTCATTCTTCACTTCCATTGTCGCCTAACCCCAGAGGCCAACAACGATCATCATCCATCGGCAGGTCTTCTGACTTGTCGTCAGGCAGCAAACGTCTTCCCAAAACTATCAGTGACATTTGTTTGCGCCTTGAAGGACGACTCACAGCAGCGGGACTGTACGGGACTTCCACCCGTTTCCCTTTTCATCACCTAAGGTGAACCGAATTCAGAGTGCAAAGATAAACAAAAACTTTGAAACCTTATCATTTTTTAGGGATTTTCCTTCGTTTTTTAGGGGAAACCCCTTGGAGGGCACTTCTGTTATATGTAATTTTGCAGCGTCGAACAATTAAAAGAAAGGATATGAAAATGAAAAAAACGTTGATGATTTTGTTGAGCCTGATGCTCACCATGCCTCTGATGGCACAATACAGACGGCCTCATGTCCGTCCCTCTCGTCCACATTTCAGACCAAGACCCGTTGCCGTCGTCCACAGCGACCATTACTACGGCGATCCTACTGACATCTATGTAGGATTCCGCGTAGGTGGGGCACTCTCGACATTGAATTCAGACGATTCTTATTTCGATGACGGTAAGATGCGTACTGGTATCCATGCGGGGATGGTGATCGGTTTCCAGACTGCTCCACAGGTGCCGCTTTACTTCGAGACGGGTCTCTTATATGTAGAAAAAGGTGGTAAATGCGACAGTCGTAGTAGAGATTATACCTATAGTCTGAACTACCTGGAGATGCCGATGGTGTTGAAATTCGATTGTGAGGTAGACGGGGGAGTGAGTATCCAACCCTTCTTCGGCGGTTATATCGCCGCAGGTGTCGGAGGAAAGATCAAAGATACCTATAACCGTCGGAACTATAGTTCCTATGACGACGAAGGCTTCAAACGTTTCGATGCAGGATTGAGGATGGGTTGTGGCTTCCAGTTCGACCATCTTTATGCTGAGGCAGGTTATGACCTGGGACTGACCAATGTCGGACGAGAGTATTTCGACAGGACACACACCAGTTCGCTCTTCGCCACCCTCGGCGTGAACTTCTAAAAGTGTTGCATAGTGGTCGCCACTATGCAACTTTTTTTTATTTTTCTTGCATAATTCCTAAAAAATGTTTACCTTTGTGCCCATAACGTAAAATAATTCGAAATTATGCGCACAAAGACATTTATTATCCTGCTTGCCACATTGTTCTTTGGTAGTATTAGCACGCAGGTGCTGGCAGAGGACTATCGCAATTTGGAGGAGTTGAAACTGACCACTCCTACGATGGAGCCTTGTCTGACAATCGGAGAAACGAGAAACTACATTCCAGAACTTGAGTTGAGTGTATTGCCGACAACCACAGAGAGCAACGCCTATCAGTTGACATGGATGCGTACGAATCCAGGGGTAGAGCCCTATAAGGTGATGGACGACCTGACCTTCGCCGGTGTACCCATCTTCGTAGCAGGTATCATCGCCAAGAGCGAGAAGAAATCCTTCCGCCAAAATACGGAGGGCAATAAGCACACGTTGCTGACAGACTTCAAGACCCATATCGATGACTATTCACAGTTCTTTGGTCCTGTGGTGACTACAGGTCTGAAGATTGCTGGTGTGGAAGGCCGCAGCGACTGGGGTCGCTATCTGGCGTCGACGGCTATGTCGTATGGTATCATGGCTATCTTTGTCAACAGTATCAAATACACCGCCAAGGAGATGCGTCCTGACGGAAGTACCGCCAACTCATGGCCTTCAGGTCATACCGCAACAGCCTTCGTGGGTGCTACCCTCCTGCACAAGGAATACGGAATGACGCGTTCACCCTGGTTCTCGGTAGCGGGTTATGGCGTGGCTACGGCTACTGGTGTGATGCGTGTACTGAACAACCGCCACTGGGTGAGCGACGTGCTCAGCGGCGCCGGTATCGGTATCATGTCGGGTGAGCTGGCTTATGCCCTGAGCGATGTGCTCTTCAAGGGACGTGGTCTGTTGCGCGGTGATATCACTGCAGACAAGAGCATCATCGACCATCCGTCGTTCTTCTCGATATCTATGGGTATCGGTATGGGATCGCGAGACCTCTCTTTCGACATGAGTAAACTGAACCTTATTAATTATGATGGCAGCAAAATATTAGATATGAAGTTCGGTGCTTCTACGGCAGTAGGTGCCGAGGGCGCTTACTTCTTCAATAAGTATATTGGTGTTGGTGGACGCCTGCGTGTCAATAGCTCACCTATCAAAGGATGGGGTGGTATTGAGGAGTATGCATGGACCGATCTCATCGAGAGTCTTTATGGCGATGACTACGCTACAAATCCAGACTTCCAGCGTTTCATCGACGGAGATGAAAACAGCAGTCCTCTGATTGATGATGCCTATTTCACCATCAAGAGTGACCACCTGACGGAGTTTTCTGCCGATCTGGGTCTTTATTTCAACCTCCCACTCTCCAGCCGTTTTGCCTTGGGTTCGAAATTGCTCGTAGGACGTAGTATCATGCAGGAACTCGATCTCAATGCAACAGTCACTGGTGGTAAGCGCACACTTGACTTTATGGATCTTGTGGGTGGTGTTGATGATGAGAATCTTTTAATCAAGGCCAAACCCACTGCAGGTAAATATACTTCAGAATGGGACTACTTTACGCTGAGTTGTAATAACACCATGAAATTCGGTACAGGTATTTCGTTGACCTATGCCTATAAGGAGAACTATGCCTGGCGGCTGTTCCTGGATTATGACTTCTCTCATAAGACTTACACCATGAATTACAACCCTGCCGTATTCGCTTTCGATGCCATTAGCCTGAGCTTGGGTGATGAATCAACCACAATCAGATCATTGATGGAACCAGGCGATTTGGAAGAATTCATAGAGACCCAGCAAGTGAAGAAGAACCGTCATACATTTATCCTCGGCGGCTCATTCACGATATCGTTCTAAATCATCGCTGCTATGAGGCTTAGGACGTTGCTCATTTCTGCAACCATCACCATATTCATCTGTTTGATGCTTTCCGTAAGCACGTTGCAGGCACAGAATGCCTATACAGGCGTTCATAAATACGACGGAGAGCATAAGAACGAAGTGGCAGGCTATCTGATGGCTGGCCATAACATCGTCAGCGGTGGCTTCGGAGGCCTTGAGGTTTCCTATCAGCGACATTTCACCGACCGCTGGCATGCTAGTGTTGATGTTCAGGCGCAGTTTGGTAAGCAACTCTACTCCAATGCACTTCGAGGCGGTTATCGTCTGCCGATAGGTTGGAGCGACTTCTATTTTGATGGTAAGGTGATGTATAACCGCTATAACCGTTGGAACACCAACGAGACGGTAGGCAACCTCTCGCTGACGTGGGAGATGCCCTATTTCTATCTGCGCGTCGGTGAGTCGTACATCCATTTCAAAACCCTTGACTTCGGCTATACCGAACCCCTCACGTTTACCTTTGGCTTTGGCGCGCAGATCCGTCCACGCTGGAACTCCTGGAACCTCGGCCTCTTCTTCCGTAACTACGACGACTTCTACTACGAGAACTGGAACATCAACTGGGGTCTGAACTTCTACGCCACCATCACACAGCAGATGCAACTCTTCGGCGAGTTCAACATCCGCCCTGCAGGCAGTATGAGTCAGTTGGCCAGTAAATACGAGACATCAGGAAAGTTAGGACTTAAATATGTTTGGTAAGATGAAGAAGATTCAATATATGATGATGGCTGTCGCAGCCATGATGGTGTTGACAGCTTGTGAGAAAGTGAGTCCCATCGGCGTACTCGTCAGCGGTACTGGTGTGGAGGATCGTGTGAAGATGTCACACCTTTACTATCAGGAACACAAGGAAGACTACAAGTACCACCAAGTCCAAGATCAAGACGAATATACTTTCCTGGTGGGTGCCGACAGTCACCTGACGACGGATGACGGTCGTATGCGTGAGATGTTGCAGATAGGCCTCGACAACAACGACCTGCTCTATGCCCATCTGGGTGACATTGCCGACACGAAGGCCGAGTACTACATTACCCTCGAAGACCTGATCGACGAGTTTCGCTGGAAATATGCCAAGAAGAATTACAAAGAGGTATACTTTGGCGACGACGACTATCCAGAGCAGAAAGAATATGACAAGTTTTATGTCTACGTAGATACACTCAACGACATGACGTACAGTGTCGACGAGGTGCCTTATCCCTTCTATCCGGTGGTTGGCAACCACGATATCACCCATAACGGTTGGGCTCTGTGGTCGAATATCTTCCACTCGTCGTTCTATGATGTGCTTGTACTGGTGAACATGGACCCGATCCAGTTCGACCATTTCATCTTCCTCGATTCGGCCAACGGTACGTTGGGTGAGGAACAGGTGAAACTCATAGAACAAGGTGTGCTCGACGGTTTGGAACTAGCGAAGGAACTCGGACAGCAGGGCAGTGCCTTCCGTCATACGTTTGTATTCAGTCATACTAATATGTTCCGTCCCTCGTCGCTCCAATTCTCCTCCACCTTTGCCCGTGAGGAGACCTTCTTCCTGCTGAAACAGTTTGAAAAATGGGATGCCGACATCGTCTTCCTGGGACATGTCCACAAGTGGGACTATCAGAAAAACGGCAAAACCGAATACCTGACACTCGACACGATGTGTGAGAAGAACAATCCTGATCCAGGCGACTATCTCGTCCGTGTACATGTCAAGAAGGATGGCACCATTAAGTGGGAACAAGTCCGTATGAACTATACGCCAAAGAAGTAAACGAGAGAATTAAAACGCCATATTATTTGGTATTTCGCTCACTAATTCGTACCTTTGCACCCAAATTATTTGTAACGTTATGGATATCAAGAGTCAATTAGCCAGAAAACTGATGGATATCAAAGCCATCAAGTTGCAGCCCAACGACCCGTTTACATGGGCCTCGGGTTGGAAGTCACCCATCTATACCGACAACCGTAAGACGTTGTCGTTTACCGACCTTCGTTCGTTCGTTAAGCTCGAACTCTGTCACGCCATCCAGGAAAACTTCCCTGAGGCTGAGGCTGTGGCAGGTGTGGCTACAGGTGCCATCGCACAGGGTGCACTCGTCGCCGACCAGTTGGGACTGCCCTTCTCATATGTACGTCCGAAGCCGAAAGATCATGGTATGGGCAATCAGATAGAGGGTGAGATTGTGAAAGGTGCAAAGGTTGTCGTTGTCGAAGACCTGATTTCTACCGGCGGTTCTTCGCTGAAGGCTGTGGCTGCCCTGCGTGAGTATGGGGTAGAGGTAGTCGGTATGGTCGCCTCGTTCACCTACGGTTTCCCTGTTGCTGAGAAGGCTTTCGAAGAGGCTGGTGTGAAACTCATCACTCTCTCCGATTACAATCACGTCGTTGAGGAAGCTGCGAAGATTGGCTATATCAAGGAAGAAGAAAAGGCTGTGCTTGCCGAATGGCGCAAATCGCCTGAAACATGGAAGCAGACAGAGTAACTTTTAAAGACAGAATAACAGACTAACAGAATTAATAACAAATAAATATGTTAATATGTTACTATGTCTTTATTAGTATGTCTTTGTTAGTATGTTAGTATGTCTTCATGAAATAGTTAATATGTATTAGTATGGGAATCTTTGGAAGTGAATCGAAATTCGAGAGTAGTGTGAAACTCATTCCCTACCCTCAGCAGGCTGTCTATAACAACATCAGCGACCTGCGTAATCTGGAGAAGGTTAAAGACCGTGTGCCCGAGGATAAGGTCAACGACTTCTCGTACGACGAAGACACAGTGAGTCTGAACGTTCCTCCTGTGGGTGAATTGAAACTCCGTATCTGTGAGCGCGAAGAGCCGAAGTGTGTGAAGTTCGAGACGGTTCAGTCGCCTGTACCCTTCAATCTGTGGATTCAGGTGTTGCCCGTCGACGAGAACTCCTCGAAGATGAAGGTCACCGTGAAGGCCGAACTCAATCCCTTCATCAAGGCGATGGTAGAAAAGCCCCTTCAGGACGGTGTCGAGAAAATCGCCGACGCCCTCGCACAAGTCCACTACGTTTAAGACAGAGTAACGCTTAAAGACAGAATAACAGACTAACAGATTTTTATAATAACATAATAGTATGTGTTAGTATGTTAATATGTCTTTTTTAGCATGTTAGTATGTCTATATAATAAATGTTAGTATGTTATTTTGTCCTAAAAAGTTAATTTGTATATGAGCAAACTTTGGGAGAAGAATTTTGAGATCAATAAAGAGATAGAGCGCTTCACCGTCGGTCGTGACCGCGAGATGGACCTCTATCTGGCCAAGTACGACGTATTGGGCTCGATGGCCCATATCACCATGC
>Ga0247611_10011628_pt1 | contig 10121 bp, 5 predicted proteins | sample 177DNAGHGhighgp2_FD_192422 | JGI IMG/M metagenome (GOLD analysis project Ga0247611, IMG submission 192422) | Sheep rumen microbial communities from Palmerston North, Manawatu-Wanganui, New Zealand - 1770 DNA GHGhigh gp2 | ecosystem: Host-associated > Mammals > Digestive system > Stomach > Rumen ... | reverse complement strand
GTTTCGTGATAAGTATACTTGTATCCTGCATCACTCAACTTCAAACGATAGTCATCATTGATTTTTTTAACGAAGTCATCTCTTCCTACCGCAATATAATAAAGCTTAGGAGGTTTTTTAAATTGCAATTTCAGTTTTTTATCAATATCTTCATAGATAGATAACTCCCCACTATCAATTCCGTCTTTAAAAGAGGACATTTTTTTACCTAATTTACCCTTTCCAAGAAAAGGAACAGACGACGTGATATTATCTATTCCCTTAGCTATTTTCCCAACTTTCTTTATCTTTTTATTATTCAAGGTGTTTGTTGTTTGAGCAGAAAATAAACCTACGTAGTCAAACATATCTGGATTGTTCGCTGTGATATATATAGTATGCAAGCCGCCAAGAGACAAGCCCGCAATAGCTCTACCGTGCTTATTTTTAAGAACTCTATAATGATTCTCCACATATGTTACTATATCAGGAACAAAAGCTTTTTCAATTTTTCCTAACATCGACTCGATATTGATTCCCTTTGCCTTGGCATCAGAATAAGGGTTCTCGCCTGGTGCTGCTTCCATATCCGCAATACCATTAGGCATAACAACAATCATTGGAACGCATTCTTTTTTTGCAATCATATTATCAAGAATCTCCGCTGCTTTCCCCAGTTCCAACCATGAGTTCTCATCACCTCCAGAACCATGTAAAAGATACAACACGGGGTAGTCAACTTTTGAATCATCTTTATAACCAGGTGGAGTATAAACGGACATTCTTCTCTTAGGCATTCCGGTAATAGAAGAATCATACCACACCTTTGATACTTTCCCATGAGGAACATCTTGTTCTATATAATTATCCGCAATTCCATTCTTTATGATAAAATAACTATAATAGGTATCGACATCTCTAACGGAATCTGTATTATTAGGGTCAATGCTTCTCTTATCATCCACTTCAAAATAATAGGTATACATCTCTGACTCAAGCGGTGTTGTTGTGTATGTCCACATCCCATTATTATTTTCCATCTCATAATGACCATCCTTTCCAAAGACACCAGCTGGTGTCTTTATCGGCAAAGATTTAGGAATAAAACTACCTTTAAGTAGAACTTTTTCTGCTTTAGGTGAGTAAAATTTGAACACCACAGAACCATCTTCATTTATAAGGGGAGAGCTTTTAGCTTCTTGCCCCATTACGTTGTAAGCCACAAAGGTTAAGATGGCCAAAACGAATAATTTTTCTCTTTTAATCATATTAACTTATAATTATTGGATTATAAATATTAAATGTTTCATAATCTTCTTTCGAAGCTTGGAGAATAATTACATGCATATTATCGCCATTTTCAAGCATAGGCCTTACTTGTGTCTTATTTTTGTCAGTATAAGAAAGGTTATTCACGACCCCCTCCGCACTGATAGCTGCAACTCTTCTTTTATCGGCATTTTCTTCTACTGCCACTATTTTCCACTGTGGATGCTCCAATGCTACTAGCAAGGAAAACTCACCCCATCCACTATTCACGATAAAAACTTTTGTTCCTTCTTGCCAACTGGGACAATTTAACTTCCCAAAATAGCCTATATATCGTTTCATACCCTTTTTTACTGCTTTCGTTATTTCAATTCCTTTATATCTATAACTATCTATAACTAGTACAATAGGAGATGATTTATCTTTATGTGAGAATAGCATAGAAAAACTGAGTGGCCGTTTGCGGAAATGTCCATTTTTCATCACCAACCATTTGAAAATGAGCGGTGGAATCAACCACGCCATTAAAACGACAGACAACATTCCTACAATTGTCACCTCTGCCAATGAGTGTAAAGCTGGATGTTTTGCAAAAATTAGCGCCCCTATACCTATAAACATGATTAAGGCAGAAATAATAATACTGTTCTTATAGGAAGAAAGCATTTTTCGTCTGTAGGCATACTCGTACTGACAGCCTTCCGTCATAAAAATGGTATAGTCATCTCCTTGTCCAAAAATAAATGTTGCCAGAATAACATTTACCACATTGAATTCGATTCCCACTAAAGACATGATTCCCAATATCCATATCCAGCTGATGGCCATTGGTAAAAAAGATAAGATAGCAAGTTCTAGGCTTCCCATAGAAAACCAAAGGAATGCAAAAACAATAATTCCACACGTCCAACCTATATAGTTGAAATCATCTGAAAGGCGTGTTGCAATGGAGGAATTCATACTCTCAACATCAAAAACATATAGTTCAGCATCCTTCTCTTCTATCGTTTGCGTTACCTGTTCTATCTTATCGGACGCGATTTGAACGACATCAATGACATTGAAACATTTCCTCAAGCTGTCGATAGAAAGATTTGTAGAAAAAAAGGTTGTTGTAAGAGGTTCAAAGAAAGAGATGTCTCTTGGCTCGAAATCAGTATGTAAAAGATTCAGAAAACCATCAAAGGCATCTTCTGAAAAACCTTCAATTCTTGCATTAGACCTCAATCCTTCTTCTATTTTTTTACCTTGTTTTTTCTTAAACGCATCCCATTTCTCCAAACGTTTTTTCTGTTCTGCCTTAGAAATTACGAATGGGCTACAGGACTGAATATCCGAAATCAAGCCCTTCTTCTGAAGTTGCATTAAAAAGGGGTGAATTCTTTTGTTTTTATCTAATGCACGTTCAAGACAGGAGTCTTCACTTACCACATAAATTTTTTGATTTATAGAATTTTCCTTAAACATTTTCTGATACAGCGACATATCTTGTTTTTGTGCTTCTGTCATATAATTAATATGACTTATATTAGTGTCAAATGTAGTATCAGTGCTGTAATATCCTAAGAATAATGTTATCAATAATACTCCGCCTACTATCCATTTTTTATCCTCCAAAGCAACCGAACTGATATAATTTAGAATCCTGTTTTTCTGCTTATGCTCCTTTTGTATAGTTAGATGAGGGAGGTATAAAAGAACAAATAGGATTGTACCTATTAAAAGTAAAGAACAAAAAAGCCCCAAGTCACGTAGTGCCGTTGATTTTAATGGAACAAGTGCGAGAAAAGCGCCCACCGTTGTTATATTTCCCACTACCAACGGCATAACTATTTCTTTCAGCGCAGTTTTTTTATTGGAAGTATGTTGCAAATGGGCTATCAAGTGAAGAGGATAGTTGACCGCTATTCCTAAGGCTACGGAAGAGATTCCAATTACTATCACAGAAACATCATTATGTATGGTTGATAAAATTCCCATTGCAAATAGCCATCCCCATGCAATTGATACAACCATTAATAATAAATTCCAGATATTTCTGAAGGCACAGAACAGCAAGATAACAATAAGAACGATAGCTAATGAAATAGCAAGAAGGCTATCTGTTTTTATTTGTTGTGCATTGCCTACAGCAATAGCAGGACCACCTGTGAAATGAATACTGATATTGGGGTGATTCTCTACAATCTGTTTTGCACATTTTTCCAATAATTCTATTAGGCGGGCATTGTTTTCCGTCTCACTGGCACCAAAAGGCGATTCCAGCATAACAATCGCTCGTTTCATGTCAGGAGAGAAAATATAACCATCATAGTTTTCGTATGGCAAATTCGCTTGATTCTGATTGAGCTTGGAAACAATAGGTGTAAAGAGATTCAACGGATCATACTGTAGGTTCTCTGACAATAGGCTTGAAACAGGAAAGATGAGAAGATTTTTATCTTTAGCTAACTGAGAGGAAACGTAATCATCTGAAGCCAACAGGCTATCCATTCGCAGGTAGTCTTCATCCGATATAAAATATGGAATATTACTATACGTAAAATCTACAACCTCCTTTGCTTTATCAATATCTATTTGACTGATAACATTTCTTGTCATCTTTTCTTGATCCTTACTGGCAAGGAGATTCACAAAAGCATCAATAGCCATGATGACAGAATCAGGTTCTGCTTTTGTTGAGTCTGAATATTGGAATATTACAAACAATTTATTTGCTCCTGATATATTTTGGTATACCTGAAGAGCTTTGTTATACTTATTGTTTAATGGCAGGAAGTCAGATATATCCTCCTTATACTTCTGATGAAGCAAAAAGACGGACAAAATAAAGGTAATAAGTGTAAATGAAAGAACTCCTATGATTTTATGTCCTTTCAAATATTCATATATTTGTAGAATCACTGCCACCATAATATTTATTGTTTGTTGTCTATCGGGTTAGAATATATTCCCATAAAAATTTCTTTTAATCTTTCTAAATCGCAAGTATCATATTTGTCAAGTTTTGACAATCGCTGTAGAAACGCATTATACTGCTCATCCGTGTATTTTTTACTGTATTTGGTGTTCCCATACAACAAATCATGAGCAATATAATTATTGGGATACAATCGATATGCTGCATTTATCCTGCCATCAATAAGTTTGGCTACTGACTTATGATAATCATTGTTTGTCTGGTTCTCATAAACAGAAAGCTCGTCAATTGTTATTGGCTTACACAATTCTATATGAACACACCCTTTGGGTTGTAGTATTCCTGTTAATATACTGTTAAGGTCTTCCCCTGGTTTCTTCGTATAACGAGTATATTGGGACTCATACAATTCCAACGCTTTTAAGATGTCACATGACTCCCATTCATAAGAGATAGAAATCGGCACGATATGTAATTCTGACAATGCTTTAATCTTATCTTTAGGCTCACTCATACAGAACATTTTAATAATACCCTGGTCTGTTTGGTCAATACCATTCTTTGTACGTCCGTTTCGCTGGGCAATCCACACAGACTCACCTTTTTCTTTAATCGTAAAACGGATGTATTCTGAAAGGTGCATGGAGTTTCTATAAAAATCTTTAATATCCCCCCCTGGACGTGCGACCTTAAACATTTTATTACTTTTACCAATATCTATGACGACAGGATGCATCATCAGATTTGCTCCGAAAGTAATTTCTGTTGTCTCAAATCCATTTATCACAAAATAGTATTGCAGCAGACTTGCATCAAGCATAATATCTCTATGATTGGAAACAAATAAATAGTGTTCATCAGGAGATAAATTTTCCAATCCAGACACTGAAAAATCTGTTATGCTTCTTGCAATAATCTGTTCATTAACACATCGCATCGTGTCATGCTGGAATTCGCGTATTGTTTGAAAACTGCAAATCCGCTTTCGAACATCCTCTAACGATTCTGACGGATACACGAATGAAGCCAATAAAGGAAAGACATCACTATCTGCTATACGTTGCATAGCAGCAGGAATTTCTTCCTCATAATAAGGACGAATGTCGTCAAATTTTGGTTCTCTAATCATTTGATTTGTTGTTATTTTTTAATAATTTTTCCAACCATTCTGGGCAGATACTATTGTAAATAGCGAATTTAATAACAATATAAAAACTATTCTGCGCATTCGTTAATTTTATCAATTATATAATTCATACCCAAAATAGCCTCACATGTTTTGATGGCAGTCAGGGGTACGCCACAAAAACCATGCAAATTAATATTTTGCCCAGTTAATAAAAGATTACTTACTTTTGTCACCACTGGGACTTGAGAGATAAACATATTCTTACAGTTCTTTGCAAAGCCACAAATACTTCCTTGTTTCACGCCATAAAAATCCCGTATGGTAAGTGGTGAGGATGTGTTAATTGCTTCTATTTTCTTTTTGAAACCTGGATGAATTTCTTCCACCTGTTCCAGCAAATCCTTTGTGCGTGCGATTTTCCAACGCTCATATTCCTCACCACGATGTCCCACTGTTGTATTCTCCCATTCTTTTACCATTTGGAAAGGCATCGGTGCTGTTATGAGAACCTTTGTTGCGAAGTCGTCTTGATGATTATTTGGAGGTGTCATCATCAAAAAACCCAGTGGCCACAATCGATCTGTTCTGCTAAAATTCCACACATCTTCATACTTAGTCATGTAGTATTCCGAATGGTTTATATATGGGAAGGTTTTAGGTTTTAACTTGATATATAGTGAGAAGGCAGAATGGGTATTTGTAATCATGTTCAAACGCTCACGATACGATTTGGGGAAGGTATTTTCGTCCATCAGTTTAAGCAATGTACAAGGATGAATAGCAGAAATGTAAAAATCTCCCGTATACTGCTTCCCACTTTTTGTGATGACATAATCTACTTTACGATTGGTTATTTCTAACCACTTTACAGGATCACCTGCCAATACTTGGCCTCCGTTCTGCTTGATTACATCGGCTAATAATAACGCAAAATGATAACTTCCATCTACAAAACGACTTGCCCCTCGAATATATAATGAAGAGATAATGGCATGAATATAAGCAGGTGTTTCATCAGCACGACCGCCGTAAAGTGGATTCATATATGCCAAAACGCTACGTAGTTTATTGTCTGTTGTATATTTGGCAATAAAATCATTTGCAGCCATAAAAAACTCATCAGTATCATAAGGAATATTCATCTCTGATGTTGAAGGTCTAAGATTGAAAAGATCCACCTTCTCCGCTATTGAGAAGACGGCATTCACATAGTTTTCTAAATTTTCCCTTTCCTTTGGAAAACTTTTCACCAATGAATCCACAAACCCTTCGCGTCCTTTTCCTATTGTATAATAAGTTTTATCTTCTGAAAAATACAAGCGGTCAGTACAATCGTCGTCAACATCACGTACTTTGATTTTATCTAAGATACCTAAATAGCGACAGATTCTCCAAATATTACCACCAGGTCTCAGCCCTCCTATAACATGCATTCCCGTATCAAAATGCTCACCAAAACGCTTGAACGTTTGAAGTCCACCGCCTATAGTTGCATTCTTTTCTAAAACGGTTACTTTAAAACCCTCTTTACTTAGGATAGCACCTGTAAAAAGTCCACCCAAGCCGGCACCTATGATTACTGCATGTCGATTCATTATTTTGATCCTATTATTTGTTGATAAATGCGTTCTGCTGTCAACAATTCGCTACACGTCACGATTGTTCCAACAATGACACCTAATATACCATGAGAGTTAATGTTTTGCCCCGTTTGTAGCACATTTGGAATCTTTGTACGATGGGGTACCCTGCAAGCGGGTCCTAGATGGATGTTGCGAGCTACACCATACATGCTGCCACCTTCTGTTCCAGTATAATCATAATATGTTAATGGCGTTGACGTATAATAGTGCTTTATCTGAGAACGAAGAGTTGGAAACTGATGCTCTACTGATGCAATCAGTTTTTCTGCTTTGCATTGTTTAAATGCCGTATAATCATCGCCTCTACATCCAATTTCTGTACCTTTCCATTGCGCCACTTCTTTCATATTCATATAAGAAAGTATGACACCTGTCTTTGCATAGCGAGGTTGCATATCCTGACAAAAATGCATATATAGATAACCTTTTGGCCATGTGCTATCATCGTATTTTTCACAATCCCATGGGGTTCCATTGTTATAACCATAAAAATTATAGTTTTGGTAAGGAACTGCATCATCCTTAAATTCCAAATAAACAGAAAAACCACCGATGGTTTGAGGTATGGAATTGATACGGTTTCGAAAAGACGGGCGAATCATTTTGGAGTCAATCAGCTCCAAAGTACGCATAGGATGAGCGTCAGAGATGATAAAGTCACACTGCTGGAAATCGCCTCCATTCACTTCAATACCAACAGCGTGAGTTTCGTCACAGACAATCTTTGTTACCTTACTGCGAGTTAGAACCTTTCCCCCGTAACGCTTAATGGTATCAGCCATTGACGTTGCTATCCTATCGCTACCTCCAACTATTCTATAAGCACTCTGATTATAGAAATCCATAATAAATGCATGAGTGGAGAATGGTGTCTTATCTTTCTCTGCAGCATATAGAGGCAAGGATCCTACTAAGATTTTTGCCAATAACGGATCAGTAATCACACTATCGATAACATCGTTTATAGAGAGTAGCTGATATTTTGTACTTATTGCAGCATCACTCTCCGCATATTTTAGAGAATGAAGGGAAGACGCACTTGCCACCTTCTCTACCAAATCAAAATATGCATTCAGCTGTTGACGCTGTTGAGGAAAATCGCTACACATCTGTTCAATGAAAGCATTGCGACCGTTTGCAAAGCGATATCGTTTATTATCTATACAGACAACGTCATATCCACTTCTGTCAAGCTCTGACAACTGTATATCTTTCTTTATCTCCAGATATTGTAACAGGCGATCCAGCGTCTGCCCCTCTGCCGCACTACCAATAAAATGCATACCTGTTTCAAAACGGGCACCCTTACGGGAAAAGCATTGCAAACAACCGCCAATCTGGTTACCTTGCTCTAAAACCGTTACATCGTAACCATTTTTTGCAAGGATAACCCCACAAGACAAACCGCCCATGCCGCTTCCTATGATGATGATTCGCTGTTTAGACATCTTGTTCTATTTTATTTGCAATCTGTTCGTATCTTTCAATATACATCTTTCTCATATGAGAAGCCTGTGCTTTCGTATCGCCCATTCCTTTTAGTTCTTCCTGGGTTATAGGGCTATTGATCTCTATATAAATAGGTCCTTTTTGTAAATGATACGTTTTTTTGGGGAGAATTTTACCTGGCCCATAAAGACACATCGGAATAATGTCAAGACCTAATTGTTCAGCAACATAAAATGCTCCTTGGTGGAATCTTCCTATGCGACAATTTTTCGAGCGAGTACCTTCTGGGTAAATTGCAATACTGTAGCCTCTTTCAACCAATGAACGCAATTTGGGCATCAAATCTTCTATTCCACTCGCTACAGGATAGAACTCAGCGTTACGGATTAACAACCCATATAAAGGATTATTCCAAACCCACTGATTGGTTAGGAATACAATGTTGGGGGTAAAGATTAACTGGCACGCCAAATCCAAATGCGACTGATGATTACATATGATAATGGATGGTTTGGTAAAATCAACATCAGCAGACTTTTTATAGATGAATCGTGTACCAGGAATACCATGCTTTAACATGACGAAACGCGTGGAATAAAAAATGATTTTATGAAGTTTCTTGCGTTTCTTTTCTGTCATTTTTCCAATTTTTACATATAGCCATACTATTGGTGTGATAACACAGAAACAAAAGAACAACACAAAAAGCAGGGAATATACGGTTCTAAAGATATTGGCAAAAAATCTATATAGACGTAATGGCAAACCATAGACAATCGCTAAAAAGCACAAGACGGTATTAAGCACACTGATACGAGCAAAATCAGCACCAGGACGGAAATGGCTTACGCGCAGCTCTTGTGGCGGATAATACACGTTTATTTGAATAGGTACAAGCTTAACACCATGCCAGGATGCAAAAACCAACAATTCCAGTTCTGCTTCATATCGCGATGTGAGTAGACAAAGACCATGTAATTTCTTTAATGGGTAAAGTCTGTATCCTGTTTGGGTATCAGGCAGGTTGCGTCCTGTTTGTATATAAAACCAGAAATTAGAAAACTTATTGGCGAAACTGCTACCTTTTGATCGTTCCACTCCATCAAGGTTTCTGCTTCCCAAGATTAATGCTCCTGGGTGTTGCTGATTTGCCTGGAGGAAAAGAGGGATATCTTTCGGTTCGTGTTGCCCATCGCTATCCAAAGTGACGGCATATGAAAACCCCATTTGTAGAGCACACTCAAAACCTCTACGCAAGGCATATCCTTTTCCCCTATTCTTTTCATACTCAACAATGGTTATCCCTTCAATCTGATGTATGATGTCAGAGGTGGTGTCTGTCGATCCATCATTTACAACAATCACATCGCAACACTCTTTCTGAGAGCCTGCAATAATATCAGCTATTGTTCTGTCATTATTATATGTAGGAATAATAATACATATACCCCTATCATGCATTAGCTGTTGTTGTTTTGTCCGAATCTCTTCTTTCACTTTTTACTCCTTTATTCTTTACAGGTAAACGACAATTTTGCCAATGGTGTTTCTCCAGAAACAATCACTACTTGTGCTTTAAATGTGTTTGCTGTCTCATCTGGTAATATTTTATCAAAGACATATGTAACGTGTGACAATTCAGTTGGTGAAATGACATGTAAAAACTTCACATTCTTAACCGCACAAATCTGTAATGGCAAGTTTAAATGAAGTTCCAAAAGTTCTTTAGCAA
>Ga0247611_10011625_pt1 | contig 10127 bp, 3 predicted proteins | sample 177DNAGHGhighgp2_FD_192422 | JGI IMG/M metagenome (GOLD analysis project Ga0247611, IMG submission 192422) | Sheep rumen microbial communities from Palmerston North, Manawatu-Wanganui, New Zealand - 1770 DNA GHGhigh gp2 | ecosystem: Host-associated > Mammals > Digestive system > Stomach > Rumen ... | reverse complement strand
GAGCTCGACCGGTAACTACATGGACCCCATGGCATCAATTAATCCCAATGACATTGAGAATGTCACTGTGTTGAAGGATGCTGCTGCTACCGCTATCTACGGTTCGCGTGCAGGTAACGGTGTGATTGTCATCACCACCAAGAAGGGTGCTCAGGGCAAGCACAACGTCAACCTCGACATCAAGCAGGGTTTTGTCACTATAGGTAACAACAACATGAAGTTCGCCGATGCAAGGCAGACTCTGGAACTCACCGCACGCGGTTATGCCGACCGTTATAAGGACGGTACCGCCGAGGAGTACTTCAACCTTTTGGTTGATACCTACTGCCCCGAGTGGGACGGCCAGACCTCCTACGATTGGCTGGACAAGGTGACCCGCAAGGGCTACTATCAGGACTATAACCTGAACGTGAGCGGTCAGACTGGTAACACCAACTACTTCGTCAGCGCTGGTTACATGTCCACTGAGGGTCTTGTCATCGGTTCCGACTTCAAGCGCTACAGTGGCCGTGCCAACATCAACAGCCAGTTCAAGATGTTCAAGTTCGGCACTACCGCTGCCTACTCCTATGCCGTGAAGAACGGTTTCTCGCAGAGCACCGGTGGCTCGTTCTCTAACCCCATCGTGGCTGCTATTTCGAGCCAGCGTCCCTACTATCCCTTCTACAATGAGGATGGCTCCTATGCCAACATTGACCTCTATAACCCCATTGCAGTCAAGGATAAGGATTTGGGTGACCTGAACGAGAACAAAACCTCGACCCTGAACCTCACCCCCTATCTGCAGATCGACTTCGGTAAGGGTATCTATTTCAAGACCACCTTGGGTGTGAACCTGTACAACCTGCGTCAGTATGACTACTGGAGCGCCGTTTACAACAATCAGGGTATGGACTACAATGGTTTGGGTCAGCAGTACAACTCCGAGACCAAGACCATCACTTGGACCAACTTGCTGGGTTGGAACTATCTGTTCAACGACAAGCACAATATTGGTTTGATGCTGGGTCAGGAGAGCATCCGCAAGGACTACTGGTATGAGTACTACTGCGGTTATGACTTCCCGTTTGCCGACTCCGGTATGCGCGACATGTCCACCTGCGGTGGCTGGAATGACTCGGAGTACTACAAGTCTGAGGCCCGCATCGCTTCCTACTTCATGGATGCACACTACGATTTCGACAACAGATACTATGCTTCGTTTGCCTTCCGTCACGACGGTTCGTCGGTATTCGGTGCCGACAAGCGCTGGGGTGACTTCTGGTCGGTAGGTGCCAAGTGGCGTTTCACCGCCGAGCCCTTCTGGAAAGAGAACAACATTCTCACCAACGGTATGCTCCGCATTTCCTATGGTACTGTAGGTAACCAGGATATCGGCTGGTATGCAGCCCGTGGTTTCTATGTAGCCGGTAACAACTACCATGGCACATCAGGCATGGTTCCCGGTTCAATCAGCAACCCCAACCTCACTTGGGAGACCTCCAAGAAGTTTGACGTGGGTCTTGACCTGTCGTTCATCCGCAGGATCCACCTGACCTTCGACTTCTATAACGAGATCACCAGCGACGCTCTGATGGAGGTGCCCCTGTCAAGGACCACCGGTATGACTTCGGTTTACCAGAACATTGGTAAGATCCGCAACCGCGGTATCGAGGTGGGCATCAACGCCGGCATCATCAGCAATCAGGACATCAACTGGACGGCTTATGCCAATTTGACCTACAACCAGAACAGGGTGCTTGAGCTCGCTTCCGACGAGCCTCTTGAGGACACTTACAGCATCGTTAAGCCTGGTTATCCCTACAACCAGTTCTACATGAAGGAGTGGGCTGGCGTGAATCCCGAGAACGGACACCCCCTGTGGTACCTCAATGAGGAGGGCGACGAGACCACTGATAACTACAATGCAGCTGCCAAGCGCTATGTGGGCTCAGCCGAGCCTAAGGTTTACGGCGGTTTCGGTTCACAGTTCATGTGGAAGGGTTTGGATGCAAGCATTGCCTTCAACTACCGCTTGGGTGGTAAGGTGTTCGACACTGGCGCCAAGTTCACTGGTTGGGGCATGGTCGGCCGCACTCCGCTGGTCGAGGTTGTTGAGAACTCCTGGACTCCCGAGAATCCCAATGCCAAGTATCCTCAGTTCCTGTATGGTGACCCCTACAAGGCTACCGAGCGTTCGTCTCGCTTCTTGATGAGCGGCAACTACCTGAAGCTGAGCAATGTTCAGATCGGTTACACTTTGCCCGCAAACTGGACCACCAAGGCCTATATGGAGAAGGTTCGCATCTATCTGTCGGCCGACAACCTGCACACCTGGACTGCCAAAGATTTCATCGGTTACAATCCTGAGACGTTTGCCAGCGGTATCATCGCATGGCAGTATCCCGCCAACACCACCTTCATGGCTGGTCTTCAGGTTACGTTCTAAGGGTTTTATTCACAGTGACTTAAATTTCAATTTTATTTAGATAAATGATTATGAAACAATATATTTTCAAAGGTCTGCTTGCCGCTTTGCTGTGTGTGGGCATGACAGGTTGTGGAGATAAATTTCTCGACACCGATTACTACAGGGGCATCGATGTGGACGGTGGTTTGAACAGCGCACAGAATGTCTCAATCGCAATGACAGGTGCTTATAATGCCCTGTTCGAATACTATGCCGCCGGTAACTATGCCACTATGATTGGTGACATCCCCACCGACCTGAGCTACTGGAATACCCAAACCGGACACTGGGACGCCTTGTACCGCTACTCGGTGACGACCACCGACATCTATCTGAGCTACATCTGGGAATATGGCTATAAAGTGGCCGACTACTCCTCGCGCATTATCAAGGCTGGTAAGGAAATTTATCCCTCGGCTACCGATGCCGACAAGGTGACGCTCGATCAGTGCATGGCTGAGGCCTATGCCCTGCGCGCCTATGCCTATCTGTACCTGAGCAACGTGTTCGGACACCAGATCAAGGTGAATGGTAAAGACTTCTCTGACAAGCAGGGTATCGTGATCTCTGACGAACCCATCGCTGCTCTGACTCAAGTAAAGCGTTCGACTGTGGGACAGTGCTTCGACCAGATCGTTGCCGACCTCAAGAAGTCGCTCGAACATTTTGAGATTGCCGGTGACCGTGGTGACAGGTGCTACATGAATGTGGCCGCTGCCGAGGGTCTGCTGGCTCGCGTGTACCTGTACATGGAGAACTGGCAGGAAGCTAAGACCTATGCTACTAAGGCTATCGCTGACGGTGACGTTTCGTTGACCTATGATGCCGAGAAGTATCACGCACTGTACGATGGTGGCGCTTCCAACACCGAGAGCTACTTCTATCTTGACATCAACTCCAGCCAGAACTGGAGCGCTAACTCCTGCGGTACCTTGTGGACTACATACAACTTCTCGCCCAGCCCCAAATTGCAGGCTATGTATGGCGACCAGGATGTCAGGACCTCAATCATGAGCATGGGTGCCGGTTCGACCGCTGCGGTTCCCGTTTATGCCGGTGGTAAGTTCGCTGCCTACGGTTCGGGTAACCCCGCCTATGCGACCAACTACCTGGTTAACGCTCCCGAGATGTTCCTGATTCTCGCCGAGGCCAACCTGAAACTCAACAACTTGAATGCCGCTCAGGAAGCATTGCTCGTTGTGGCTAAGCGTAACCTTGAAATCACCTCGGTGGCCGATCTGCCTGCTGATGCTGCTGGCTTATACGCCTTCTTGAAGGATGAGCGCGCCCGCGAGCTCTTCCAGGAGGGTTTGCGTCTGTGGGACCTGCGCCGTTGGGGCGATCCCGCACAGGTTGAGGCCTACAACGCTCCTAACATCGCCTTCCGTTACAATGACTATGACATCTCCAACCTCGTTTACCCGATTCCCGAGAGTGAGATTAACGCTAACTGGGGTGTGACCCAGACCGAGGGTTGGGCCGATGGTCTGCCCAAGTAATATTTTTCATATTTAAATATTATTAAAGAAGGAGATGCGGACCGCGATGGTCTGCATCTCTTTTTGAATCAGCCTCTCACCAATTAGTGTGAGGGGCTTTGTCAAAAGTGGCATATTTTTGTCATTTTGCTGAAAAGGGTTATACAAATTAGTGTTTTTGGTGGAAATTTTTGCTAAAATTGATTGTTTTCTAAAAAATGTTTATCTTTGCACCGTGTTCAATGATGGATGCATGATATTTTGATATCGCTCAATCGCTCTTGAATCACCACTTCGACAAGTGATGGGCAACTGCGAGACTTGTTGGTTGTGGTATTCCGGGCAGAGCGTGTCACGGAAATTTGCGATGTTTTATTCCTATGAAGAATCGCGCTGCTTTCCAACTGAAGATGAATGAAAAGTCACACATGTGTGGCAATAAAAACTAGATAAAGAATAGGGATGTACAGAGAGTGGTATAAAAACGGCCCGTAGAGGCCAGGCTAACTATTACATGCAGGCACAAGCCAGATGGGATGGTGTGCCAGGATGCCGCTTTGAGTCCCTTGTAACCGCGACAAAAATCAGTAAGCAGAGCGCACTTGCTGTTACACATTACCTTAGAGATAATCAACATCAATCCCCCGGCAGGCCCAGGTATGCGCTCACCTGAACCTGACGGTGGATTAACTTAATTGTTTACTGTATGAAGAGACTTTTATCAACTCTCATGGTGCTATGCCTCATAACGATGAGTGCATGGGCCAACAAGACCGTTAGTGGTAAGGTCGTCAGTGCCAGTGACAATGAGCCGCTGATTGGTGCGACTGTGCAGGCCGTTGGCTCCACACAGGGCACATCCACCGATCTGAATGGCGAGTTCACGGTCAGTGTTAATGATGACGTGAGGCAATTGACCATCAGTTGCCTGGGTTATAAGACTCAGGTAGTGTCGGTTGCAAGTTATGTGTCGGTCTCCCTTGAGGAGGACAGGACCTTGCTCAACGAGGTCGTTGTTACAGCCATGGGTATCAAGCGAGAGAAGAAAGCGCTGGGCTACAATACCCAGAACCTGAACGCTGAAGACCTGAACACGAGTGGAACAACCTCGCTGGCTAACGCCATCCAGGGTAAGTTGACTGGTGTGCAGGTGCGTCAGGCAAGTGGTGCTCCTGGTTCTTCGGCTCAGATTGTGATTCGTGGCGCGCGTTCCTTTAGTGGTAACAACACCCCGTTGTATGTGGTTGATGGTATGCCCATCGCATCGACTGCCGACTTCTCGACAGGTCAAAGTGTGACGGGCGCTGACTATCCCAACCGTGCCATCGACTTGAACCCCGACGACATCGAGAGCATCAACGTGTTGAAGGGACAGGCAGCAAGTGCATTGTATGGTATGCGCGCCAGCAACGGTGTGATTGTCATCACCACCAAGCGAGGACGCGTGGACAGCGAGAAGCCCACCATCACGTTGAACTTCAACATCGCTGCCGACCGCGTGTCGCGCAAGTTTGAGCATCAAACGGTGTATGCTCAAGGTAATGGCCTGTACATTGACGATGACGGTTCTATCCAGAGCACAGGCTACAGCCCGGCCAGTTCAATGACCTGGGGTCCCAAGATTGTGGACCTGCCCAATGATCCCGTTTACGGATTTGGTGGCGCAGGCGCTCCTGAGGGCGGCAGCGCCGGTCAGTACTACAACCCCAAGTATGCTTGGGGCGGCTTGAGTGGTTGGCAGACTCCCAAGATCTATGACAACGTGGGAGACTTCTTCGAGAATGCCTACACCGAGAATGTCAACCTCACCATCACCCAGAAGCACAACAACGTGAACTACTCGTTCGGCTTGAGCAACAGTTACCAGAAAGGTATCGTGCCCTCGACCAACATGACGCGTTGGGGTGCTCGTGGCTTGGTTGACTGGGAAATCAACAAGAACTGGAAGACGGGCTTCAGCGGCAACTACAGCAGCAGCAAGATCAACACCGCCCCTGGTGCCAACTCGGGTATCATGAACGTGGTGTATGCCGCTCCAGCCGAGTATAACTTGAAGGGCATCGCTCCTAATTATCCCGACGATCCCAAGTATCAGGTTCTGTTCCGCACCGCCAGCTTCAACAACCCATATTGGTGGGCAAAGTATTGTGAATACTATCGTCACACGAACCGCTTCTTTGGAAACGCCTATCTGGAGTTCTCGCCGAACCTGGGCAATGAGAACATGAAGCTCACCTTGCGTGAGCAGGCCGGTATCGACTTCTGGACCACCGATAACCGCGATGTCCAGGAACTTTACTTTGACGGCAGGACGGGCAACAGCATGGACAAGGGCTCGATTTCGGTAACCGGTGTTCGCGAGAATGTGTTCAACAACCTGTTCTGGGCCAATTTGGACTATAAGTTCGGTGCCGACGAAGAATGGTTCCTGAACTTCATGCTGGGTAATGAAATCAACCACGAGAATGCCCGCACCTGGGAGACCGACGGATCGGCATTCAGCTACTTTGGCTTCCCCACGTTGCAGAACTGCACGAGCTATGACTACGCGACGGACTATGAGTGGAAAGACCGCAGCGTGGCCTTCTTCGGGCAGGCTACCATGTCATGGAAGGATATGCTCTACTTGACCGTCACGGGTCGTGAGGATATCGTCTCGTCGATGCCCTATAAGAACCGCTCGTTCTTCTATCCCTCGGTATCGTTCGGCTGGATTTTCACCGAGCTTCCCGGATTGAAGGGCAACAAGATTCTGAGCTACGGTAAGTTCCGCGCTTCTTGGGCTCAGGTTGGTCAGGCCGGACATTACTATAAGGACTACTACACTGTTCCCACCTATGGCAGCGGTATGTACACCTACACCCCGGTGGCCTTCCCCATGAACGGTGTTTCTTCGTTGGTTCCCTACTATGTGAAGTATGACAAGAACCTCAAGCCTCAGAACACCAACAACTTCGAGACCGGTCTTGATTTGAACTTCTTCAACAACCGCCTGCGTCTCGAGTACACCCTGAGCTATCAGAACGTGACCGACCAGATCTTCTCGGTTCCGTGCTCGGGTTCGAGCGGTTATCAGTACCTGATGACCAACGCCGGTAAGATGGAGACGTGGTCGCATGAGGTGTCGTTGAATGCCGACATTCTGCAAGGCAAGGACTATGACCTGACCTTTGGAATGAACTTCTCGAAGATCAATAACAAGGTCGTTGAACTGGCCGAGGGTGTCGAGTCCATCTTCTTGGGTGGCTTCGTTGAGCCTCAGATTCGTGCTCAGGCCGGCTGCACCTATCCCAACATCTATGGTTACGCCTTCAAGCGTGACGAGGCCGGCAACCTGCTGTTGAAGGACGGTCTTCCCCAGGCTACCGCCGACAGCGAGGACCTGGGTAACTGCTCGCCCGACTTCCAGGTGGGCTTCAACCTGGGCGCCCGTTATAAACGAGTTTCGCTGGCTACCACTTGGGACTGGAACAAGGGCGGCAAGATGTACCACGGCACGCTGGGCACCTTGGAGTACTTCGGAGCAACCAAGAACTCACTGCCTTACCACGAGGGTACCATGATCGCCGAGGGTATCGACGAGGCTACCGGTCTGCCCAACACCAAGGAGGTGCTGAAGCAAGACTGGTACATGGAGTACTATGACATCACCGAGGCCATGGTCTATGACATGAGCTACTTGAAGTTGCGTGACGTCACCTTGACCTACGATCTTCCCCGCTTTGCCGGCATCAATTTGTCAATCTACGGCTTTGCCCGCAACGTGCTTATCTGGTCAAAGCTCACCGACTTTGACCCCGAGTCATCGCAGTCTAACGGCAACATGAGTGGTTACTTTGAGCGTTATTCACTGCCTGCTACCTCAAGCTACGGTGGTGGCATGAAGATCACGTTCTGATGTTTGCCTGTGAGTTTTCAATCATATTTAATACATTCAAAAAAGACTGAAATATGAAACTGAAATATATAACCATAGCCTTATTGGCTATCATGTTCACTTCTTGTAGTGAAGACCTGATGGACCGCATCAATGTGGACAATGCCAACCCCGCAGCCGAGACGGTCGATGGCAAGTTTGTCATCCCGGGAGCCATCATGAGTTCGGCATTCAATACCATTTCAGGTAACTATGCCTGGTACATCTCTTCGTTCACCGAGCAGGAGTTTGGCACGGGCAACAATCAGCTGATGAGAGCCGAGACCCGCAACGTGAGCGAGTACATGGCAACGAGCTGCTTTAACAACGAGTGGAACGACACCTATGGCACCCTGCGTGGCTTGAAGGAAGTCATTGACAAATGTGCCGAGGGCGGTTCCAATTACGGCCAGTGCGACCTGCTGGGAATGGCTCAGACGCTCACGGCACTTGACCTGGGCATCTTGACCGACCTGCACGGTGACATCCCCTACAGCGAGGCCCTTCAGGGCATCGACAACCTGCAGCCCAAGCTGGACAGCCAGGAGAGCATCTATCAAGCTATCTTCAAGCTGCTGGACGATGCGATAGCCAATCTGCAGGTAGGCGGTAAAAATGTGGGTGAGAGTGACATCCTCTTCGGTGGCGACTGCGACCAGTGGTTGGGCTTGGCCTACGCTTTGAAAGCACGTTACAAATTGCACACCTACTTCCGTGACCGCAACGTCCTGCCCGAGGTGATCAATCTGGCCAATGCCGCTATCGAAGCCGGCTTTGAGGGCGCAGAGCTCGATGTGTTCAATGGCGAGACTGCCGACAACCCCTGGAGCGCTTACTGGTGGAGCCGCTACTACACGGGTTCGACCACAACGGTCGACAACTTGATGCTGGAGCGTGAAGACCCCCGTGAGTGGGTTTATAACATTGACTACTTCGGCGAAAACATCGTTGGTCAGCCTGGTGATGCCGCTGCAGCAAAGCTGGTTCAAGCAGTGAATTGTCCCACTTGGCTTGACAATGGCGCTTCGCCCATCCATGTGTTCAGCAAGAGTGAACTCTACTTCATCCTTGCCGAGGCTAAGGCCCGTCTGGGTCAGGATGCCGCCGAAGATATGGCCACTGCCATCGAGGCTTCGTTCCTGGATTACGCCTATTGCGACGCTTATCCCGACTACACCGGATTTGATCCCGGCACAGCTGGCAACTACATCGCCACGTTGCCCGTGACCTTGAAGGAAATCATGGTGCAGAAGTATCTGGCACAGTGCCGTGACGAGCAAATCGAGGCCTACAACGACATCCGCCGCTGCATGGCTCTGGGTGAGCAGCACATCATCCTCACCAACCCCAAGAACAACGGTTCGACGGGCAGCACCTGGCCCCTGCGTTTGCCCTATGGCAGCAGTGACGTGACGAGCAACCCCAACGTGTCAGCAGCATTTGGCACGGGTAACAACGCTGGCCAGTACATCTTTACTGAACCCGTTTGGTGGGCTGGTGGCAGCCGTTAAAAGGAGAATCTCTTTCGATACTATCAAGGGCCGCGTCCGTTTGGGATGCGGCCCTTGATATTGTAGTGGGATATTTTGTCTGTCTTGTCGGTTACTTTTTCCCCGTCATGATGTTGAGCACCATGTGGTCGGTGGCGCACATGGCATCGGCGCCGATAACGGTCAGGTTGCGTATCGAGCGGTCCACGTCATCGTCGATGATACCCTCGGCACTGGTGACGTGGCGGCCTTCCATGGCGAGTACAGCCGATAGCAGGGCGGTCGAGACACCCGAACTGATCTTGAGGGCGCAGCTGGGTTTTGCACCGTCGCAAATCATGCCCGTGAGGTTGGCAATCATGTTCTGCACCGCATAGCAGATGCGGTCATAGTCGCCACCCATCAGGTAGGTGATGCCGCAGCTGCTGCCGATGGATGCCACCACGCAGCCGCACAGGGCACTCAGCTTGCCCAGGCTCTGCTTGATGTAGATGGCCGTCAGGTGACTCAAGGTGAGGGCACGGATAACCTCCTCCTCGGTATTCTCGTTCTCCATGGCATAGACGGCCACGGGATTGGTCGCGCAGATGCCCTGGTTGCCCGAGCCGCTGTTGCTCATCACGGGGATGAGAGCGCCACCCATGCGGGCGTCACATGCCAGCGCGGTCTTGGAGAGGATGCGTGAGAAGATGGTGTTGCCAAAGATGCCGTGGCTCAGCGGCCTGTCCATGGTCTTGCCCAGGCAGTGGCCGTAGTTGCCCTTGAGTGACTCCTGGGCAGCCTTGAGATTGTAG
>Ga0247611_10011624_pt1 | contig 10127 bp, 1 predicted proteins | sample 177DNAGHGhighgp2_FD_192422 | JGI IMG/M metagenome (GOLD analysis project Ga0247611, IMG submission 192422) | Sheep rumen microbial communities from Palmerston North, Manawatu-Wanganui, New Zealand - 1770 DNA GHGhigh gp2 | ecosystem: Host-associated > Mammals > Digestive system > Stomach > Rumen ... | reverse complement strand
GGGATTGGGCCCAATCCCCAATCCCCAATCCACAATCCCCAATCCCCAATCCCCATTTTATCAGTATATAAAAATAAAATTCATATAAATAAATTATTTTTGTTTAATAAAATAGTTTTTAAGAATGATTATTAATTAAATATGAAGAAAATAATTATACTAATTGCTATCATTAATATCATCTCTTGTTTTGAATATATAATCCAAGCCGGAATCAAATCAGAAGGTTATTGTGAAAGATCAGGCCTAATCTTTTTTTACCAAAATTGTTATTTTGTTAATGACCTTGTTCCAAGTTTTAAAGATGAATTTTCATTATTAATAAAAGATAATTATATAGCCAAATGTAAAATTAATCAAAAAAATTTTATATCTTCAGATTTTGAAATATTATGTGAAATAGAAAATTATTTTGGATGTATGGAAGGAAGCCACCATAATCAGGATTTATTAGTAATAAAGGCATGTCCAGTTTTTATAAAAGGCGGTGACATTTTATCGTTTTGGGGATTTTCAGATCATATTGATAATATTGATGGAAAGGAAATAAATATTAATTGTCCAAGAGACTTAAATTTAAAAGAACCTAAGGATAATGAAATAAAATTAAAAGCTAATTATATTATAGAAAAATCTGTGAAGAGTAAATCGGAAAACATTACATTTATTTTTATAATAAATGTTACAAATGATAAAGATATTTACCCAGAAATCGACTATTTTCGCTTGAATTTTACCAATATATCTAATCAAAATAATGAAACAATTTCATCATCGTGTCATTTTAAAGAAAAGGAAAAATTTGAATGTAATTTTACTACTAATAATATATCAAAAAAATTTAGCAAAAGTAATGATATAAAAATAATATCTAATCCAGAATATATAACTAAATTAAAATCAGAAGAATATACCTATAGTTTTTCAAATTTTATTAATTTGACAACATATACTATAATAGCAAGTAAACTTCAAAAGAAATCTCTTAGTAAAAATACTTACCGATTTCGTATATTAAATGTCAAAGCTCCTTATATACCAGAATTAAATACAACAAATAAATACATTTATTTAAATATATCAATTAATGAAACAGAATATAATATGGCACAATGCCCTGTAATAAATAAAACTAATTATGCAATGGAATGCTATATATCAGATATATCATATATTCCTTTTGATATTATATTTCACAAAAATACAATTGAAACGAATTTTTCTTTATTTGATAATATTACTACATTTTTTGAAAATTTCGATGATAAAAGAACATTAACAGTAAAACCTGGGATATTAAATCGAGGCAAATGCGTAACTACTGAGGATAATATTAATATTTATTATTTTAATATCACTGATTGTGAGTTTTATTGTAATTATACAGGTCGAAATCCAGTTAAATTTAATTTATCTCTTGATTTTGACGGTGTACAAAAAAATGCAAACTGTAATATTAATTTATCAGGAATAGACACTAACACAATTAATTGCTCTTTAGAAGTTGATTGTCCTGATTCTGTTAGGATTAAAAGTAATCCTGATGATGACTATTATTCATTATGGAATAATATAACATTAATATTTGAAGAATTCAAAAATTTATCAACGCTTTCAATTCAGATGAAAGAAGATGGTAAAATAATAATAACTAATTTAAGCGAAAATAATACCGAGTTTATTATTACTAATAATATAGTATTAAATGGTAAAACAAATAAAGAATTTTATTTTAATTTAAATATAAATAATGCTAATACTCTTGCTAATTGTATTTTACCTAAAATAAATAAGAATGAATCTTTTAATATATCATGCTCTATTAAATCATTTCTAGGTAGTAATGAAATAGAAATAATGGATGATCCAGATGATGATAGATTTAATTTTAAAGGATTTAAAAATAAAAAGACTTGGATTTTAAATGCGGGTAATATTATTAAAAATTTTGAGAATGACAATGGATTTTATATAGTTAATAATTCTTTTAATGGTGATATTAGTAAATTTACTTATGGAGAAATAAATTTTATTTTAGATATAAAAACTTCAGATAATAGCATAGATAAAACAAATTGTACTTTTAATGTAAATGATATAAAAGATAATTATATTAATATTAGTTGTTCTTTAGATAATATTGAAGATATAGAATATATTTCTGTGGAAAATCCTGAATTTATATCATTAGATGAAAATACAACAATAAATTTGTTTAACTTTAAAAATTTGAAATATTATTCTTTAGCCTTAGGAAATATTATAAAAAAAGACTGTTCATATGATGGCTCAGATTATTTATTTTATTTTAAAGATTTAAAAATGCCTCCAAACGCTATTGTATCTGAAGATATTAATTTAAATATAACTATTCAAATAGTAAATAATACATTGAATTATAAAACAAATTCCAAATGTGTAATAGAAAGTAATCAAATTATATATAATATGAATTGCACGATTGAAAATTATTGTCCTATTAGTATTTTTGATATAATTTATGAAACAGAAAATGATATTCTATTTAATAATCATGTCACAATATATATGAAATACTCCAAAATTTCAACAACAACAATAAAGCCAGGATATTTATTAAAAAATTCATGCGATGGTGTTTATTATAATTTTTTGATTAAAGATAATGAATTTAACATGGAACCTAATTTAGAATTAAATGGTAATTTTAATTTAAAATTAAAGGAATTTACAAATGATGCAAATTGTAAAATATCAATAATTATCTATGAGGATGATGATTATGACATCAATATTTATTGTTCTGTTGAATATAATAAAAATGAATCAGAATATTGTACTAATATGAATAAAGATATTACCATTGAAAAAATCCGATATAAAGATTATCATTACATTTTGGTAAATGATAATATTGTACTTCATTTATTTTCTTACGAAAATTTAGCAACGCATACTAATACTATTGAAGGTGGAGATTTAATTAGAGGAGTTTGCAAAGATGGTAATTATGAATTTAAGTTATTAGATTCTAAAATATATAATAATTTGACATTTGATGATGAAGTTAATTTCGGGTTACTCCTTTCTCAGCCTGACGAAATAGATGCTTTAACTGCTACATGTCATCTTCCTAATAATTTAAGAATAGATAATAAATTTAACATAAGTTGTACTCTGACAGATAGTTCAGATTTTTGTAATGTTAATTCAGTTAAGACTGAAATATTTACAATTATAAAAGATCCTAGTGAAATTAAAGATAAACAAATAAATTTCATAAATTTTATAAATAAAACAACTTTAACTATGATTAATGCTGGAATATTGTATAAATCAAAATATGAACAAAATAATAATATTTATTATTTCACAATTGAGAATTCAACTAATACATCTGTTATAAAAAATAATATTAATTTTAATTTACAAGTAAAATTTGATTCAGGATTTAAGACAGCAGAATGTATATTATACAGTGCCACATTAAAAATAGAATGCTCTATAAAAGAAATTGATACCGAGGATATTAATATAAATATAGAACAAGAGCCTCCTCTTGACACAGTGTCGAGCAAAGAGAAAATAATAAACTTTACAAATTTTAAATCTAAACAAATAAATACAATAATTGCTGGTAAAATACAAAAAGGATCTTGTAATGATGGTGTATATTCTTTTTCATTTATCAATTCAAAAATAATTAACAATTTTGATGGTGAATTTATACTTGAATTATCGCAGCCAAAAAAAAACGCAACCTGTCTTATAAAAAATTTCGATGAAAAAGAAAAAGAATGTGATGTGGTATGTTCCTTGGAAAAAAGTGAATCATGTCAAGCTGATTATGAAAATGAAGATTTCATCGTAGGAAGTAAAAATCCTGAAAATATTACAGTAAATAATGATAGAGTCATATATTTTGCAAATTTTACTGAACAAACGACTATTGTTTATAATATAAATGTAGGAAATTTATTAAAATCAGAGATTAAAAATGATAAATTTTATTTCACATTTTCCAATGGAACACAAAATAATTTTCCTAATTTCAAAAAAACTATAAAATTCACATTTGATATGTTTTATAATGAAACACAAATTTCTCCAGAATGCAGTTTGGCAAAAATAAGTGGTTCGGGAATAATATCAAGAGTTACTTTAGACTGTTATTTCAATTTAGAAGATGAAATAAAAGGAAGAGATGATTTATTAAATTATGATATAAGAATAGGACAAGATATAAATAAAAATAAAGTAATTATTAATTCGAAACAAGAAATTAATTTATTTGGATTTGATAATAAACAGACTTTGACATTATTAGGAAAAAATATAATAAATAAATATATGGAAAATGGTAAAATAAATTTTGTTGTTAATTATACTTCATCAAAAGAAATAGAAGGAAATACCTATTTTGATTTAGGTTTCTATAAAAATAATGATAAAGATAAATATAAAGCTAATTGCACATTTAATATGGATTTAAAAACTATAAAATGTGAAGATTTAGATAATATCTTAACTATAGATGATGATATAGCAATTAGAACAAATCCAAAATATTCTTTATTAACAATTCAAACTTTATATTTCAATAATTTTAAAAGTTTAGGAACATACACAGTAAAAGCTGGTTCTATAGTAAAATTAAAATGTGATGATTCATCAGATTCATATACTTTTAATTTAAGAAAATCTTCGTCTCAAAATATTCCTAAAGCAGCTTTTATTCAAATTCCTATTAATTTAGATGATAATAAATATAATGCTAATTGCTCTATTATAAATTCTAATGAATATAAAATGGATTGTATTATTAATGAAAAAGTAGAGTGTCCTAGAAATATTATTTTAGATAATGATATAATTAAACCTGATGAAACTGTATTTGAGCCTAATACAACATTTTTTAATGATTTTAATAATAAAAGAACAATAACAATAACTGCGGGAAGATTAAAAAAAGGTGTATGTGATACCATGAATAATATATATAATTTTACTTTTGAAAATAATATAATAGATTATAAAATTAATACAACAATAGAATTCGAATTAATAATAAAATTAGAAAACGAGAATAAAACATCTAATTGTAAAATTAATCTAAACAATGAGAATAATATTATATATTGTGAAGTTTATAAATGTCCAGCTTTAGGTGAAGATGTATTTATTGTAGCAAATCCAGAGCCTAATTATAAATCATTATATCCTAATTCATTATTTTTCGAAAATTTTCCTGCTTCAAATACAACTACAATATTAACTTCAGAAACAAGTGTAATCATTAAATCTGAAGATAGTTTTATCATAACAAATAATTATATTAATGGCACTATATTTGAACCATTTAATATCTTTATGAAAGTAAAGCTAAATAATGAAATAAAAGAAGTAAATTGTTTAATACCAAAAATTAATAAGAAAGAAATATTTAATATTTCTTGTACTATTAGCAATTCTTTAGAATATGATATTGAAATTATAGAAGAACCTGAAAATGATAAATATTATTTCAGCGGATATAAAAATAAAAGGACTTTGACTTTAAAAGCTGGCTCTTTATATAAAGAGGGAAATTATAAAAATAAATTTGATATTTTAAATTGTAAATTTTCTGGGCAATATCCTTCGATCAAAAATTTTAAATTTAATTTAACATGTAAATATGATAATACTGAAATAGAAGATACTCCTTGCTCATTTGATACCACTGGAATTACTCCTGATGCAAATAATATTACTATTAAATGTGAGGCTAAAAATCAAATAAATGATTTACAAATAATTTCAATATTAAATGAGCCTGATTATATTTTAATGAATGAAAATATAACTTTATATTTCTCTGATTTCGTAAATTTAAATTTATATTCATTAACTCCAGGTAATATAATAAAAGGAAAATGCATTTCAAATTATTATTCATTTGAACTTATTGATACTAATATATCAAATTCATTATCTGATTCAAAATATATAAACATACCTCTCATAATTAATGAAAATAATATGGAAGCTAATTGTCAATTAATTAATGGTAAAATTAATTTTAACATGTCTTGTAAAATATCTAAATATTGTCCTATAGATATGAATATAGATATAAAAATAGGAACAATACAAAAATCAGATATAAATATTATAAGTCCTAATACTTTATATATTAATATTCCATCAGAAAAGCAAACCTCTACTTTAAATGTTGGTTATTTAATAAAAACTAATTGTATAGATGGAAATTTTTCTTTTAATATTAATAATAATATTTACAGTGGAAAATATTTGGAAAAACAAATAGGAAGTTTTGAATTACAATTATCTCAGTTTACAAATAATGCAACTTGTAATTTAAATTCTTTGAATATAAATTGTTATATTAAACTTGATTCAGATGAAGAGAAAAATAAATATTGTACAAATATTTATGAAGATATAAAAGTAGAAAAATTAATAGGAGATAATGGCAACGATAATTATATATTATTAGATGATAATAATATTCTTCATTTTTATGGTATTAAAAACTTAGAAACTTTCACTATAGTAGCAGGTGATTTATATCAAGGATATTTAAATGATAAAACTTATATTTTTCATATAAATAATTCAATCGCATATAATAATATAGAAAGTTCATCTAATCAATATTTCGATTTATCAATTTTAAAGCCAAAGATATTAAATGCAAATTGTTCATTACCTTCTATTATAAATAAAGGAACTTATTTCGATATAAATTGTGTAATAAATGATGATATAGGTGATCAAATAATAGAAACTGGTAATAAAGAGCCAAAGGATATTAATTATAATACTCAAGTTATTAATTTTAAAAAATTTATTAATAAAAATACATTAGTAAATATTAATGCTGGAAAATTGAGATTAGAAAGTGATGAAAATAAATATTATTTAAATTTCACAAATTCTACAATTATTAATTATATTTTAGGTTCAAATATTTCTTTTGTATTAGAAACAAAAATAAATAATGAGAATAAAAATATCACTTGTTATTTTTATAAAGATATAACAGATATTCAATGTCTACTAGAAACTTATGGAAAATTAGATATTGAACATATCGAAATATCCAAAGATCCTGATAATGATAAAAATTCTATCAAAGGAAAGACTATATTATTTAATAATTTTGTAAGCAAAGAAATAAATACTTTCATTGCTGGATATATAGAAAAAGGTAAATGCGATGATAGTGACAATGATAACTATACATTTTATTTCAAAAATTGTACATCTCTAGTTAATATAAAATATACTGAATTTTCTCTTTTGATGAATATTCCCAATCATATAGCAAATTGTTTTATTATAGATAATTTCTATTCAGAAAAATCATATGATGTCAAATGTTCAGTTAAAGGTGATAAATCTTGCTCTGAGGATAATAATACTGATTTCACTGTTGATTCATTTGAACCAGAACCAATTATATTAAGTGACACTAATATTTTATATTATTTAAATTTTTCAGGCCAATCAACAATAGAAAAAACTTATAGACATTATTTAAAAGGTGGTATACTAATTAAAAAATCAGTCACAAAAAATGGTGATAATATTCTATATAAATTCAATATTGAAGATTGTAAACTTAATCAAGCTTTAAATACAACATATAAATTTAGTATAAAAATACATTTAGATATTTATAAAGATAATACAATTAATACTGAAGCAAATGCTACATGTATTATTCCTAAAGATATATCCGATTTAAATAATACAAATATAATTTTAGAATGTTCATTTAGTTTAACTGATTCATCTTTTTATGACCAAGATGGAAAATATGATATATCTATAATTAAGGGAGATCAAGATATAGAAATGGATGAAGATCATATAATATATATTTCATCTTTAGATGGATTAAATACCATAACAATGTTTGGATGTCAAATAAATAAAGGTGATTGTGATACAAATAATAAATATACATATAAATTTACTTCATGTATTATTTCTAGAGATATATCTTTCGATGATAATTTCGAATTTTCTTTATATACAAAAGAAAATGAAAAATCAAAATGTATTATAGATGATAAAAAATCTATAATTTGTGAAATAAATGGATATTCTATGTGCGGTAAAAATAATGATATAGTAATAGGAGATAATGAAGCTCAAATAAATTATACAGCATTTTCCTCATATAAAAATTTTAATATTGTTGAATTAAAAAAGTTATATACAACTTCATTATTTGGAGGTAATATTGAATACGGAAATTGTGTTTCTTTTGATTTTATTTTTAATTTTCCAAACACAAAATTAACTAATGCATTATCTAAAGAGATAAAATTTAATTTAACAGTAAAAGAGCCAATAAAACAAAATTCATTATGTACTATTCCTGCAAATTCAAAAGAATTTGATTTAAAATGTGTAGTAAAGGGAGATACTGATTGCCCTATAGATGATGCAACTTCATTAAGAATAGAAGAAATTATAGATGAAAAAAAGCTTGATTTAATTAAGCCAAATGCTCTTTATATTAATAATTTCATAAATAAAAATACAATAACATTAAAAGCTGGTAATTTAACTCAAGGTCAATGCATTGATAAAAGAAATGAAATATATTTTAAAGATTCGGAATTTATCGGTGAAATTAAAGGACAAATTCAACAAGATGCTTTATTTGAAGTTAATTTGACATATCCTAGTAAGTTAAAAGCTTATTGTATTATACCGAAAGATATAATAACTAATGTTAAAATAGATTTAAAATGTTATATAGAAGGAAGAAATAGATGCCCTATGTTTGATTATAGATATTTTGAATTAAGTAAAAATGATCCTGAAATTAATGGAAGTTTAATTTCACCTAATTTTATAAAATTTGATGGTTTTAAAGACCAAAAAATATATTTCGATAATTATTATATAGAAACTCAAATAATTAATTGGGAATGCGAAGATGATAATTATAATTTTAATTTAAGTACAAAATTCAATGTTGATGTACAAAATAAGGAAGAATTTAATATTAGTATTATCACAGATAATGGGAAGAATAACATAGATTATAAATGTACTTTCCCTGAAGGTAAATCACGAGATACGAAACTTATTATTTGTATAATGGATAAAGATACTTTTCTCATAGATAATAACATAACTTTAAATTTCAGTATAATTAATTTAAAACAAAATGATAAATATATAATAAATCAATCTCCGAATATAATATTCACAAGAAAAAATGTCTATTGTCCTTATTTTTCTATAGATGATGATTCTTCAATATCTCCAAGTATTAATCAAACGGATAAATCTTTAATATTTTCAGTTGATTTAAAAACATCTTATAAAAACAAAGAAATTAAAATATATGATAGTACAGGAAAAGAAAAAAATCAATTAGAATTTAAATTAACACCAGTAAAAAGTTTAAAATATTTTATTAGATTTTTATTATTAGAAGAAGAAAGTTATTTTACTTCCAAATGCGATGTACCAAAAAATACAAATGAATCTTTAAAAATTAATTGCGTAGGATATGATATAACAGATACAAAATCTGAATATTTCGAAATAGAATCAGATGATAAAATTAAAATAGGAGAATATGAAACCATTTTAGAAAAAACAAAAATAAAAAATCCATATAAAAAAAAAGATGATGATGATGGTGATGGTGATGGTGATAGTAATAAAAATTCTATATCAACTGCTGGAAAAGTTGTTTTAATAATATTTATTATTCTAATTTTTGCTGCGGTAGTTTTAGCTTTGGTATATTATTTCTGTTTTTATAGAAAAAGAAATAATAATTCAGAACATACTAGTTCAAAAGCATCTAATAATAATAGCAAATCTAATAATAATAATCCATCAAAAAATGATGAGGATGATAATTTGAAACAAAGTAACCAACAAAGCAATTCGAAACAAAGCCAACAAAGTAATTCGAAACAAAGCCAACAAAGTGAAAATAATAATAATAGTTTATCAACTAGTTCTAAAAAAAAGAATACTGATGAAGAAAAGGAAATTGAATAATAAATTATTGAATATAAAATTTAATTATTTTATTATTAATTTCCATTAGATAAAATAGTATTATTAAAAAAATAGTAAATTATTTTTGTTAAATTTAAATGGGG
>Ga0247611_10011623_pt1 | contig 10128 bp, 13 predicted proteins | sample 177DNAGHGhighgp2_FD_192422 | JGI IMG/M metagenome (GOLD analysis project Ga0247611, IMG submission 192422) | Sheep rumen microbial communities from Palmerston North, Manawatu-Wanganui, New Zealand - 1770 DNA GHGhigh gp2 | ecosystem: Host-associated > Mammals > Digestive system > Stomach > Rumen... | reverse complement strand
CTATGTGCGTGAGCATGGAGGCAAACAGCTGGTTTTCTTCACCAATTCCAGGAAGAACCTGGACTTCTATCTCAAGCGAGGTTACGAGGTCTTCGACGAGAGGGAGATTGAATACAATGGTAAGACGTTGGGCAGCTGGAGCTTAAAGAAGATTTTATGATCAAGCATCAAGTTAAGGATGAAGATTGAGGAAGCCATCGTCTATGTTCTTGCATCTTCCAACCGGGGGATGCGGACGGAACAGATCGCTGAAGCCATCAGTGAAAAGGGACTATTCCACCGCAAGGGCGGCATCCCCGTCGACTCGAAGATGGTCTATGCCGTCATCATGTCACATCCGGAGATCTTCGTCAAGTCGGACGGACTGATTAGGCTACTTATTTAGCTGCACTTCGTAGATCATCCGCTGGAAGTCAACGCCGAAAGCATGCCTATGATCTGCCTGAACAAACCCGATCGATTCATAAAGGCGCACCAGGTGGGGCATATCGCTGTCGGCCACCAGCGCGATCCGAATATACCCCAGGTTCTCCCCTTTCCGTATTCCATCCAGGAGTAAGGCCTTCCCGATTCCGTGATGGCGGTATGAAGGAAGGACGGCCAGGGAATCTAGATAGTATTCTCCCGGGCCGGTCTCCATTTCCGACTCAGAATCCATCTGAGCAAGGTCAGGCCAAAGTTCACAGAAAGTCTTGTGACGCATGTCCCGGTAGATTTCTTCAGGATATGAAAGCAGCGAGCCAACCGGAGCACCCTCCATCTCCGCGACACGGGTGTATCGGTAGCTATAGAGCAGATCCTCCCGCCGTTCACATTCGATGAGGCGGTCATAGATGTCTGATTCATTAGGAATCTCCGTTTCGAAGTCATAGAAATGCATCCCGGCCATGATGCACCCCGCCAGGAACGGAGCGTCTGAGGGCGTCGCATCACGGAGTACGAAGTCTGTTTTCGGGTCGTTCATTTTTGGCCATTTGCGTTCCCCGGATCTCAAAGAAGCTTGAAGATATCCCGGATGGAGGCGAAGACTTCACTTTGGTCAGGTATCTGGCGGTACGCCAGTTCCGGAAGTTCCGAGTCGTACGTGGGTGCGAGCCTGGCCCATACAACATCCAGGGACGTGACAAGGGGAGAATCCGCAAGTCCCCTGCACTGCCAGCCGGAAGGATCCCTGAAGCGGGCCTGGTCTTCAGAAAGAAGGCTGGAGAAGTCACGTCTGAACTCATCTGAATGAAGATAAGCCCGGCACTCTTCGTCCTGCCAAAGGAAGTGGAGGTCATAGAAGTGACGTATCTTGGCGGTAAGGTTGGTGACATAGTCATCGGAGAGAGACTGCCGGACGAGGGAAACCACCTTCTCGACAGCCGTCCGTTTAAGGTCAAGGACGTTGATCTCGAATTCCCCAAGCCCGTATTCATCAGCGACATCCTGCCTCCCCGCCTTCAGCAGGAAATCCCTCAGCAGACTCCCGACCTTCACGCGCAGGTATGGATAGGGATTGGCGAAAGAAACAATCTCCAACTGGATGATCCCGGATTTTATGGCGTCGGATGAACCGATCCCGCCGATCCCGGGATACCGGTAATATGCCTTACGGTACTTCGAGAACTTCCGCGTATCCGGCATCTCGACCTCGGTCAGGCCGGCAGACATGGCGTGGGCGATCCGCGAAATCAATGACTTGGTCTGGCTGTCGGTGCGAGCGCTATCCGTCGTGATAGCTATATCGATGTCTTCGGAGAACCGCGCACCCAGGCCGAAAGCCTTTGAGATCGACGTGCCGCCCTTGAAAACCGCGGAAGCCGCATCCCTGCTCTCCGACAGCATCTTGAGGGAGCGGGTAATCCAGTAGTCTTTCTCGATGAATACCTGATTGATGCCAAGCCCTCCGTCCTCCTTACGCTGGGAGGCGGCCATGATTGCGTCAGCGAACAGCTGTCTATTATCGTGCAGGTTCATATATTCTCCATTGTTTTGTCGTGGGAAGGATGGCCTGTGAGACAGGCAACTGGTATCGGCTTGTCCCGTTCAGTGACGCGCGTAGTTTTTCGCAGGGCAGGCCGAGGTATTCGAGCATGGCACCGGTCAGGGCCCTCACGTAGCTGGTATATGCGAGGGCAAGGCTCTCCAGTTCTTCTGCCTGCTGTCCTGTGAGATTGCCAATCAGGCCCATAATGGTCTTGCAGGCATCGGATGGCGCCGTGCCGGGAATGTTCCGGATCAATTTAATTGCATCCAGAATCCTCAGCAGCGGAATGCGGTCTTCCGTAATCTTGTTTGCCTGATAAAGGAACGAGACCTTGTAGTCTCCACGCTGAAGTGGATTGCGATACTTGTTGCTACCTATGAGCAAAGTGGATGTAATCTGGGAGCTCAGGCCCATCTCGCTGAAGACTGTGTTCCCCGTCAAATATCCGATTATCCGGCCATCTTTTTCAAGGAAATCCTTCACGAGCTCCGCAGAGGGCGGCTTCAGCAGGCCGAATGCCGTTTGCTTCGGCTTATAATACTTTCCCTTGGAAACTTTCTGCAAATCGCCACTCGCCGCCATCCTGCTGAGCAGCTTTGCCACGGCTAGTTCGTTTTCCGGAGCAACGGAGAAGTCTGACAGGGTAAAGATATACCCTGCCGGAAAGCCTGAGATGGCCTGACGGATCTGTGACGCTACGCTCATTTCGCTGCAAATATACAAAAGTCAAGTTATTTACGCAAAAAACTTGACAATTATTTTGTTTAGAGACACCTCGGGCATGAAAAAGACTGCCGCGTCATCATGCCGTAGCCAACCATCAAATCGATATGCCGTCCAATCACGTCTCTCTACCCTACCTGTCCCTGCGATGCTCCGAGCTTCCCAGTCCGCGCAGGATGGCGGATATGAGCGGCTTCAAGAGCAGGCAGAGGACGGTGACGAGGACAAGTGTCAATGCATCTTCCATAACCTCGAATTGATTTCTTTTCCCTTTCTTCCAGGCCTTCCGGCCCCGGGGATGCGTATATTTTTCTGCTTTCTGAAAGCGAGCCCATATAGATGAAAGCAAGCCGGGGACGGAGAATACGCTCCAAACTGGGAGGAAGATTGTCCGTCTCCCTGCCTGCAGGTTTGGCTTGACGCATGGATGGGCGAGCTTAGATTTGCAGAAAGGATAAATGCGACTAGGAAGATGATCATAATTTGCTGGAGAAACGACTCCGCAACAGGAAACTTGAGCATCTGGTCCCCAGAGCCAGACCTCTCCCGACTGAATTCATGCCCTCGACCGATATTCCGGATACAGAGGCCGATGCATTTGCAACTATCGATTCCATGTTGACAGAAGAGGAGAGAAGGATGATTGCCACAATACCGCGCACAGAAGAAAGCGGTGCGAAGTATCGGGATATCTGCGTGTGGGTGAGGAATAATTGGATATACAGCCCTGATGGAGAATCCGATGATCTCAGAAAAAGAAGGGCCGCATGTTATCAAATGATGTCTGCCGGAGAGTATACCTATGATTTCAAGTGGAGCCTTTCTGACGCCGAAGTGGTTTCATATATCTTCATGGACCGCTATTGTGAACACGTAGGGCTGCTTTAAGCAGGCACTGCCAGGATGGAAGAGTAGCGCGGTTATCCGGTCAGCAAACCATCCCGGCAGTTTTTATTGATGCGAAGATTTCCTAAATTTGTCTCTGAATGGACAAGACTGATTGCATAGAGAATCTTCTGTCGAAGCCCTACTGGCTGATTGATGTCCTGCCGAAGCAAGTCCCGGCCGGATCCGCCGGCCAGTACTTCAAGGCGGAGCGGTATTTCCTGTCCCGGCTTGATGAGATCGGCCGGAAGTTCTCCCGGATCCTCATCAGGCTGAACTGCTACTACGACCTGCAGGTGTGCACAGACGGGGAGGCCTGGATCTTGAACGAATCCCCCCGAGGGCCTGCTGCGCAGTTTCGAAGAGAGTGCCGCCTCCCACTCCCCTCTTTCCGTACTTATAAGATCCGCCGATGCCCTTGTCACTTTCACCGGCGACGACCATTACATGACCTTGTACAATCCGGACGATGAGCTGCTGGATATGGTGCGTCATTGTGCCCAGGCAGAAGGCCTTTTCGTCTGGGGCCCTAAACAGACTTAGCCATGACTTTCCTTATTGAATCCCTCGCCGCCTGCGCCCTTTTCTCCCTGTTCGTCTTCCTGATGTCCAGGGACCCGGTGAAGACGGTCTTCAACTATCCCCCGGCGATTATCGAGCGTTGTCGGAAGCTGGGGTTGGTTGATGACAGAAACCGTCCCGGCGGACCGGTGTTCTACGCTAAGAAGATCACCGCCTTGATCGTTTTCGGGGTGTTGCTGGGCCTGCTGGTGAAATACGTCAACGGCTGTACGACCTTCTGGGGCGGATTCCTCACGGCCTATGCACTCTGGAATGTCGTGAACTGGTTCGACGCCATCGTGCTGGACTGCCTCTGGTTCTGCCACGACCCGCATTTCGTGATCAAAGGAACGGAAGACATGACGAAGGACTACCATGACTACTGGTTCCACATCAAGGGCTCATTGATCGGCATGGTGCTGGCCATCCCGTCGGCCCTGATCGCGGGACTCATTGTGATACTTTGACACTTTTGATAACTAAACAAACTTATTGAAAAACGAAAATTGAAAGGAAAGAGCCCAATGAAATACAGCACCATATATCCCATTACAGCAGCGAACATCAACGCCGATTACAGGCTTACAGTCGATGCCCTGCTCAATTTCCATGAGAGCACCGTGGCCCGATATTTCACAACGCTCGGAGTGGCCGCGTTCGATGTCCAGAAGGAAGACAAGACATGGGTCATCTCCGAAATCAATCTGGATTTGCCCGCCCCTCCTGTCATGTGGTCGGAGGACGTCGAGATCACCCTCTGGGTAAGCGAGCTGTCCCCGCTTCGCGCCTGGATCGATTTCACGGCACGGGAGGTCCATTCCGGAGTCATTGCCGCCAGGGGGAACAGCTGCTGGTCCCTGATCTCCATGTCCGAGCGTAAGCTGGTTTCCTGCGAGGGTTACATCCCAGCCTCAGAGGTCGTGGGCGAACTCTCTGCCGGCCCCCACAGGAAACGGCTCCCCCTGAAACTCCAGGATGAACCATCGTCAACACTCGGACACACCATCAATCTGATCGACCTGGATTTCAATGGTCACACGAACAACCGCCGATACGTGAACATGGCACTCATCTGCTTCGACGGTGAATTCCTTTCGACGCACCGGCCGGATTCCTTGAACATCAAGTTCATCAAAGAGTCCAGGATGGGTGACGAAATCGCTAATTACACTTACGACACCGATCATCCTTCCACCTTCGTCGGCAAGATCATGAACGGCCTCGGGGAGGAACTCTGCCGCGTCCTGAGCCATTGGCGGGAGAAGGAGCCGCTGGATGATATTTCAAGAATCAACCTGATCCGAAATCACTAGCCTTATGAGACCTCATGTCTTCGCTCTGGTTTTCCCTCTGCTCTTCCTTTTGGGTTGCCAGCCCTCCCCCGAGAAGGCCGCTATCGCGCGCCAACTGCAGGATTATCCCGAATCCCGCGTTCAGGACATCTACAAGAGCTTCTGTCAGGACAACCTCGGTCCCGGGCATCTGATCCCGGATCCGCAGTCCGCGAGGAACTATCTGGAATCCGAACTGAGGACCTTCAAGGAGGACCTGGACAGCGCCAAGTATGACGCCCCGTCGATCATGTACTATCCCGTAGGTGATCAGGGGAACTATGTCCGGGTGGACCTCAGCGTCGTGCTGGACGGTCTCGTCGGCGAGGAAACCTACCTGGATGCCTTCGTTCGCAGTGCCAATGAGGGGAAGCGCCTTACGGAGGAGCAGTGGGTTGCCAAGTGGAGGGAGGTCGAGAAGGTTATAAAGAAGGATTTCCCGGACATACCTGATGCAGTGAAAGACCTGGAGATGATCGATTCCTATGTGGAGAAGGGTGATCTGATCATGCACCACAGCGAGGCGTTCAGCAATGCCTACAACCCTCATTACAGGATTATTGCAAAGGATATCTTCGAGAAGGAGATCAAGCCCCTCATCGACCGCTGACCCTTTATGTACATCGACCGCATTCGCATCAACTGGGATAAGGTGAGCGAGGACTCCTACCTGACGCGGATCCCCGCGATCGGGCTGCTGCAGGAGCTTGCTTTCCGCAAGCCCGTGACGTTCTTTGTGGGTGAGAACGGTACCGGGAAGTCGACGCTGCTGGAGGCTATTGCGATCGCCTACGGGTTCAATCCCGAGGGCGGGACGCTGAACTACAATTTCTCCACGCACGACGACTACTCCGAGCTGTGCGATGCGCTGACGATTGCCCAGGGTGCGGCAAAGGGAAGACGCAGCGGATTCTTCCTACGGGCCGAGAGCTTCTACAACGTCTCCACCAAGGCCATCGAATACGAGAAGGAACTGGGCCGTCCGATGTACGGGGACAGGACCCTTCACGAGCAGTCCCACGGCGAGAGTTTCCTGAGCTTCATCCGGACCTTCACCCGAACAGGCCTTTTCATCATGGACGAGCCCGAGGCGGCGCTCTCCCCGCAGCGCCAGCTCTCCCTTTTCTCCCGGATCGCGGAGATGGCAAAGGAGGGCTCCCAGTATATCATCGTCACCCACTCGCCTATCCTCCTGGCCATGCCCGGCGCGGACATCATCGGGGTCGACGAGAAGGGCATCAGGTACTTGGACTACGAGGAGACGGAGAGCTACCGGATCACCGAGATGATTATCAACCACCGGGACCTGATGGTCTCGCAGCTTCTTCAGGAGGAGGGCTGAATCCCATGTACGCCCTTGCCGACTGCAACAATTTCTTCGCCTCGTGCGAAAGGGTTTTCCGTCCGGAGTTGAACAGGAAGCCGGTCATCGTACTGAGCAACAACGACGGCTGCGCGGTGGCGAGGTCCAACGAGGCCAAGGCGCTCGGCATCAAGATGGGCGATCCCCTCTTCAAGATAAGGGACATCGTGGAGAAGAACCATGTCCATGTGTTTTCGGGGAATTTCGCGCTGTACGGCGACATGTCGAGAAGGGTGCAGGAGGTCCTGAGGTGCTACTCCCCTTCCGTCGAGGTCTACTCGATCGACGAAGCTTTCCTGGACCTGGACGGGATGGACGTGGACTTCGATGCTTACGCCAAGGAGATCTCCCGGGAATGCTGGAAGCAGACCTCCATCCCGGTGTCCGTCGGCATCGCCCCAACGAAAACCCTCGCGAAGATCGCCTCGAAGCTCTGCAAGCGCTATCCCAAACTCAAGGGCGGCTGCTACATGCACCGGCCACAGGATATCGAGAAGGTGCTGCGGAATTTTCCCGCCGAGGATGTCTGGGGCATCGGCAGGCGGATGATGCGCAGGCTCGAAGCCATGGGCGTGAAGACCGCCTGGGACTACGCGAGCCTTCCCGAGACCACGGTCCGGATGCTCTTTCACCTCCCCGGCTACCGGACGTGGAAAGAACTCAAGGGCATCCCCTGCATTGCGCTGGAGGACATGATCGAACCAAGGAAGACCATCTGCGTGTCACGGAGTTTCAGTAAGGAGATCACCAGTCTGCAGGAGCTCAGCGAGCAGGTCGCGAACTTCGCGGAAGGAGCCGTCACGAAGCTCCGGGCGCAGCACTCGATCGCCCTGGAGATGGTCGTCTTCGCCATGACGAACCGCTTCAAGCAGGATGCGCCCCAGGCCTTCAGCAGCTCCCACGTGGTCATCCCCGACGGAACGTCCGACCATAGGGTTTTCATAAGGCATGCGCTGGAGGGCTGCCGGGACTTCTACCGGCCAGGTTACGGCTACAAGAAAGCCGGAGTCGTCATCACCCGGCTCGTGCAAGAGGAAGGATTCTCCCATTCCCTTTTCTCGGACATGGCGGCATTGGAAAAGGAGTCGAGGCTGTCATCGAGCATCGACTCCATCCACAAGGCGTTCGGACGTAGCGTGGTCCTTCTGGGATCCCAGGGCAGCGGCGAGATCAAGATGAGCCGTGAGCACCAGAGTCCGCATTACACGACCCTCTGGAGTGATATCCCGAAAACTACCGTGAGATAGCAGCTGCTATTTCTTCCCCACCAGAACCGCCGATCCGGACAGGGCCATCCACGTCGCCTCCCACCTTGTCATGAACCGTCCGTCATCCGTGGGGATGAGTTCCACCCGCTCGTATCCCATTCCTTTCAGCTTCTCCACGAATGCCTGCATATCCCCGTAGTTGCTCCGGGAGAAGATATCATGCAGGGCGAAGGTTCCGCCTTTTTTCAACACGCGCAGGGTCTCCAGCAGGATCGCCTGCCGGTCCCGGCTGGGGATGTTGTGGTAGACATAGTTCGATACGACGGCATCGAACGCCCCGTCCGGGAAGTCCAGCTTCTGGGCATCACCCTGCCGGAACTCCGTGCGGTCCCCCACACCTTCGATGCGGGCATTCTCCTCGCATAGAGACTTGCTGAAGGAAGCGTACTCCGTGCCCCAGCGGTCGATGCCCGTCACGGTGGCCTTCGGGTTGCGCCCAGCCACGGCGATGGCCAGCGCGCCGCTGCCGCAGCCTATGTCCAGGATCCGACCGCCTCCGGGCAGGTCCACATACGCGGCCACCCCTTCGATGATCTGCCGGGACATCTGCCGCTTTCCGTCGTAAGAGAATGCCCTGTGCATCAGGACAGTCCAGATGGTGACACAGGCGAGGACGACGGTGGCGATGAGGAAGACGATCCTCAGCCAGTTCAGTTTGATGACGAGCGTCAGGACCAGGCAAACGGCACAAGCCGCAGCGAAGCTCCAGATCATGCCCTTGGGCATCCAGTTCTTGTAATTCGGTCTTTCCATACTCAGATGCTTTTTGTCCTTTCCCAGATCTCCCCTTTCTTGTGGCGCACGAAGCGGAAGTCGCAGCAGTCGCCACCCTGGCAGAGGGTCCGGGTGCGGATGAAATCGATGTTGTGCAGGTTGCCGTAGTTGATGATGTCGCTGTGGCAGAACATGGGCCCGAAGCGCTCCAAAACTCCGTGCTTGGTAAATTCGTACTTATAGAGGCACTCCAGGCACTCGAAGTGGTAGACGTCGGCCGGGTCGTCCTTGTGCCAGGCGTACTTCCAGCCCTTGCCGGAGCCGTACTTGAAGCCCAGCGGGATGATTTTCTTCATCACAGGAAAGAAGCACCGCAGCCGGGACATCTTCCGGAATGACTCCGGCGTGAGGGCAGCCCACATATGGGTGGAGATCAGCTCGAAGGCCTCCTCCGGGGTCTTCCCGTTCCTGCGGAGCGCCTCGTCTATCGCGATGGTGGGAAGGATGTTGCAGAAATGTCCGTAGTTGCCCTTGTCCTCGTAATCGCGTTCCTCCTCGATGAGCGTGGCCATTCGGGCGAGCGTGTCTTCCTTCTCTTTTTCCGACAGTTTCCCGAACAGGACGGCGTAACGGCCGTTCATGATCATGGGCAGTGGTTCGTAGGTTTTCTTCATCACTTCTGGGCTATTGCTGCCAGCCAGTGCCGGGACTCATCCCGGTGGATGGTCACGTTCCGGAAACCGGCTGCGGTCAGATGTGTCTTCAGTTCGTCAGGCGTATAGGTATGCATCCCGTCGATGATCTTCTCCCATTTCCCGTTGTTCCCGGACAGGCCGTCATCCTCGTTGACGATGAGGAAGGTCCCACCATCAGAAAGGATACGCCTCACTCCGGCGAAGCTCTTCTCGATGTCCGGCCAGAAGTAGACGGTCTCGAAGGCGGTCGCGAGGGCGAACTGAGAGTCCCCGAACGGAAGCGCGGCCACATTGGCCTCCCGGACCTCACAGCGCCCCTGTGCGATGGCATCGGTATTTACCTTGGAGGATTTCGCGACGGACACGGGCGAATAGTCACGCCGGTGACTCTTGCAGATTTGCTTCGGGCCAGCAGCCGGGCGATGTTGGCGCCTCCGCCGCAGCCGATGTCCAGGATTTCCCCTGTCTGGGGGATGTCGATTATTTCCAGTCCCCACTTGGCCATTGCGGCGTGGGAACCGCCGTTCATCCCGGCGACCATCAGCCTGCCGAAGAACCCCAGCGGCTTACGCGTGTTGCTGAATATCTTGCTGAGGAGTCCCATTAGTCCAGGAGTTTT
>Ga0247611_10011622_pt1 | contig 10129 bp, 5 predicted proteins | sample 177DNAGHGhighgp2_FD_192422 | JGI IMG/M metagenome (GOLD analysis project Ga0247611, IMG submission 192422) | Sheep rumen microbial communities from Palmerston North, Manawatu-Wanganui, New Zealand - 1770 DNA GHGhigh gp2 | ecosystem: Host-associated > Mammals > Digestive system > Stomach > Rumen ... | reverse complement strand
GACTTCTTGATGGATATGAAATTGTAGGAGCTTATTCAAAAACTAAAGAACATAGAGATAAATTTAACGATATGTTAAATGTTAAACATGTTGATACATTTAACGATTTGCTAGACTTAAATTTAGATTATTTAGTGGAAGCTACAAATCCAAGTGCTACAAAAGAAATACTTGAAAAGACTATTTTACATAAAACAAATGTTGTATTATTATCAATTGGTTGTTTAAGCGATGAAAAATATTATAAAAAAATAGAAAAATTAGCTAAAGAAAATAATGTTAAAATTCATCTAGCATCAGGTGCAATTTCAGGCTTTGAAGTTTTACAAACTACAAAACTAATGGGTCTAACTAAAGCTTCATTAACCAATACTAAAGGTGTATCTCCATTAAGAAACACATCTCTTTATAATAAAGATATGGAAAATAATGAATTTGAAGCCTTTAATGGTAGTGCAAAAGAAGCTATCAATAATCTTCCTACAGGTATAAATGTAGGAGTTGCAACTGCACTTGCAACTATGGGTGTAAATGATACAAAGATTATTATAAAAACTAAACCTGATTTTTGTGGTGATTCACAATGTATTGATATAGAATGTGGAGATGAAATTAGAGCTCATTTAGATGTATATAGTAAGACTAGTGATATTGCTGGTTATTCCGTTGTAGCTCTTCTTAGAAATTTAAATTCTAGCATTGTATTTTAAAAAAGTGTTTATGGGTTCTAATCCATAAACACTTTTTATTAATTATTAAATCCACTATTTGAATCACTAAATGACATATTCTTTTCTAGTGAATTATATTTAGTATGATAAGTAGCAGGATGTGGAAAACCTACTAATCCACATGATGATGTAGATACATATACTCTAATTTTATTAAATGATTCTCTTATTGGTGTAGTAATTATATTAGTTAAATTTGATGGTTCTTCTTTCTTTTCACATAAATCTGTCATTTCATGTAAGAATTGTGCACCACGAGTTAATGATGTAGTTACATCACTAATTCTTCCATATTCTAAATTATCTTTAATAGCTAATAATGTACCAAGTGCTAATATAAATCCAGGAATATAATCAAGTGGAACACCATTTAAATTTTTAGGATTTTCTTTAGATCCATTTCTTACAGATAATCCTGTAATATCTTCAGCTAAAGGTGCCCAACCAGGTCTATCTTGCCATACTGATGTAGAAAAGCACATTAAGTTTGAATAAATAATATTAGGATTTATCTTTCTAATTTCTTCAAGAGATAAACCAAATTTATCAAAACAATTATGTTGATAACTATAAGTAATTACATGAGCTTCTTTAATTAACTCTTTCATTCTTTCTAAATCTTTTGAATTATTTAAATCTAATTGAATAGAATTCTTTCCAGCCCAACCATCAAGTTCAAGCATAGCTTGTTCCTGATTCTTATATTTACCTCTTCTTACAAGCAATACATCTGCACCATATTCTGCAAGTATTCTTGAACAAGCAGGTCCTGCGATAATATGAGTAAGATCTAATACTTTAACTCCAGTTAAAGGTCCTTTTTTTAAAGATTGTCCAAAATCTAATTTATGCCTCTTATAATCCTTAAATGTTATAAGAGGCATTTTAGCAACTGCTTTACCTACTTCACTTTCTTCCCACTCTTCTCTACTTCTTAATACACATGCACAAGCACCGCATTTGAAGGCTCTTTCTTCTAATTCATATGAATTTTCTTTAGAAACTACTTTTTTTAAGTATCTTATATCTCTTTTTGTAGATAATAAATTAAATTTAGAACTTTCTTTTTTTAAATTTAATTCCTTAACTAATTTTTCTTGTTGAGATTGATAATATGTATGAAAAGAAATATATCTATTATCTAAAGTTTTATATTTATAAAATGAACCGTTAATAGCATTATCAACTCTTATAGCTGATTTTAGTCTAGTTTTTTTAAATTCTTTATCATAATAATTAGCCATATATAGTCTTATAGCTTGAAGACCTGCATACGAAATATCTGTATATATTTTATCATTATAGAATGTATCACCTCTAAGTTGACCAATATTTGTAGCAACTTCTGCACATAATGATAATACAGCAGCAATTATTGGTGTTTGAAGAACTTTTTCCTCTTCATATAATTTATTTACAGCTTTCTTTCTTAAAGAAGCTAAAACAAATTTAATTATATGAGGAAAAGGATTTTCTTTTAAATAATTTTTCTTTAATTCTTTTTCAGTATCTACATTTGAAATAAATGTTAAAGGTATTTTAGTCTCTATATTTAATAAATTAGATAGATAATCATAAATTCTTTGACTATCTTTAGCTTTTTCATATAAAATCTTTTCTTTATCCATATATACCATCCTAAATCTTCATTGAAACTTCGTATGCAGTCCAAATAACTGTACGAAGATTTCCAATTTCCTTACAATCACCAACAAGGTGTATTTTCTTACCTTTTACTACTAATGGATTTGAAACATAACCAGCACATGATATTACACTATCGCATTGAATTTTCTCATCTATACCATTGTGATTAATAATTGCATATCCATCGCCAACTTCTTTTAAAGAACTTTCTAAATAAACAGGTACCTTTTTCCACTTAAACCATTCTCTTAAGAAACTAGAATTTGCAAGACAAACCCCTTTTTGTTTAATTAAATCATCTTTCATTTCAACGATAGAAACATTATGTCCTTTAAGAGCTAAATCATAAGCTATTTCAGAACCCGTTAATCCTCCACCTAATACGCAAACTGAAGATTTAACACTTTCTTTACCTGTTAAATAATCACAGGCTTCAATCATCTTTTCATGTCCCTTAATAAATTTTAAGATACGTGGTTTAGAACCTGTTGCGATAATTATATCCTTACCCTTAAATTGAGATAAGTCTGTAATCTCTTCATTAAAATGAATTTCAACATTTAAGTCTTTCATTTCTTTTCTATACCAAGCTAATAATTCTCTTAAAGAACCTTTATATGATTCACTTGATGCGGCTACAAACACTCCACCTAAATAATCATTTTTTTCATAGATAATTGGATTATGTCCTCTAAGTTTAAGAACACGAGCAGCTTCCATACCACCAATTCCACCACCTATAATAATTACATCTTTAGGCTTTTTAGTCTTTTCTATGTAATGCTTATTCCATTGCATAACTTCCGCATTGACCGCACAACGTGATAAATGTAATGAATCACTTAAAGCTTGATCATTAGGAACACCTTTATAATGACACATGTTGAAGCATCCATTATGGCATTGTATACAAGGTCTAATATCTTCTTTTCTACCTTCTAAATATTTTGTTAACCATTTTGGATCAGCTAAAAATTGACGAGCAATACCAATTGCGTCTAGCTTATTTTCACTAATAGATTTAGCTCCTCTTTCAATAGTCATTCTACCTGCACATACAACAGGCTTTGTGGTAAATTGCTTAATATGTTCAACATATTCTAGATTGCAATTTTCTTCCATATATACAGGTGGATGTGCCCAATACCATGCATCATATGTTCCGTTATCACAATTAAACATATCATAACCAGCTTCTTCTAAAAACTTTATTGCAAGTTCACTTTCAGCCATATCTCTTCCGGCTTCAATATAATCTTCACCTGGTAATGCACCTTCTCTAAATCCTTTAGTCTTTGATACAACAGAGTATCTTAATGAAACAGGGAAATCTTTTCCACATTCTTTTTTAATAGCTTTAACTATTTCTGCTGCAAAACGATATCTATTTTCAAGTTTTCCACCATATTCATCAGTTCTCTTATTTACATATTTTAAAGTAAATTGGTCTAATAAATAACCTTCATGAACTGCATGAACTTCAACACCATCGACACCAGCATCTTTTAGCATTTTCGCACTACGAGCAAATGCATAGATAAATTTAGATATTTCTTTTTTAGTCATCTCTCTAGATGGTAGCTTATCTGACCATCTATTAGGAGATTCGCTAGCACTAGCACAAATCTTGTCTAAATTCATCACTGGTTTTGATAATACTCTTAAAACTTTATTATTATATAGTTTTTCCATCATTTTTGAAACTGTAAATGATCTACCAAATCCAGCAGTTAATTGAACAAATAATTTAGCACCTGTTTCATGAAATTTAGGCATCCATTTAGCTAAATCTCTATACATTTTTTTATTTTTATAAAGCCATTGTCCAAACATTGGATTATAAACTGGTTGGCATCCTGGTAAAACTAAACCACAATTATTTTGAGCTACTTCTAAAATAAATCTAGCTCCAATTTTGTCAAAGTGGTTTTTTTCCATCCATCCAAATAAATCTGTACCACCCATTGAAGTCATAACAATACGATTTTTAATTTCAACATTGCCAATCTTCCAAGGAGTTAAAATAATCTCTTTTTCCTTCATAATATCTTCCTTCTTATTAAATTTTTGAATTTATCATTACATCTAAATTTTACCAAAATAAAGTGGCAAAAACAATAAAACTATTATAAATTTAAAAAAACTCTAAAGAATTAATTAAATTTCTTTAGAGTCTATATTTTATCTTGGTAAATACTATTTCATATTTTCTTCTTTATTATCATCATTATATTTTTCATTTTTCTTTTCAATATAATTACCAATTAAATAAGTAATCATTCCAAGTATAAGTGAAAATGCTATTCCACCAACTTCAACCATTTCTAATACAATACTAGTTCCAGCATTATCAACATATTTTGTAGGTATTTGTAAAACTAAGCTTCCTACTCCTGCAACTAATATGACTGATACAGTAAATAAATTTTTTCCTTCTCCAATTTCAATTCCTTGAAGCATTTTTAATCCAGAGGCTGCAATAAAGCCATATAATGCTAAACAAATTCCTCCCATTACACATGAAGGTATAGTTTGAACAAGTGCTATTAGAGGAGAAAAGAAACTAAGTCCAATACATAATATTGCGGTTAAAAATGTAACATTAGTGGAAGCATTTTTAGAGATAGCAACACAACCAATACATTGAGAATATGTTGTGTTTGGACAAATTCCAAAAGTAGTTCCTACAATATTACCTATTCCATCACCCATTAATGTTTTCTCTAAACCTGGATTTTCTAAGATATCAAATCCTACTATTGAAGATAAATTTTTATGATCAGCAATATGTTCACTAAAAGAAACTAATGAAATAGGAATAAAAGCTAAAGCTATTTTAGCTACTCCTAATCCATTTAGTAATACTTTTTTTTCAGAAATTTCCTGAATAGCCTTAATTAATGAAAAATGTGGATAATTCAAAAAAGATGTAAAGCTTATATTCTTAAAATTATTAATTAAAGGAGAAAAATCTATTATTTTAAAATAATTATTATTAGTCGCATAACCTATAATTGAAAATAAGGAAGCAATTAAATAACCAAAAACTATTCCAATTAAGAAAGGAACAAGTTTTGCGGTCTTAAATTTCTTTTGTATAGAACATACTACAACTGTAATAAATGTTACTAAACCACAAAATAAAGCTAATAAATTGTATGCATTCTTACTCTCTAATACATATGATTGTGATGTAGTTAAATCTGAAACTGCATTACCAGCTAGTGTTAAACCTATAAGCGCTACAACAGGTCCTATAACAACTTTAGGCAATACTTTGTCTATCCATTTTGTACCAACAAAATGAATAATTATAGAAAAAATTACATAAACAATACCAGAAAAAAATCCACCTAAAATAATTCCTAAATATCCATATTCTTTAGCAACTAATAGTGCTGATATAAACGCAAAATTAGAAGACAAAATTATAGGACTTTTCTTTTTTGTGATTAAAAGGTATGCTAGAGTACCTAGACCACATCCTAAAATAGCACTAGATGTCATTTCAGGAAGACCAATAATCATAGGTACAGCAATTGTACCAGCAATTATGGCTAATAATTGTTGTAAAGCGCTTATTATTAGTGGCTTAAATGCAGGTTTATCATCTACATTATAAATTAATTGACTCATCTGATTCACTCCTAAACTATTAATTTTATTATATATTAATTTATTTGGGTTGTAAAATTATATTTCAAATTATAATAATCTCTTTATTAATGTTAACTACAAAGTAAAAAAATAGATAAGGAAAATCAGGTATTAATTTAATAATTTTCCATATGAATTAACGTATATTATTAAACCAAGACCAAAAAAACTCAATTTAAGCCTACATATCCAGTTTATTTATTAAATTTGTTTACTTGTCAACAACGCAATACTTTCAACATGAACTCCGAAGTTTTTAGAAGTGCTCCACTTGTTTCAATGACTTTATCCATAATTAAATAAAATTCATTATCTATATATTTTGAGAAAATTCTATGCTTTTTTCGATTGTGTTAAATTTATTCAACTGCAATAGAAAGAATTAAAATACTTATTGCAAAATTATTTATATTCAAATAGAATACTTATGCATTAAAAAAACTGCAAAAATATGGCTAAAATTGCTTATTTTTGCAGTTTTTCATTAGTTTTTACGTGTTAATAGTGCTATAGCCTCTAAATTAAAAGTTTTTGGGAACATATCTACAGCTTCTAATTTTTTTAATGAATAACCAACTTTAGAGAATTCAAAACAATCTCTTTCAAGTGTTAATGGATTACAAGAAACATAGATTACTTTCTTTGCGCCTAATTTGGCAACACTTCTAATGAATTCTTTAGTTGAACCACTTCTTGGTGGATCCATTATTACTACATCAATTTTTTCATTATGTTCAGCAAGTGATAACATAAATTTTGTTGAATCTTCATTGAAGAATTTGATATTATCAATGTTATTAATTTTTGAATTAATAATTGCATCCTTATATGATGATTTATTTAATTCAACACCATATACATTTTTAGCATACTTACTTGCAAGTATACCTATAGTACCTACACCACAATATGTATCTAATACTACATCAGTCTTTTTAATATTTGCAAGTTTAACTGCTTCAGTATATAACTTATTCATTCCTTCACTATTAACTTGATAGAAGGCTCTAGATGAAATCTTAAATTTTAAATCTCCAATATAATCATATATGTATCCAGTACCATATAGAATTCTTTCTTTATCAGATAAGACAATTGAAGTATCACGCCCATTGATGTTTTGAACAATTGTAGTTATACCTAAATTTTCCTTTAATAAGTCTTTAACTACATTGTTTCTACCTGGAAAAATATCTCCATTAGTTACAAGAATTAACATTACTTCATTACTGATTTGACCAAATCTTAATAAAACATGTCTTAATACACCTTGTCTTGAGTATTCATCATAAATAGAAATATGGTGTTTAGATAATATTTTATTTAATGAATGTAAAATAGTTACAGCTTTCTTATTTTGGATATTGCAATCAACTACACTTACTAATTTATGAGTATGTTCTTCATATAAACCAGATGTTACTTTATGAGATTTTGATAATTTGAATGTCATTTGACATTTATTTCTATAATTATAGACATTATCCATTCCGGTTAATCCAAGATATTCATAATCTCTAAAATGGCTAAAAATATCTTTAAAGAAATTTTCTTTTAATTCAAGTTCATGTTGATATGTCATATGTTGATATTGACATCCTCCACATTCTAAATATAAAGGACAACATTTCTTTTCTCTATTTTCACTTTTCTTAACAATATTTAAAAGAGTTAATGGGTATTTAGCATTTTTATTAATTAAAAACTCAGCTTCTTCACCTTTTAATAGGCCATCAAATTTATAATCTTGATTCTTATAATTAATAATACCTTTACCATCAAATGATTCATTTAAACATCTAAATATAGCTTTTTTTTCCATAAAAATACCACGTTTCTAATTGTTAATATATTTTTTTCTGAATTATATTATACTTAAAATCCTCTTGTTCGCCAAAAAATGATTCAATTTCATATTTTGTTTTATCAATATCATACGTTTGGGCATGTATCACTATAGAATCAAATTTTTCTATAACCTTTTCACCTTTATTATCCATCTTAGAATGATCTTTATTATATCTTTGAATAAAAATAATCTTCATATTTGGTGGTAATAACAAGTCTCTAGTTTGTTTACCTATCGCAAAAGCTGATGGGGAAACAATTAAATTTGATTCTATTATCAAGAAGTCTTTATTATCATATTTATTCTTTAATTTTCTTTCTAGTATTATATCATATATATGGCTAGTTTTTGTAATAGAAAATAAAGTATATGAAATAAATATAGTAATTATTATAATTAATGAATTATTAATACCATCTAGTGTTTCAATCGCAAACAATATTGCGCTTAAAGGGCAACCAATTGAAGAGCCCATAAATGAAACAATAGAAACACTAATAATTAATAATTTATATTCTTCAAGATTAAATATCTTTGTAAATATTGCGCCTATTAATGCGCCAAGAGTTAAAGTAGGGACAAATAATCCTCCAGTGACATTTGATTGACTTGAATATGTAATTAAAATTAATTTAATTAGAAAATATATAATCAATATTTTCATTGAAAAATCTATTTCAAATAATTTTTCTATTAGACTATGTCCACCACCTAAAGTATCTCTTAAAATTAAACCGATTATAAATGATAATAAAAAAGTTAATAAAATTTTAAAATAATTATTAATTTTAATAGTTTTAACATCTATTATATATTTAAAAAATTGAATTAATTTTGAATATAGAATAGCAAATAATCCAACAATTAGTCCTAATAATATGAATATATATGTCTTAGAAAGAGAAACAGATTCAACATTTAAATTATCAAACATTTTTATTGAAACACCAAATTTATTTGATAAGAAATAATCAACTAAAGAACCAGATATTACAGATAAAAATGTAACAAATAAGATCATTGGAGAAAACTTTTTATGAATTTCTTCAAGTGAAAATAAAATTCCAGTAATAGGGGCTCCTGTAGCTATCGCAAATGCTGTAGAAGCTCCACTAGTCATTATGTATCTCTTATATGCTCTTTTACTCTTTGGTAAGAGCTTATATAACATATTTGATACTGTTGTACCTAATAAAACTGAAGGACCTTCAGAACCAAGTGATATACCTGAAAATATTGAAATATAACTTAAAAAAATAGCTGCAACACTTGTAAAATAAGGATTAGTAGATAATGCACCTCTTACAATACCTTCGCTAGTAGGTATTCCCCCACCCTTACTTTCAGGAACAAATTTAATAATAACTGTTTGAATATATGAAAATAACAAAATAAAAAGAATTGCTACCAATATTAAAACTTTATTATCAATAATTTTATCGTATATTGTTAATCCTTCTTTAAACAATAAATCCCAAATATACTTATAAAAAAAAACAATAATTCCTACTACAAATCCAACAATTAGAGGAATTATTATTGCAGGATAAATTACATTAATAAAATAATATTTAATCTTCTTCAATGGATAATCTCCTTTCTATTTTTATTATAATTTAACTTGAATATAAAAAAAAGACTTACAAGAAGTCTTACAAAGATAATTACATAATAGAATGATTAGCTTGGCAACTACCTACTCTTGCACATGCCCTCATGTACTACCATCGGCGTAAAAGTGCTTAACTTCTGTGTTCGGGATGGGAACAGGTGTTTCCACTTTGCAATCATCACCAAACTAAATCTTTCAAAACTAGATAAAATTTAATCGTTTTAACTTAGGTTAAGTCCTCGATCTATTAGTACTGGTCAGCTCCATACCTCACGGCACTTCCACACCCAGCCTATCAACCTTGTGGTCTACAAGGGATCTTACCATTTCTGTGGGAAATCTTATCTTAGAGGAGGCTTCACGCTTAGATGCTTTCAGCGTTTATCCGTTCCGTACTTAGCTACCCAGCTTATAGGCCTGGCAGCCTAACTGGTACACCATTGGTACGTCCATCCCGGTCCTCTCGTACTAAGGACAGCTCTCTTCAAATTTCCAACGCCCACGACAGATAGGGACCAAACTGTCTCACGACGTTTTGAACCCAGCTCGCGTGCCGCTTTAATGGGCGAACAGCCCAACCCTTGGAAGCTTATCCACCTCCAGGATGCGACGAGCCGACATCGAGGTGCCAAA
>Ga0247611_10011619_pt1 | contig 10131 bp, 7 predicted proteins | sample 177DNAGHGhighgp2_FD_192422 | JGI IMG/M metagenome (GOLD analysis project Ga0247611, IMG submission 192422) | Sheep rumen microbial communities from Palmerston North, Manawatu-Wanganui, New Zealand - 1770 DNA GHGhigh gp2 | ecosystem: Host-associated > Mammals > Digestive system > Stomach > Rumen ... | reverse complement strand
GGCTGAAACGCCGATGTACAAAGGGTTTGAGGCATGGTAGGTGTTGCTCCAACTCCTACCATACACCTACCATACTCCTACTATGCTCCTACTACACAACCTTCTTCGGAATAATCTATGTAAAATTTGAAATATCCCGACAAAACAAAGGCTCCAATTAGATTTTGCATCTGCTACCATTAAGGATTAGAATTGCCGATATTAAAGGAAAATATATTTTTCAGGGCAGGGAAAATTTACTGGCAGGCCTGCCAGTAAAAACACCCTCGCTGCCAGCCCTTCCAAGCCAATAGTAGAGAATCGAGTGCACATTATGAAAAATATATACTTTACTTCCACTCCTTACACTTCGTTCATTCCCTTCATTTCGTTCAATCCTTTCATTTACACGGCAGAAGTGATAGTAGGTGTATGGTAGGTGTATGGTAGGAGTTGGAGCAACACCTACCATGCTCCAATCCCTTTGTGCATCGGCCTTCCAGCCCTGTCATGGTAGGAGAGTAGGAGTTTTTTGAAGTTGACAGTTCTCGCATGGCGAGTGTGGCTTCGCAATGAGAGTTGAGAGTTTGCATTTCAATCGTCCATAACTCGCCCCGCGAGCTTACGCCTCGTTGTTGACGAGATTACGGCTCGTTGAGAGCGACATTACGGCTCGCTGAGGCCCCCCGAACCTTCCCAAAGAGGGGGAGAGAAAGGGATTCGCACCCCCACTAAGTGGCTCTGTAACCAAAACAAAAGTCCACCGTTAGAGGACGATGGACCGGGACCTAATGTTTTCACAACGGAATAATCCTTATTGTGATTTGCTAAAAATTAGTGATGCAAAGATAAACTTTTTCTATGAATGTACCAAATATTTCAAAAGAAATTTGTATTTTTGTGCCTAAATAATTAAAAACACAAATTATGAAGAAAATTCTTGGTTTGGATTTAGGCACAACAAGTATAGGATGGGCTCTCGTCAATGAGAAGGAAAGTGAAAGTGAGCAATCATCAATTATTCGACTCGGCGTAAGGGTCAACCCGTTAACTGTCGACGAGAAATCGAACTTCGAAAAGGGGAAGTCAATAACGACCAACTCAGACAGGCGTATGAAACGCAGCATGCACAGAAACCTACAGCGTTACAAACTGAGAAGAAAAAACCTGATAGAATGTCTTATAGAACATCATATCATCAACAAAGACACGCCACTCTTTGAATTGGGAAACGGCATTACTTTCAAAACATATAGAGCAAGAGCCAAAGCAGTGACAGAAGAAATATCACTCGAAGATTTTGCTCGCGTTCTGCTGATGATTAACAAAAAAAGAGGTTATAAGAGCAGTCGTAAAGTTAAAGACAATGAAGAAGGGGAACTTATAGACGGCATGGAGATTGCCAAGAGACTCTATGACGAGAATCTAACCCCAGGACAACTACTTCTCGAACTACATGAAAAAGGCAAAAGGACAAGACCAGTTTTTTACCGTTCCGACTTACAAGCAGAACTCGACAAAATCTGGAAGATTCAGTCAACATATTATCCTAACATCCTAACAGATGATTTCAAGACTTCAATCCGTGGTTTCAACAAGACCCAGACATCAGGTGCTTTCTATGGAGCCTACAAGATATATACAGCCAAAAACAGTGGTAAGGAAGGCTATATCCAATCATTGAAATGGCGGACAGAAGCCTTGTCACACAAAATCGGCATTGAAGAGGTCGCCTATATCCTTGCAGACATTAACGGAGCTATCAACAACTCAAGCAAACGCTTAGCCATGATTAGCGACAGGAGCAAAGAGTTGTATTTTAGCCGTCAGACCATTGGTCAATATTTAATGCAACATTTAGACGAGAATCCTAATGCCAGCCTAACAAACATTATATTCTATCGTCAGGACTATATGGATGAATTTGAGGCCATTTGGGAAAAACAAGCCCAATATCATCCTGAATTAACCGCTGAATTAAAAAAGGAAATCAGGGATATTATCATCTTTTACCAACGTGATCTGAAGAGCTGTAAGAATCTGGTCAGCTATTGCGAGTTAGAGCACCAAGAACGCGAAGTGGTCATTGATGGGAAAAAGAAGATGATATTTACTGGATGTAAGGTATGTCCCAAGTCGTCACCGTTATATCAAGATTTCAAGATTTGGCAGATTCTGAACAACTTGCAAGTATCTGTCATCGGCTATCAAAAGAAAAAAATCAAGAAAGAGGCTTCGCAATTATCTCTTTTCGACGACATTGAAACCGGTTCTCTTAACAGATTCCTGAGTCAAGAAGAAAAGGACATCCTATATCATGAACTCTCTATCAAAGAGAAGATGGGGAAGAAAGATGTCCTCAAGCTGCTGTTTGACAATCCTAAGGATCTTGACCTTAACTATAAGGAGGTGGAAGGAAACAGAACAATAGCCCTTCTGTTCAAGGCATTTCAAGACATTATAAGCATGACCGGTAACGGTGAATACGACTTTTCAAAAATGCCAACTGATGATGCTCTATCTATTACGACTGAAATCTTCAGAGGGTTAGGTTACAAGACTGATTATCTCACTTTCGACTCCTTGCTCGAAGGTAAAGCCTTAGAACAACAACCATCCTATAGGCTATGGCATCTGTTATACTCTTACACAGGTGACAAATCTACAACTGGCAATGTAGCCCTACTTGAAAGGATTAAGGACATCTGCGGCTTCGAGAAAGAATATGCCAACATCCTTGCAAATGTCTCTTTGCCTCTTGACTATGGCAGTCTTAGTGCCAAAGCAATACGCAAGATATTGCCACACATGATGAAAGGATATGAATATAGCGAAGCCTGTAGGAAGGCAGGCTACAATCATTCTGCCCGTTCTTTAACTAAAGAAGAACTTGCAACAAAAAATTATAAGACACATTTAGACGAAATAAAGCGAAACAGTCTTCGCAATCCAGTTGTCGAGAAGATTCTCAATCAGATGATCAATGTCATCAATGAGGTTGTGACCACCTACGGCAAACCAGACGAGATTCGTATAGAGATGGCACGCGAATTGAAAAAGAGTCAGGAAGAAAGGCAATTACTGGAAGAGGCTATCAGAAAAAACACTACCGAGAGTGAGAAACTGCGTCAAGAGTTAGAAACGGAGTTTGACATCCAACACGTAACCAGAAACGACATTCTCAGATACAAGCTTTATAACGAACTGAAATTAAACGGATATAAAACGCTGTATTCCAACACCTATATCCCAAGAGAGGAACTCTTCAGCAAACGCTTTGACATCGAGCACATCATCCCGAAAGCCAGACTGTTTGACGATTCTTTTTCTAACAAAACCCTTGAGGTAAGGGACATCAACATCGAAAAAGGAAACATGACAGCCTTTGACTATGTGGCAGGGAAATATGATGAGAAATACCTCTCTGACTATGAAAGCCGAATCGAAGAACTCTATTCGCAAAAGGTAATCTCAAGAACCAAGCGAAACAACCTGCTGATGAAAGAATCAGAAATACCCTCAGACTTTTTAGAGCGTGACCTTCGCGATTCTCAATACATAGCAAGGAAGGCAAGGGAAATACTTGAGGAGATGGTTCCACATGTAGTTACAACCACTGGTGCCGTTACAAGTCGACTACGCGAAGACTGGCAATTGGTTAATCTTATGCAAGAATTGAATTGGGATAAGTATGAAAACTTAGGCATGACAGAGCGTTATACGGATAAAAACGGGAATATTGTCAAACGCATCAAGGATTGGACCAAGCGAAATGACCATCGTCACCATGCGATGGACGCTCTGACCATTGCCTTTACCAAGCGCAGCATCGTACAATATCTTAGCAATCTGAATGCACGGAGTGATAAATCAAAGAGCATTTATGGCATAGAGCAAAAAGAGTTGCATCGCGACGAGAAGGATCACAAGCTGGTGTTTAATGCACCAATGCCCTTGAATGAATTCAGGGCAGAAGCAAAGAAACACCTTGAAAGCATACTCGTTTCTATAAAAGCAAAGAATAAAGTAGTTACAAAAAATATCAATAGATTCAAAAACAAAGAAGGTCAGCAACAAAAGATTCAACTGACACCCCGCGGAGCACTTCATAATGAGACTGTATATGGAAAAATACAGAACTATGAAGCCGAATACAGAAAAGTAGACGGTAAGTTTACAGAAGAGGTCATCCTTCGTGTTTCGAACCAAAAATACCGTCATGCCCTACTCGAAAGACTGGCTGCATTCGGAAATGACCCCAAGAAAGCATTCACAGGGAAGAACAGTCTGGAAAAGAATCCTATTTGGCTCAATGCCAACCACTCCCATTGTGTACCTGCAAAAGTCAAGCTCTATAAAATTGTTGACGTGTTCACTATCAAAAAGGCTGTTGATAAAGACCTGAAGATTGACAAGGTCATTGATGGGCGCATCCGCCAAATACTCCAAGAAAGGCTCAATGAGTTTGGCGGAGACGCGTCAAAAGCATTCTCTAACCTTGACGAGAATCCCATTTGGTTGAACCAAGAAAAGGGGATTTCCATTAAGAGGGTGAAAATCAGGGCTAAGGTTTCAAGCGACACTTCTGTTCCTCTACATATTAAAAAGGATATGTATGGAAACATAATGAAGAATAAGGATGGGCAACCCATACCTATTGATTATGTCAATACAGCCAACAATCATCACGTCGCTATTTTTATTGATGAGGATGGAAACTGGCACGAACATGTTGTCTCTTTTTATGAGGCTACCGCCAGCGCACTATTAGGACTGCCCATCGTTGACAAAGACTATAAGCGTGAGGAGGGATGGAAATTCCTTTTCTCAATGAAACAAAACGAATATTTCGTATTTCCTAATGAAAAGAGTGGTTTTGTTCCCTCTGAGATTGATTTGACCGCTCCAGAAAATTATCACCTCATCAGTCCGAATCTTTATCGAGTACAAAAGTTTTCCAGTTCTTTCTATGTATTTAGACATCATTTGGAAACCAATGTTGACGAATCAAATGAATTGAAAGATTTAACATGGAAACGGATAACAAGTATCAAGAATCTTGAGGGTATAGTTAAAGTTCGAGTAAACCATATTGGCCAAATAGTAACTGTTGGTGAGTATTAACTTATGATTAAAAAGACCCTATGTTTCAGTAATCCAGCCTACCTCTCACTGCGTGATGCCCAACTGGTCATCAAACTGCCTGAGGTTGAAAAGGCAGAAAACCTGACTGAGGCTTTCAAGAAAGTCAACGAGGTGACACGTCCCATTGAGGACATCGGTGTGGTGGTGCTCGACCATAAGCAGATTACCATCACCCAAGGTGCACTGGAGGCACTACTTGAGAACAATAGCGCCGTCATTACTTGCGACTCTAACCACATGCCAGTTGGACTGCTGCTTCCTCTTGTTGGCAACACGACGCAGAACGAGCGATTCCGTGACCAGTTAGACGCTTCCCTGCCCCTTCGTAAGCAACTCTGGCAACAGACCATGCAATATAAGATTCGCAATCAGGCTGCCGTACTAAGCAAGTGTACTGATGCAGAGACCAAGTGTATGTTGGTGTGGGCTAACGATGTGCGTAGTGGTGACCCAGACAATCTCGAAGCAAGGGCCGCTGTCTATTATTGGAAAAGCTTGTTCGGACATATTCCCGGATTCATCAGAGCACGCGACGGCGTAGCTCCCAATAACCTACTGAACTATGGCTATGCCATTCTTCGTGCAGTTATTGCGCGCTCATTAGTAGCCAGTGGTATGCTTCCTACTTTAGGTATCCACCATCACAATCGTTATAATGCTTATTGTCTGGCAGACGACATCATGGAACCTTACCGCCCATACGTTGATATGCTAGTTTATGATGTCACAGAGCAATATGGCATAGATGTTGAACTATCAAAAGACATCAAGGCAGAATTGCTATCAATTCCTACCCTTGATGTAGTGATTTCTGGCAAGCGTAGCCCTCTGATGGTGGCTGCACAGCAGACTACTGCTTCTCTTTACAAGTGTTTCTGCGGTGAATTACGCAAGATTGCCTATCCTGAAATGACATGAACACAGAACGTTTTAGCGAATACAGAGTTATGTGGCTGATGGTGTTGTTCGACTTACCGACAGAGACAAAGAAGGACATCAAGGAGTACACCAAGTTCCGAAAGCGTCTCATCCAAGACGGATTCACCATGTTTCAGTTCTCCATCTATGTGCGCCACTGTGCCAGTATGGAGAACGCCGAGGTACATCGAAAAAGAGTAAAAGCCATCCTTCCTGAGTTTGGCAAGGTCGGCATCATGTGTATCACAGACAAGCAGTTTGGCAACATTGAACTATTCTTTGGAACAAAGCCTCAACAACCAAATGCCCCAGGGCAGCAACTTGAGCTATTTTAGGAAAGGAGAATCTCACTTCCTACGTGAAATTCTCCTTTTCCCAGGTGGCATTTTTCCTTTTCTAATCTTCCTCACAACTTTCTGGTTTTCATTTATTTACCGCAATCGTGTTGTTTCTGCCACTGCAAAGATACTAATTTTTTAGCAAATCACAACTGAATAAGCATACCGACGTATCGGCTGAAGTTGTTTCTGCCACTGCAAAGATACTAATTTTTTAGCAAATCACAACAAATCCGTACCCGCGTATTTTCAACTTAAGTTGTTTCTGCCACTGCAAAGATACTAATTTTTTAGCAAATCACAACAGCAGACCCTGTTGATGCAACTCATAGAAAGTTGTTTCTGCCACTGCAAAGATACTAATTTTTTAGCAAATCACAACAAAGGATAGTCGTACAAATCTCCCATCTGGGTTGTTTCTGCCACTGCAAAGATACTAATTTTTTAGCAAATCACAACTGTAGCCTTTTATGTTGTTCTTATTGCAGTTGTTTCTGCCACTGCAAAGATACTAATTTTTTAGCAAATCACAACTAGGTTTTTGTATCAGCCGACTTTGCTTAGTTGTTTCTGCCACTGCAAAGATACTAATTTTTTAGCAAATCACAACGCTCCAGCCACTCGAAGTATTCATCCTCGGTTGTTTCTGCCACTGCAAAGATACTAATTTTTTAGCAAATCACAACTCGTTACACCCAAAAAACAAAACTAAATTAGTTGTTTCTGCCACTGCAAAGATACTAATTTTTTAGCAAATCACAACTGTTGAAGTTATAGGTGTCGAGCATCCGCAGTTGTTTCTGCCACTGCAAAGATACTAATTTTTTAGCAAATCACAACTTCTCCAGTCTGACCGACAGCGAGGCAAAGGTTGTTTCTGCCACTGCAAAGATACTAATTTTTTAGCAAATCACAACCCGTGCGCGGCTGCTTATCAAAGCCCTGTGTTGTTTCTGCCACTGCAAAGATACTAATTTTTTAGCAAATCACAACTAATTGGTCGTTCAACCACTTAGCACGGTCGTTGTTTCTGCCACTGCAAAGATACTAATTTTTTAGCAAATCACAACCTCTCGCCCTCGGTTCATATACTCCCCGAGTTGTTTCTGCCACTGCAAAGATACTAATTTTTTAGCAAATCACAACTTCTTTCGGTTTTGGCCGTGGCGATGTACAGTTGTTTATGCCACTGCAAAGGTACTAATTTTTTAGCAAATCACAACTTGTATGTCCGAGTGGAAGCAGGTTGACTAATAGAGCGAGTGCTGGGCCAGGGAGGGTTAGCACAAGGCCACCCTGCCCAGTTTGTCGATGTCGAGGTTGACGCTGATATTCATTGCCTTGAACAACTTCAAGACGGTGGCAAAGGTCAGGTTCTTGCCGTTCTCTATGCGAGAGATCTGCGCCTTTTGCACTCCTACCATCTGCCCAAGCTCTTCTTGGGTCAAGTTCTGCTGTTTGCGAGTCTCCCTAATAGCAGCTCCAATGGCATAAAGCTTTATCTCCTCCTCGTACGCATCTCGTTCAGGAGTACCAGACTTACCTATCAGCATGTCCTTAGACTCTTCAAGTGTGATGAAATCTTTGTTGTCCATATTGATTCTTTTTTATTTGTTCTCAAAATATATGTTTCGTATTGCAATGGCCTTGTCTATCTCTTTTTGGGGTGTTTTCTGCGTTTTCTTAATGAAACCATGTGTGGCTATTACCAGCGTTTCTATGGGTTGCGTCTTGTCCCAAAATGCGAGTACACGATATCTTCTTTTGTTGAAGTATGTCCGAAACTCCCAGATGTCGGTATCAGCCAGCTTTTTGAATGCCTCTGCGTCGAGCAGCAGACTTGCTCTGTCGAAAGTCTGGTAAATTTTCCTGCGAGTCTTATCGTCCAACTTAGCAAGAAATTCTTGGGCTTCGCTGTACAAAACAACATTGAATTTTTTCTCGATTTCCATTGTTCATGTCCTATTAATGATGCAAAGATAGAGAAAAGTTTCGATATACAGAAACTTTTGGCAACATATTTATCATTATTCATTCATTTTTCTAATTATTATGCAACACTTACAACCTAACACCACCTTGCAAGGTGGAAAATACAGACGAGTTGTTGAGCGTATGCGAAAAATAGAGCGAGTGCTGGGCCAGGGAGGGTTCGGCAATAATAAATAGGAAATACTTTTACAGATGAATATCTAACCCGAAAAAAAGATTTTTCTTTTCCATTTTCTCTCACTTATTTCGTAACTTTGCACTATTAAATAATGTTTCACATGACAAGAACAGGCGACTCTATCTTAAGGCTATTATCCATCATGCTGGTTGTGCTGACAGCATGGACTTCGTGCCAGCCGCACAAGGCTACTCCCGAATCCATTCCGGAGGAGCCTCACTATCAAGACCCTACACAGTGGTATGTCAACAACAGGAAGGCGGCTGCCGATGTGTTCTACATCATATCGACTGAGACGGGCGACTATGTGCTGCCCAATGGCGAGACCTGCCATTATGCCGACACCTATCGTGACAGCCTGCGGGCACCGCTTTACGCAGAGATGCTGGGTGTGGACACGCTGGTAAGCGGGCGGCTGAACTACTTTTCGCCCTACTACCGCCAGTGCTCGCTACAGAGTTTTGAGAGCGACAGTCTGACGGCAGCCCGCATGCCCCTGCCCCTGGGCGATGTGCGCCGTGCCTTCCAATACTATCTGAAGCATCTCAACGGACACCGTCCCTTCATTCTGGCAGGATACAGCCAGGGAGGCCGCCTCATGCTGGAACTGCTGAAAGAGATGGATCAGGAGACGTATGAAAGGATGATTGCCGCCTATGCCATCGGCATCACCATTCAAGAGAGCCACCCCCACATCGTTGCAGCAAAGAGAGCCGACGACACTGGTGTCACCGTCTGCTATAACTCGGTACGCGACACCACCTGTACCATGCGTGGATGGGAGAGAAGCCGGGTGGCTATCAATCCTGTCAACTGGCGGACGGACAGCGTCTCCGCCCTCCTGCACACCGAGCCGTCGCAGCTGCTGCCTGTGGACAGACAGCAGAAAGACACGATGAGCGTCCGGCTTGACACTTCGACGGGGCTACTGATCGTAGAAGGGTTCACAGCACAGGACTATGTGCTGCCGCTGATAGGCAAGGAGGGCAACTACCACTCGCGAGAAATATGGCTCTATCGCGACCAACTACGTGAAAACATGGCGCTCAGGACGGCCACCTTCCTGAACACCGTGACAGGAAAGTGACAGAAGCAAGAACATTTCAGAGCTTGACGCTGGAGATGTCGACCAGGCCGTTGACGATGGCGTAGATGGTCAGCCCGGCGGCAGAGTGTATCTGCAGCTTGCGGGCAATGTTCCGGCGGTGGGTAATCACCGTATTGATAGAAATGCAGAGATTATCTGCTATCTCCTTGTTCTGCATGCCCTGCACCACTCCGATAATCACGTCACGCTCACGGTCCGACAGCATCTCGACATTATCCTGTCCGCCCTTGAACACCATGCTGGATATGTTTCTGGATACATCCTGCTGCTTGGTCTCACGCTCCAGACGCTGGATGGCAGGAGCAAAGATACGGTCCTCCACTTCTGCGTGCTGGCGCAGCCATTCCTCATTATTATATATATCATAGAGCGTAGCTGTCAGCTTGTTGTTCAAATGGGAATCCGTAGGCAGATACTTAATAATCATGAGCTTCACCTCGCGCAGCATCTTGTCGGTCTGCTCATGGTGCTTC